>Ga0116229_10009068_pt1 | contig 15293 bp, 15 predicted proteins | sample S1TSphgellanicum_3_FD_87313 | JGI IMG/M metagenome (GOLD analysis project Ga0116229, IMG submission 87313) | Host-associated microbial communities from peat moss isolated from Minnesota, USA - S1T2_Fc - Sphagnum magellanicum MG | ecosystem: Host-associated > Plants > Peat moss > Unclassified... | reverse complement strand
TGACCTGCAGCTCTATGACACGTTCAATGCCGTCTACCGCGGATATTTCCACGGCCATTTCCCGGCGCGCGCTTTCATCGGCGTCGACAAACTGGTCCGTGGCGCCCATTTCGAGGTTGCGGGCATCGCGACGAAGCCGCGTTGATTGAAAGGGGCAGGGTGGCGCGCGGGCAGGGGGCGATCGCGCCGGGCGCAACGCTGGGTCCAGGGCCTTTCGCGCTGGCAGGCACCGATCGCGCCGGGCGCAACACTGGGTCTTCCGCGCGGGCAGGGGGCGCTCGCGCCGGGCGCAACGCTAGCCCTGGCGCCGACGGCGCGCCGGGCGCGCGGTGGCAGGCCGGCGCCGGACTTCGAGCAGACGTGCGCCGGGACCCTCTGCGGCCAATCGATCCAGCGGATTGCGCAGCGGACAGACCGCGAGCGACAGGCATCCGCAGCCGATGCAGTCGGTGAGGCTGTCGCGCAGGCGGGTCAGTTTCTCGATCCGCTCGGTGAGGCTCCTTGCCCACGCGGTCGACAACCGGTGCCAGTCGCGCTTGGTGGGCGTGCGACCTTCCGGCAACTCGGTGAGGGCGTCGCGAATCGTCGACAGCGGAATGCCGATGCGCTGCGCAACCTTGATGACCGCTACCCGCCGCAGTACGTCCCGCGCATAGCGGCGCTGGTTGCCGCCGTTGCGCCAGGCGCGGATCAACCCTTCGGACTCATAGAAATGGATGGCGGAAACGGCGAGGCCGCTGCGCGCGGCGACTTCGCCGACGGTAAGCTCCCGGCGAAGTCGATTCGCGGCTGCAGTAGAAGCGACCCGAGATTCGACCTCGCGCGTTGACCCCATTGGCGACTTGACCTCAAGTGAGCTTGAGGTTTTAACGTGTCGGCTGTCGAAGCGCAAGCGGGGGGTTCGCAGTGACCGGACGAAGTGTGGTCTCGCAACCGTTCTGGTCGGGCCGGCTGCTCGGAAGATTCGCGCTGCTCAGCGTCGGGGTCTGGCTCTACGCCGCGGACACCCTGGTCACGGCGACCATCTCACCTGCGATGGTGCTCGATATCGGCGGGATTGCCTGCGTCAATTGGGCCGTCGCCCTCTACGAGGTCGGCGCGATCGTGGCCGGAGCCGGCGTCGGGTTGCTCTGCGCTCGCCTTGGCGTCAAGTCGGTCCTCGCCGGCGCGGCGGCCCTGTATGCCCTTGGCTGCGTGATCTCGGCGACCGCACCCGGCATGGCAAGCGTCGTGATCGGCCGCTGGATCCAGGGCTTGGGCGGCGGCGCTTTGTTGTCCCTGTGCTACTTTGCGATGCACGAATGGTTCCCCGAAACGGTCTGGAACAGATTGTTGGCCATCGAATCCGCGGTGTGGGCCGCCGGCTCCCTGCTCGGCCCCCTGATCGGAGGAGTGTTCGCGAACCATGGCACCTGGCGCGGGGCCTTCTGGTTCTTTGCACTCCAGGCCCTTTGCCTCATGCTGATCGCCTTCGGCCTGCCGGCGGACCGGCCCACCTGGCACGCGGGTTGCGCGCGCTGGCCCCTTGCAACCCTGGGCGTACTGTCGGCCGCGGCCCTGATGATCGCGGTGGGGGGCATCGCCCCGGGCCCGGGCAGTGCGGCGCTCGCCTGTATCACTGGAGTCATTTTGCTGTACGCCGCAGGCAGGGTGGACCGGCGCGCGCTCGCACGGCTGCTGCCGAGTGACATTCTCACGCCCGGCAACGCGGTCGGGATCGGCCTGCTCATGGTGCTCGCGCTCACGAGCGCGACGACCGGCTTCTGGCTCTATGGGCCGCTCATACTCAAGATATTATTTGGAACCAACCCGCTCATCGCGGGTTACATCCTCGCCGGTGAGGCGCTCGCCTGGAGTGCCGCAACGCTGGTCGTCTCGGCGACCGGACCTCACCCGGAGGTGAGCTTGATCCGACTCGGTGTCATCACGATCGCCGCGGGGGCGACTGGCTTCGCGCTCGCGGTGCCGGCGGGCGCCATGAGCGGGATCATTGCCTGCGCACTATTGCAGGGGCTCGGCTACGGTCTGTGCTGGCCGGCGATCATGCACCGATTGGTGAAATTCGCGCCCGCGCCCGAACGTTCACTGACCTCCGCGTCGCAGACCACGGTTCAACGCGTGGGCTATGCGGTCGGCACCGCCGCGGTCGGGGTGGCCGCGAACCTGGCGGGCCTCAGCGACGGCATCACACCCGCGGCCGCGAAGGCGGCAGGCTTCTGGGTGTTCGCCGGGTTCGTGCCCTTGCTGCTATTGGCAGTCCTGTGTGCCTGGCGATTCACCGATCATGACCCGGACAGTCCTTAGCACGGCGAGGCGCAGCCGCCAGCACGCGCTGCCACTTGTCCTGTCAACAAGGGCAGACTATTGCGCGGGGGGCCGGCTCGTGAACGCAAATTTCTCGCCGGAAATGTCGGCCGCGAACATGAGGCCGCCCTTGGCGATCGTGAATACCGCCATGCCGTTCTGGTAATTGCCGTTGGTCGTCGCATCCCGCTCGCCCCGGCTCGCTTCGGACGAGGCACGATCGGTGCCGATCGATGCCGAGGCGCCGGCGGTGATGGCGATGGCACTGGCACCGGCCGCAAATTCGAATTTGCCGGATTCGAATTCGCCCAAAGCCCTCTCGTCCCTGAAGAAGATGATCTCGCTGAAGGCTTTACCGCCGGCCTGGAAGCCGACGCTCACCTGTGTCATGACGGCCTCGCCGACCACCTGATCGGCGACGTAGACCTGGCCCTTGCCGCGAGCGCCGCCGATGATGAGGCCGCCGGCGCCGATGGTCGGAAACACCGCGTAGGCATGGCAATTCTTGAAGAATACCGCGCTTTCGCCGGCATTCTTGAACAGTCCGATCGTATCGTCGAACGCGTCGGCGCGCGCCACGCTCGAGCCTAGCACGAGGGCCGCAGCGAGGCCGGGCACGAGGGCCGAAGCGAAGCGGGGCACGAGCGCCGAAGCGAAGCGGGGCACGAAGGCCGAAGCGAAGCGGGGCACGAGCGCCGACGCGAGGCCGGGCGGACGCAGCGAGCTCTTCATGGCGGGGTGTTTGCAAGGCATCTTCGATGACGGGGCGATGGCAACAACAGGGCGGCATGAGCCCGAGAACGCGCTCATGCCGGCGGGGCGGAGCCCGATGCGGGGCTGCGCAAACGCTGAGAGATCCACCAGAGTTGCCCCTCGGGGTCGAGCGCTGCGTAGCCGCGATCGGACCAATAGTCCGGCCCATAATCTGACGTGTGCGGCTCCTCGAGGATCGTCGCGCCAAGCTTTCGCGCCTGCGCGCAATGGGCTTCGACGTCGTCGACATAAATCATGAGCGACTGAGTCACGCGGCCGTCCGTGTGCGTCGGGCTGCGCAGCAGTCCGCGCCAGCCCGGCGTTCCCGCGGGTCGTTCACCCGCGACCATGATCAGGCCATCGCCATACTCGAGTTCACAATGCTCGATCCGGCCGTCCGGACCCTCGACCTTGATTCGCACCGTAAATCCGAAAGCAGCACACAGCCAGGCGATCGCGGCCGCTGCGTCGGCATACACCACCGCGCTCGTGAATCGCGGCCATCCCGTCGGTGTCGGTCTCATTCGAGTATCCTCGGCGACCCGGGTGGAGATTTCAAGCGTTTCGGATGCGAGCCGGCGATCGGGCGCTGACGCAGCGCAGAGATCAGGCGCTCGCGAAGCGCCTGGGCTCCGCACGCCTTAGAATCGTGCAGAATCGGTTCCTGCGGCGATCCGCGCCCGGACAGAGGTTCATGATGCCCTCGTATTCGCCCACCAATGTGTTCAAACAGTGTGCAACCTGCGAGTTTTGGTCCGGAACCCGTGAGTTGCGCAGCGGCTATTTTCGCAAGACCGCGGAGGTCGATGAAGATGCCGAAGGAAAATGCCTGAACTCAGAGAGCGTATTCAGCCAACATCAACAGCCCGCCGCGTCGGGATGCTCGAGGTGGAAGATCTGGAGCGCAATCGGACCGCCATAGTGCTCTCCGGAGAACAGATGGCGTCAATCCACCGTCCGCGAGTCGCCTGCAGCCTCATCGAGAGTGCCCGCTGCGGCCAACAGCGCGAGTTCCGCGCTCAGGGCCGTGAGTGCGGCGGCCAAATCCCGCAGCAAGGGCCCGACGCTCGCAGCAGCTTGGCCGGGCGCAAGCGCCGCTTCCGCCGCTTCGGCCAGGTGATGGACCCTGGTGGCCCCGATCATGCCCGCACCGCCCCTGAGTTTGTGCAGCCGACCCTTCATCTCGGCAACAGCAGCCGCATCATGAGGTTCCACATGGGCGGGCAGAGCGCACTCACCAAACTCTCGAACCAGACGGGCCGAGAGCGAGTGGAACAGAGCCATGTTCCCGCCGAACAGGTCGCGCACCACCGTCCAATTGATGTCTTTCCCGTTTTCCATCGTTCGGCCACCCCGTGCACTCTCGTGTGCGGGGGTATCGGCGGTCAGCTCAGCGACTTGACCTTGGGAGCGGGTCGTGGTTGGCCGCGGCGCGCGACGTGGCACGCTACCTGAGCTCGAGCGACGGCTCCGCTCAAGAGAACGGCTTCCCGGCCGTCAACCCAGGGAACATGGAGCGACCTCATCGGCAAAACGCCCGGCCACCCAAACCGGACGCGCCACCGAAGTCCCGGGGACGCATCCTGGCGCCGGTGTTGGATGCTGCAGACGCGCCGCGGCGCACGCGAGTCCTGATCGTCGACGATCATGACGTCGTCCGCGAGGGTTTGATCGCCCTTCTCGGTCGGGCACCCGGCATGCTGGTCGTCGGCTACGCCGCCAGCGGAGAGGAAGCGATCGAAGCCGCCAAGTCGTTGACTCCAAACGTCATCGTGATGGATCTCGTGCTTCCGGCGATGAACGGACTCGATGCGTCACGACATATTCTTGCAGAACGGCCGCTCACTCATATCATCGCGCTATCGGGCTGCCACACCTCGGACCATGTGCATCGGGCGCTCGACGCCGGGGTTCGCGGCTACGTCACCAAGACTTCCGCGGGTGCCGACCTCGTGCTCGCGATCGCAGCTGTCGAGGCGGGCCGGATCTTCGTGAGTCCCGGGATTCGGTCGATGTCGCCTGGCGGACAGAGCATTCCCCGGCGTGCGGCGGGTCACCTCGAGCACCTGAGCCAGCGGGAGCGGCAGGTGCTGGGCTACCTCGTGAAGGGGTCCTCGAGCGCCGAGATCGGTCGAGCACTACTGGTGTCGCCAAAGTCGGTCGATACCTACCGGCATCGAATCATGGTGAAACTCGGTGTGCACAATCGGGCCGAACTGATCCGCCTGGCTCTCGAGTACGAGTTGACGACGGTGTGACGCAGTTCTCAATCGGCAACACCGACCCGTCACCGTCTCCCTACGGCGCCGGCAGTCGGAGGTCGTTACGCTTTCTCTCGAGTTGGCGACCGGCACCCGACGGATCCCCGTCAAACCATCGGTAAGGAGAATCTCAATGCTCGCACTGCGAAAAGACCCCCTGGAGCAACCGCCGTTGGAACCCACCCGACGTGCCGAGTCAGCGCTACCCCCTCCCTGCCGAGTCATGGTCGTCGATGATGACGAAATGATGCGGCTTTACCTCAAATCCGTTCTCGAAACAGCGAACTATTCGGTCGACGCCGTGGATTGCGGACGGGAAGCGATGCGGCTCCTTCGACGAGAGACCTACGATATCCTGCTCACCGATGTCCAGATGCCGGACGTGGACGGGCTCACGCTCTGCGGCCTCGTGCGATTGGAGTTCTCCCAGCGCTTACCCTATGTGTTGATGTTCACGGTCATGGACACCCGCGCGGATCGATATGCCGGTTTCGAAGCCGGAGCGGATGACTACATCGTCAAGGGGGCTCCTGCCAGTGAATTGCTCGCCAAGATGAACGCGGGTCGTCGCGTTCAGTCCGCTCAGCGCGCAGCCGCTCACAGCGCCGCAGCGGGCCGAGACCTACTGTTCCTGGATCCGCTCAACAATGGCCAGGATCTCAAAGATTTTGATAAACAGATGCCCATTCAAATCCGGCGTGCGCAGCGCAGTCATCGAGCACTCGCCGTGCTCAAATGCCGGATAGACGCCCAGGAACACGTCTCGCCATCCGCCGGTTACGCGGCCGCGGACGACGCACTACGCGCCCTTGCGACCGACGTCTCGGAGTGCCTGCGCAAAGGATCGTACTGGTCTGCGCGAGTAGGCGAAGAACGCTTCGTGGTCGTGCTTCCTTGCACGAGATTCGAGACCGCCGAGCGACTCGCGCGCAAGCTCTCCCGTCGGTTCGCTTCGGTGCCGATTGCCACAGGGGGCGGCACCGTGCGGTGTATGGTCAGCATCGATGTCACTGCCTGCGAACCCCGGGACACCGAGAACCAGCTGCCGTGGGAGGCAATCGAATCGGCCGCCCGGATGGCTCCGACGGAACCGCACCCAGACGCGTCGCCCCTGGCGCAAGACGCGGAGGGGTCGAGAGTCGCCGGAGGGCACGGCCGTTGACGATCCGTGAATGTTCTGCGAACTCGGCGCATCCAGCCAGCATGACCATCAGCACGTAACCAATCGCCGGTCTTTTCACTTGCAAAGGACCTCCGTATCTTCGGCTCTGAACGATCTCGAAGAATGTCCGTTCCGAAAAATCGCGGCGGGGCGCAACCCCCCATTTGGGGGCGCTTCAGGCTCGCAGTGCCAAGTTGCTATCGGCGGTGGCCAGTGCGTGAGCGCGGAAGGGCTTCAAGCGATACTGCTGGGCCGGGCGATGGGCACCGTCCTTCTGCAGCAGTCCCGGCACTCGCTCGACTACGTCGAGCTCCTCGATCCGGCGGCGAAACGTGCGCTTATCGAGCGGCGCTCTGAGCAACACCTCGTAGACCCGCTGCAACTCACTCAAGGAAAAGGTCTTCGGCATGAGGTGGACGGGTAGCGAGGAGTAGAGCGTTTTGGAGCGCACGCGCGCAACGGCGAGGCGCAGAATCGACAAATGGTCAAAAGGAAGAGACCGGCACTCCTCGACCGGCACCCACCACAGCCGATCATTGCCGCGCTCTTGCACGCTCGCATAAGGCACGAGCGCGTAGTGCACGATCGATACCGACCAGCCGCGGGGGTCTCGATGCGCGCCGCTGAAGGTATGGAGCTGCTCGAGATAGGGGCTCGTGAGCCCTGCCTTCGCTTTCAAGATGCGGACCGCGGCGCCGAGCGCGTCCTGATCCTCGTCGGGGTGTACGCGCCCACCCGGCAGGGTCCAAACGCCGGCAAGCGGTTCGTGATCGCGCTTTACAAGCGAGGCCAAGAGCTCATCGTTCTTCAAAGTCAGGAGCACCAGATCGACGGTGACGCAGGGCTGCTGCTGGGTGGTGATCACGATCAGTCCTCAACGTTGTTCGTGCGCATTTGCACTATCATGGCACAAATCTCTCAGGGAGCACATGCCAAACAGCCGTCATACGTTCGTGCGTAATTGCACGAAGCATGCTAATGTCGACTGAACGTGGAGAGCCATACCGATGTCTGACAAGCTCTTGATCATCGACCCGCAAAATGATTTCTGCGATGTCGAGGGCGCCGCGCTGCCCGTGCCGGGGGCATCAGGGGACCTGAATCGTCTGGCGGCCGTTCTCGAGAAGGCGGGAGAAGATTTCGGCGACATCATCGTGACCTTGGACTCCCAACCGACGGTCGCCATCGAGCGCACCACCTTCTGGGAGGACCGAACCGGTGCCCCCGTCGCGCCGTTCACGGCGGTCACGGCCCGGGAAGTGAGGTCCGGTGCGTATCTACCTCGAAATCCGGCAATGCTTCCGGAGGTCCTCGCCTACCTGGATGCCCTGGAGGGCGCCGGACGGTACACCCTGATGGTGTGGCCGGTCCACTGCGTCGTCGGTACCTGGGGCCACGGAATTTGCGCCCCGTTGAGTCGCGCGATCGCAGCCTGGGAGGAGCTCAAGCAGCGCAATGCCCTGAAGATCTTGAAGGGCCAGCACCCTTTGACCGAGCAGTACAGCGCCGTGCGCGCCGAGGTTCCGCGCGCCGACGATGCGCGTACCCAGACCAATCGCGAGCTTCTCGAGGCGGCGACCCCGACCGATGGTCTGCTCTTTGTGGCCGGCGAGGCGTTGAGCCACTGCGTCGCCGCGACCTTGCGCGATCTCTTTGCCGCGCTGTCCCGCGCTGAGCGAGAGCGGGTGATTCTGCTGCAGGATTGCATGAGCCCGGTCGCAGGGTTCGGACATGACTTCCTGGTCGAAGCCGAAAAGGCCGGGGCTCGCGTGATGACGAGCGCTCTGGCCTCGAGGCTCTTGAACGAACGGAGCCGCTCGCGGTGAACAGCACCCCCGTCATCCGCTCGCTGCTCGACACGGATTTGTACAAGCTCACCATGTGGCAGACTTTTCTGCACCACTACCCGAGCAATCAGGCCGAGTACCGCTTTGTCTGCCGCAATACCCCGCAATATCCCCTCGCGCGAATCAGAGGCGCCGTCGAGGATCAGCTCGATCATCTTTGCAGCCTGCGCTTCAGCGAGGACGATCTCACGTGGCTTTCGCAGAGAAGCTATTTCAAGAGCGACTTCATAGACTTCCTGCGCATCTTTCCGCTCCAGCGCCGCTACTTGCACACGAGCATCGAGGGCGATGACCTCGCGATCATCGCAAAGGGGCCGCAGATCCACGTTAGCCCGTTCGAGATCTATGTCCTCTCGATCGTGAACGAGATCTACTTTCGCGGCTTCGAGCGAGAGCCCGCGCTCGCCGAGGCGCGCCGGCGCCTGGATGCCAAGATCACGCTCATGGAGGATTTCGAGTCCGACCTCATAACCCTCGTGCGCCCGAAGGCGCATCCATTCGAATTCTTCGAGTTCGGCACGCGCCGCCGTTTCTCCGCCGCCTGGCAGGAGGAGGTCGTGACGACGCTCGCCGCGCGGCTGCCCACGCTCTTCAAAGGCACCTCCAACATGTACCTCGCGAGCAGCTACGGCCTCACCGCCTTCGGCACCATGGCGCACGAGTACCTGCAAACCTTTCAGGCGGTGGGCGTGCAGTTGAAGGCTTCGCAACAGAAGGCGCTCGAAACCTGGGTCCAGGAATATCGTGGCGACCTCGGCATTGCCCTCACCGATGTGATCGGCATGGATGCCTTCCTCGCCGACCTCGATCCTTATTTCGCCAAGCTGTTCGACGGCATGCGCCACGACTCGGGCGATGCGGATGTCTGGGCCGAAAAGGCGCTCGGCCATTACAAGAAGCTCAAGATCGACGCGCACGGCAAGCGCCTCGTGTTCTCGAACGGCCTCAACTTCCCGCAGGCACTCAAGCTCTATGAGCGCTATGCCGATCGAGTACAGGTGGGATTTGGAATCGGCACCGATCTTTCCAACGATACCGGCCTCGAGCCGCTCAACATCGTGATGAAGATCGTCTCCTGCAACGGTCAGCCGGTTGCCAAGCTCTCCGATGATCCCGGCAAGACCCTTTGCGAGGATGTGACATTCTTGAACTACTTGAAGCAGGTGTTCCATGTCGCCCCGGAAAGGGGGTAGGCGCTGATCCCAAGGCCACGAGCCGAACCACACTGATGGGCCCCGTCTCCCACGGCGTCGCCGCGTCATTGCATGCCATTATTGAATCTTATTCATGAGTGTATTTGGAATATGCGCTCTAATCAGGTCACGGACCGAGCGCTACCATCCCATCCGACCTTCATCCGCTGCGCGTTGCCACCGGTCGCGCAACCAATCTCCAAAGGAGTGACATCATGCAAATCAAACGTGTTGGGTCGCAACCATCGATGAAAGGGCCCGCGGATTGGTTCACCGGCACAGTTCGTATCGATATGCTGAATATCGCACCGGCCCCGGCCCGAGTTTCCTGTGCGAGCATCACGTTCGAACCCGGCGCGCGGTCCGCATGGCATACGCACCCGCTTGGTCAGACTCTCATCGTTACGTCAGGCTGCGGGTGGACCCAGTGTGAAGGCGGTGCCATCGTCGAGATTCGCGCGGGTGATGTGCTCTGGTGCCCGCCGGGCCACAAGCACTGGCACGGTGCCACACCGACCACCTCAATGACGCACATTGCCGTGCAAGAAGCGCTCGACGGCAAGAACGTCGAATGGATGGACCACGTCTCCGACAAAGAATACCTCGAAGGGCCGCGGGAGTAGCGAATGTCGCTCTTCTCCTCTGTCCTACTTGCCTGCCGCGGAGCTGAATGCCAGGGCTCGATCGACAGCGCACCGTCGACGCGCCGTTCGCCATGAAAGCGAAAACTGATGGCGTAGTATCATGCTGGCGTGAACGCAACTGCGCCCCTCGAGAATCCGCCCACCGGCGCTCGGAGCCGTCTCATCATCGGTTCGGCACTCCGGGATGCATTGGCGCAACTCGCCCCGCGCAAGCAGTTCCAAAACTCTGCAACATTCGGGGTTTACGTCGGCAGCATCGTCGCGACCATCGGCGGATTGGTTATGGCCTCTGCAGCGATCGATGTCCCACATCCGGGGTTCCTATTGACGGTTGCGGCGTGGCTGTGGCTGAGCGTCGTTTTGTCGAACTTTGTTGGAGCCCTCGCCGAGGAGTGGGCCCAGGCGCGTGCGGCGGCACTGCGGTCGGTTGGCGGCCCTCTGCACGCCAAGCGACTGCTCGACCCCGGGCGCAAGGAGTATCGTCTCGTCGACGCGGACACGCTGCGGCGCGGTGATCTAGTGCTGGTTGAGGCGAACGACGTCATTCCCGCCGATGGCACGGTGGTTGACGGAGTAGCCTCGGTGAGTGAAGCCGCGATCACCGGCGAGTCGGCACCCGTATTGCGTGCGGCGGCTCCAGACTTGGCGAGCGTGCGCTGCGGCACCCATGTGCTCTCAGATTGGCTCGTCGTTCGCGTGAGGAGCCGTGAAGGCTTCTTCGACCCCATGATTTCGGTCTCACAGATTACCCGGCGCTCCCGCTCCTCAACGGAGGTTGCCTTGTCCATGCTGCTGGTCACGGCAACCGTCGCGCTTTTGCTGGGTAGCGCGCAATACTCGCAGTCGAGAGGTGCGGCGGCGGACAGCGTTCTGGCGCTCTCGGCGCAGATCGCGTTGCTAGTGTGCATCATTCCCTCCGCTACCCGGGCGTGCGAGTTTGCGATCGGCATGAGCAGCGTGGCTCGGTTGATGCGCGCCAACGTGATCGCAAGTCTCGGCGGGGCGCTCGAAGCCGCGGCCACCATAGACGTGCTGGTACTCGACAAGACGGGAACGATCACACGCGGCGACCGGCGTGCGGTCGCATTTTGGGCAGCAGCGGGGATCGCTGACCACGACCTCAAGGAGGCCGCGCACCTCGCCTCCCTGGCCGATCGGACTCCCGAGGGCCGATCGATCGTCGCGCTCGTGGCGCAGACGCGAGATTCCAAGCCCCGGAATCTTTCCGCAGAGCCGGCGACGTTTCATGAGTTCTCCGCCCAGACACGCATCAGTGGGGCCGACGTCGGAGACCGCAAACTGCGTAAAGGCGCTGCAGATGCAGTTCGCCGCTTCGTGCAGGAGGCAGGGGGAGACTGGCCTTCAGCAGTCAATGAGATCGTCGAGCGGGTAGCGCGCTCGGGTGCGACACCGCTCGTGGTCGCCGACGGTCGGCGAGTGCTCGGTGTCATCGAACTGCTCGACGTGGTGAAGGCGGGCATTCGCGAGCACTGCGAGGCACTGCGCCGGATGGGCATCAGAACCATCATGGTCACCGGAGACAATCCTCTGACCGCGGCGACGATTGCCGCCGAAATTGGAGTGGACGACGTGCTTGCCGAAGCGACGCCGGACAGGAAGTGCGAGTTCATTCGACAATGCCAGAAGGAAGGGCACCGGGTCGCCATGTGCGGGGACGGGACCAACGATGCACCGGCGCTGGCGCAGGCCGATGTGGCGGTGGCAATGAATTCCGGCTCGAAAATGGCCAAGAAAGCCGGCAATCTAGTAGCACTCGATTCGGATCCCACGAAATTCATCGTGATCGTCGAGACGGGCCAACGGATGCGAGCGACGCTCCGCTCCCTCGCGACCTTCAGCCTGGCCGCCGACATGGGCAAATACTTTGCAATCATTCCCGTGGTGTTCGGCGCAACTTATCCGGCGCTCAACGTGCTCAATGTCGCCAAGCTCACGAGCCCGCGAAGCGCGATCGCGTCAGGCGTGATCGTCACTGCTGTGGTCGTTGGGCCGCTGTTGTTGCTGGCGGTTCTGGGGGTGAAAGCGCAGCGCAACTCCGCCTCGTCTCTGTCGCGGAGTAGGTTGCTGTTATTCGGACTGGTTGGGATGATGTTGCCGTGGGCCGGTATCAAGGTGATCGACGTGTGCCTCAACGCGTGGCGATGAGCCCATTCGCAAGAATTCGGTCATAGCGAGGATCGGCCCAAGAAGTCGAAATTCACTCATGTTCCGTTCAAGAGATGACGTCCAGCCTCCCCATGGCCGAGTCACATCGGCAAAAAACCCCTAATAATCTAGCAACTCTCTACGAGCGGCGCCTCCACCGTAAATACAAGGTCATCGCGTCTCGCAGCCTCAAACTGCGCGCAGTATGATCGCGTGTCCAGACGCAGCTCTCGGATGCGCTTGCGCAGCTCGCGGTTAAGGACCAGGAGCATGGGGAGCTATTGCGCGCGTTGGCGGCCAATGGGCGCAGGAGTTCCATCCAGGCACGGCGCCCACGAGGTCTTTCATCGAAATGCTGCTGCTCCGACCGCAATACACCGTCGGCGATGCGATTGGGAAAGCGATCGAGGAATAGATGGCAAGCGGACGTAGGCAATCGGGTTCGAAACGATGTTCCAAAAATCCCCGGTGTCTTCTCATTGCTGGACCCAACGGCGCCGGCAAGACCACTCTTGCGCGCGAGTACCTGCCGAACGACGCACGTGTTAAGTGATCTTTCTACGTTTGGCGTCGCCGCGACTTGCACTTCAGCGTATATCAGCTCGTGTACGGCAAGGCGGCCAGGCGGCCATCCGGTTCCCAAGGCCATGTTCATGGACCTCGTTCGATGAGATTTGGCTCGCTATCCGAATTGTCGTACACAGACCAGATGTGCGCCAGAGGGCGATAGATCGTCCATATCTTGAAGTCTTTCGCCATCCACGAGTAGCCGGCAAAGATAAACTGAACGTGGCCCAGATCGGTACCAGGCGTCAATTGGGCACTGGGCTCGCTTGAGCAATTCGGGGGATCCTAATCCCAGCAATCACGAGCCAGAGGCCGGTGACGATTTCGAAAATCCCAACCGGGGCATAGCATCCGGGGGCGATGCCGTCGGCGCCGGGGAACACAATCATAACGAGCGTGCTTATGAGCGCCACGAACGATGAAACCAATCCCCACCACGCCAGAACTCTCGGAAAGTACCGGGACTTCAAGAGCAGATAGCAGAACAGTGTTGATCCCAACGAGTAATAGACCAGGCCGATGCTGAATTCATCGCCTTGGGCGCCGACGTACAAGCTCGCAAGTGCTTGCACTTGTCCCGGTGAAAAAACCCCCGAGAGAGCTGAAGGACTTAGGATATTGAGTACCGTCATACCGTTCAGCGTCATGTGACCAAGAATCACAGCCTCTCCGAGCCGCCAAAATGCTGCCAAGAGGGCCAAAGGAGAACTCACCTGCTTGAGCATCGTATAAAACGCCACCGCCAGAATGGCATTGCAGGCCCCACCAAGCAGGTCGGTCGCTATCCCGATACGGAACATGCGCTCGGAGGAGACGATGTTGTGGGAAGTCTGGGCAACATCCCCATAAACTAGGATTCGGGAGCGCACATAGAACTCCGCAAACGCTGCGAGTGCACCAAGCAACAGGTACATGGACCCCGCCACTCGTGCCGCGGTACGCTGTTCTTGAGTGATAGCCGCGTTGGGGGCGGAGCTACTATTGACCGCCATTTAGGCCTCGTCTTGGGCGGCTTGCCGGGCGGCGGGCAGATAGCGGTATTTCCTCGAAGATCTTTTCGCAGCCGGCTTCGCGCAGAGCATCCGACTGCAAATGCGCCCCTTTGCCGTAGCGTTGGAAGGCATCGGCCGCTATGCGTGCCTGCGCCTCATCGAACGGCACGACGATGGCCTCGAAGATCGCTCAGACGCCACGGTCAACCCGCGTCGTCCAGCACGTGACATCAAGCTCTCGCGGACCACGCTTTCAACCGTGGTCCCTTCGGCGGCGGCAAGCTCCTGGGCGAGCTGCTCGGGTCTGGGATCGTCGATCACGATGCTCATCGGGGGCTCCTGAAACTCATTGCGATACTGACCGTTTCTGAGAGCTAAAATCAAGAGACGGTTTTGGGAGACTTAATCGGCGCTTCTACCGTATGCTTGCGCGCCGCCGCGAAGCTCGCCCGAGAAGCGTCGTCACGCAGTCACGCAAGCAACTGGCTGAGAAGCACGATATTCAGCAGCACGATCAGCAGCGTCGCCGCAGCGGCCATCCGGGATGTGATCTTGGTTTGTACATACTCGCCCATGACGGACTTGCGTGCGGACAATACGACGAGCGCGATCATCGGCATCGGCAGCACGAAGCTCAGCACCACCTGACTGAGGATCATCGACTTGGTGGTGTTGCAGCACAGCGCGACAGCAAAGGCCGGAACCATCGTGATGAGACGGCGCACCCAGACAGGGATGCTAAAGCCGATAAAGCCCTGCATGATGACCTGACCAGCCATCGTACCGACGACGGAACTCGAAATGCCGGACGCCATCAAGGAGACCAAAAATACACCGGCCGCAGTCTCGCCAAGGGCCGGAATCAGCGTGCGGTAAGCGTCTCCGATATCAGATAGACCCGGCGCCGAGTTGCTGAATGCCGAGGCCGACATCATCACCATGGCAAGATTGACCAAGGCCGCCAGACCAAGCGCCATCACGATCTCGCGGTTCGAGAATCTTAACAATTTGCGCCGCTCTCGCTCGGTGCGCACGGGCGTGCGATTCTGAGTCAGGCCTGAATGCAGGTAGAGGGTGTGTGGCATGATCGTCGCGCCGATGATGCCCACGGCCAGCGTAATCGCCTGCCCATCTTGCAATTCCGGGACGACGCTGTGGAATAGAGCGGCATGCCAGTCCGGCGGTACGATCACCAGCTCACACAGGTAACTTAGGCCAATGACGGCGACGAGCGCGGCTATGACCAGTTCCACGGGTCGGAAGCCGTGTTTGTTGAGCGCCAGGATCAAGAGAGTCAGCAGTCCCACGGCCCCCATACCCCAGACCAGGGACACATGCAGCAGCAGCGAAACCCCCAGCGCACCCCCGAGAAACTCGGCGAGATCGGTTGCGATGGCGGCGATC
>Ga0116229_10009067_pt1 | contig 15293 bp, 11 predicted proteins | sample S1TSphgellanicum_3_FD_87313 | JGI IMG/M metagenome (GOLD analysis project Ga0116229, IMG submission 87313) | Host-associated microbial communities from peat moss isolated from Minnesota, USA - S1T2_Fc - Sphagnum magellanicum MG | ecosystem: Host-associated > Plants > Peat moss > Unclassified... | reverse complement strand
TTAAAAAAAAAAATTTCTGTATAATCGGAGTTGTGGGTGTGATTAGAATGACAGGGGGGGTGGGTGTGGGGGGGGGGGATGATGAATGGGCCTATTGATGACACATTAGTGGGCAAAAATGAAGGTCTCATGCCTTTCAATAACAAAGATGAAGAGCCAATTGTCATACCTCCCTTGTTAAAAAATATATTACTTCCCCCATTGCCAATTGTTAACCCCCCGATGGGAAAGCAGAAAGTTTCATCTACATTTCTATTAGTGCATGAATCTTATCATTTAAGAGATATTTTGTTGTCCTAGTTTCGGTGTGGTCTTCCTCAAAATCCTCCAGACATGGTTTGACGTTCAACTTGGTTCAAAACACTAAATCCAAAGATAAAATGAGCTTAGTTTCGCCTATGTCTTTTACATTGAAGGTAATGGGCCAAAAATTGCCAAAGAACCTGAAATTCTACCATATGTTACTAAATGGAAAATTGCACTTGATGATGAATATGCATCTCTCTTCAAAAACAAAACATGGAGATTGGATGACCTTCCTCCTAACAAAACACCAATAAGTTGTAATGGATTCTTCAAAAGAAATGTAATTCCAATGATTCAATATTGAAATATAAAGCTTGCCTTGTTGCACATGGTTTTTCACAAGAACGATGAATCGATTATCATGAGACATTTAGTCTTGTGGTGAACTTGACTTCTTTAAGAATTTTATATTCCTTTGTAGCCTAATTCGACTTTGAAGTGCATCAAATGGACATCCACATTCCACACGACCTTTTTCAATGGGCATTTGCATGAATAAATATTCATGACCCAACTTGAAGGTTATATTTAAAAGGGTTTTGACCATAAGGTGTGTTGGTTTTAAAAAACTATTTGTGGATTAAAACAATCCCTTTGTGCATGGTATGAGTGAATGGACTCTTATTTTCTTTAGATAGGTTTCATAAAAAATCAAGCTCACACAAATATTTGTGTTCAAAGAATTGGTGCATCATGTATTTTCTTGGGACTTTATGTGGATGACTTAATATTTGTAAGTAGTCAATTTTTTTTTTTAGACTCCATTAAATCACCTTGTCTTGGGAATTTGAAATGACTAATTTTAAAGAAGTTGCATATTGTCTTGGTATACAAATCAAGCACAATAGAAACCATAAGAAGCTTCACTTATCCTAGGAAAAATATTTAAATGATGTGTTGACAAAATATAATATAGACATGTCATCCAATCGCCACACCATTTCCTGTTGGTATGAAACATAAGAAAACCATGTCTCCCATAAGCACCGATGACATCATAACAATGAGAGAAATTCCCTATTCAAATGTTGTGGGAAGTTTGATGCATGCTATGGTGTGCACTTGCCCTAACCTAGCTTGTGTGGTTCATCATATTTCATAATTTTTGAGTAATCTTGAAAAAGAACATTGGGTAGCTACAAAGAGCATTTTGTGGTACATCAAAACTATTTTTACACTTGGGATTATGTATTAGACCTTCTCCTAACCAAACACTCTTATTGGTTGGTGTGATTCAAATTGGGTTGGCAACCTTGGTAATTGAAATTCCAACATTGGATATTTGTTTCAAAATGTCGGAAGCTTTATTTCATGGCAATTAAAAAAAAATCTACCATTATTCATTCTAATATTGAAGTGGAATATATGGTTGTTGCCAATATGATTAAGGAAGCTATTTGGCTTCAAAAGTTAGTGTTTCATTTTGGATTTTCCCCATTGCAATGAATTCCTTTTATTGCGATAGCCAATCATGCATTAAGTTAGTTGAAAATCCAAAATTTCATGTGCATTCCAAACATATTGCCATCTGTTATCATTTTATAGGAGAACAAGTGAATCAAAACACTTCAACTTATTTATTGCAATACTATAAAAATGCTTGTAAATTTCCTCACCAAAACTTTAACTAGACCCAAATATGAGTTTTTTGTGCTCATATTAGTCTTCATCCCTTTGTGGACACTAGTTTTCGTTATTAACATTTTTTTTAATGAAGCTTAGTTTAGGGGGGGTCTAAGAATTGTCTTAGGAAGCTTCTCTTCACTTATTAGCCTGTTGTAGCCTTACTACCCTCATCCATGTAAAACATGCTTAAACCATAAGTTATATCTTTTCATTGACAAACCCCTTCAGATGTATATGATGGGAAGCCTATTTAGTGTGTGAGTCATTCTTTATAAAACATGCTTTGAGTCTTTCTGTGTATTAGATCTTGTATCTTGTTCTTTTCTTAATACAATCCTCATTTGTTTATTGCTCGTTATTTCAAGGACATCATTTATTTACTTTGACCTTAACTTTGTCTATTTCTATTCATCTTCTTTCATATCCTGTCTACCTTGTGTTGTGCAATCAGGATTTGCACTTGTGGTGTAATTGGTGGCTCAGCCAGCCTATTGTTATGTTTCCAAATGCTCTTAGGGATGTCCTTGGGTGTGTCCTTGGGTGTGAACTAATGTGTGGGAAAGTTCTGTGCATGGAGAAATAATTGTTAGCCTGAGGTACTTTCATTAATTTTGCAGCTGAATTGCACAACATGGTTTGAAATTGTAGATGGTCTGTGTCATTGGCTCATCATCTATCGTTCCAATGTGCAATGCAGTGGATTTGAAAGTGTTCAGGATTTTGAAGTCAGGTTGTTTTTGCAGCAAATGAGAATCACAAGTCACTGGAGGGATTAGACAATGTGCATGCATATACCATATGTGTCGGATGATCAATGTTAGGATCAATGTTGACAGAGCAAGTGTATCCAATTGAATGTGGCTAAAATCGTTCAGCTGAACACCCTCCAAGGATGCATGAGAACCTTGTAGACATGGCCACGAATGGAAGGACCCCCACAGAGCATTCCTAAACCCTAAAAGATAGAAGAGGTCAGTTCTTCTGTCAAGGCATTACTTGTGAGACAGATTGCTGGATTATATTGAAGGTAGAGAGAGGACTCAAAAGAGACAGATTTGAAAGTGCATGAATTCAAAAATGTATGAATCTAGAAACATATGAATTCAGGAGTGTAGTAATCAAAACAAGTAAACTCAATAGGTATTGATTCAAGCCAACACAAAGGAAGATCATAATTCATCTCCACAGTAGCTGAGACCAACAACAATTGATTATGAACATTGGGTTGCAACCGTCCTTCCCTTGCCATCTGATACATCAAACCTTCTTACCTCTTGGTCATCAGAGTCTCAGCAAAAGAAAATTGAGTTTTGGCTGATGTGAAAATGCAGTCTTGCACAAAAGTGGGTTATGCAGTCTACATTTGATTACTTTGTTGAACAATTGTTGCAGTGAGGGAGGGGGATTGATTGTGCAGAGAAACATAGGTGTGGTACTTCTGTACCCAATGAAAGATCTGTTGCAGGAAATTGACAAACAAGGGGTGTGTCACACTGCGGCCTTGCCATTTACATTAAAAAGTAAGTATCTTAAGGCAAAAGAAGAATTATGGAAACTCAAATATTTCACCATGCAAACATATAATAATCTTCAAAAAGTTCCTCTAAAAGAAACCAAAGTCCAAGATATTATAACTCTATAACTAATCTCAAGTTTCAACACAAGCTAAAAGTTCATCTTTCAAAAATCTTCATATAAAAATTGGCCTACTACCTAGGGCCCAAAATCCCTTAAGCTACTATACTCTATAACACAATATCCTTGCTGTGGCAGGTAAGGCCAACAAAGGTCTCAAGGAGAGAGAGGCTTTGTTGAACCGGTGTTGGGTGGTTATCAGAAACAGGAATATAGACCCCCTGCGGTCATCAGGCCAAGGATGACCTTAACCACGGTTCTCAACAGAAACAAAGAATGGGTTCTGGTCTATAACCTGGGTGCTAATTTATTTTTAAAAATCAAATCAAATAATTGCCAGTTCCTTACTGGTAAATTCATGAAAACTGTCTGTTCATTGAGGTTTTAAAAATAACTAAAACCAGTGGTTCTATGATTTTGGATTTTTTTCCCCCCCCCCAAACTGTTCTCTAATTCTGAAATATTTTAAAAGGAAGAACCGGCGGTTATTAACCCAACCAAAATACCTGTCAACCACTTCTTTGAACTGTGTGTTGTTCCCTGTAGCTTTTTTGTCTTTTCAGTTTGGATGCGACTATAGAGTGAACAATCCTTTAACAAACAGCATCACAAGACAAGACAGACTTCTTCATCTCCCAGTCTAATATAATTCATTTTGTTTATGATCTAAGAAGAAAGAATTTGACTGTGTACAAAATCTTCAGGAGCTTCTCTTCTTGTGGGGTAACAACATTTGCAGAGTAAAAATTCCAAAAAGTTTAGATTTACATGGCAAATAAAGTGCATTTCCATTCTTTCTCATCTAGTCTCTTCCTCAAGTGATTTGCAGATTCATTGTATTATCTTAAAACATTCAGAAACTGTGTTGAAAATCACATGCCCAAGAACTGAATTTTTTTTCTTCCCAATGGATTAGAGCATCTTGGATACCTAATGCTCTTTAAATAGTGAATACATTCAGTGAAAGCATTACATTCATGACGTATTTTGCATCTTTATGACCATGTAGTATGCATCAAATGATGATCACCCATCACATCAATAGCAATCCAAATCGCATCCCCATCTGAGTAAGTAAACAAGCATGTTAACTAAGTAAAGGGTGGGTCATTGACATTATCCCAACCTTCCAAACAAAATGTGATGTTGTTGATTGAATTAGAAGATGTAATGAAAAAATGTCATCATGAGCATTGCTGTTGCTGTGACACTAATGGCATGCAATAGGGTTGACTGGTTTGTTTTGTTGGCATGTTGAACCACCATGATCAACTCCTTCCCTACCTTCAACAACATGATCATTCTCTCTCTCTCTCTCTCTCTCTCTCTTTTTCTTTTCTATGCCAATAAGAGACTGGATCAGGTTGTGGATTAGTGCAAACAAAATCAGGTTCAAGGCAGGGTTAAAATGATGATTCAGAAGATTAGAGAAAAGTCTTCCTCTTCTTCCTTCTCCTCCAGGCTCCTCCTATCTGTCTATCAATGGGTTTTTGGAGCTTGTGTATTCATGGGTACATGTGTACTTGAGCATCTCTAACGGTGCCCAGTATGTGAACCTGCAAAAATGTTTCTCACATTCAAGTTTAGTTCTTTGCTTTTTTCCAACCCCACCCATAAAGCTAAAACTGGGATTGCAAATAGCTAGGAGACAACTAATAGTAACCCATCCAGAGACCAATAAAAAACTGTCCAGATAATGAACAGGTGTTAGGCTTTGCTGTGCCTTTTACCAGCCTCTGCAAAACTGTGAAAAATTGGTAGGCCAAAAGCATTATGCTGATCCAAACTGGCATGTTCTCACTTTTCTTCATCCAATTTTTATTTGCAGGGTCACATAGTGAACATAGTGAGCACCGGTAGAGTTGCTCTTTGTGTGGTAAGCCAAAACTCTTTGTATGCTCATCAATCAATGAGGCAGACAAACAAACAGACACAATACCATCATCATCATCATCATCAAGTATGATGATGATCATCGGCAGCAGCAGGAGCATCATCAATTGCTGGAAAGGATGGTGGATTACCACCACTACTAATACAGCAAACTATTACTACCACTTCTAGCATCATGGGTGTGTGTGCAAATCACAACATTGAGCTGCAGGCATGATTCAAGGTACCCCATGTATAGTGGACCATTTCTTTAAAGAAACCCAGAAAGAGCTAGCATATGAGACAGAGACAGAGACAGAGAGAGTTGTCAGGGCTTTTTGCAGCAATCAAGTGTGTAAGTAAACGTACTTGAGGGAAAGAAAGAAGAGGCAGCAGCAGCATATATGGAAAAATAACGCCACTTTTGTGGCAATAGCTATTTAGTGCCGTGTCAAAAGGGTGCTTTTAAAGTGTCGAAGAAGAAGAAGAAAAAGCTGCTGCTGCTGGGGACTTGAAGAAGCTTAGCTCCATTGTCTTCTTCTCTTTTCTCTCTCTCTCTCTCTTCCTGTTTCCATCTCTTCTGAGGTTTTCAGAGTTTGTTGCCTTCTGGTGGTAGAGAAGAGTTTGTGTGTGCGTGTGTTTTTGCTGTTTGGAAAACTGTGGGTTTTAGAGGAAGATAGTTTTGGTTTTGAAGAATCCGGGTTGTTTGGTTCTTTGGCTCGCATCCATGGCAATGGGTGTTGTGGCATTGGTAGCATTGGTGGCGGTGCAGCTGGTGGTGACATATTCTTTGTTGGTGGGAGCAGGACGTAGTAGTACCCACGTCCTCCAACCCGACGTCGCAGGAACTCCGGAGTCCATGGACTGGCACGAGAAAGGCGGCGTCAAGGAGGAGCAAGTCGGCTCGTGGCCGGGTAGCTTCAGCTTCTTTGCCTCTTTGCACACTTCTCTCTCTCTCTCTCTCTCTCTCTCTCTCTCTCTCTCTCTCTCTCTCCTCTTGAGCTTGATTCTAGCTCATGGGTGCCAACTCTTTCTGAAGCTGGATCCAGTTCTTCTCCAGTTCTTCAGGGAGATTTTGTCTCATGAGTTTTGCAAGAGTCTTCAGCTTCGAACAAGATATTATCTTTTCTTCATATTTAATGTTATTATTATTATTTTTAATGCAGGAGGAATCATGGCTGCATCAGCAGCAGCAGCAGAATATTCCACCAAGGTAGAATTTCTTGCCCTCCTGCTAGACTTCATTTTCTTTGATCATTTGCTGAAACTGATGATATATCAAAAACCCAAATTCTAGAAATTGGAGAATTGGTCAGCAAAATGTGAAAAGTTCACAATAAAAACTAGTCCAAGGATCATAAGAGCTTGCAAGCAAATCAACAACCCAAATACCAAAGAAAACCACTGCCAGGCTCTTAAGCACTGGCTGGTTGTTCTTTGTCATGCTTTCTTGGGGATGTGATGAAGAAAATTTTGTAGTGTCTAAGCACTGTTACAACATGATTCTTAAGCTTTCTGCTGTGGTTATGAAAAACCTACGGTAGTGCCTTTGTTGCAAAACTCCATTTTTACATCTCTCTCAACTACTGAGCTGGCTGAGTAATTTGTCTCCAATTTTGGACTGAATATTTTGCACCAATTTGTTGGAACATTTTGTATTGATTTGTTGCAACATTTTGTTCTGATTTGTTGCAGCATTTCTTTTTGGAGTTTGTATTTGGTCTTTTGTGTGATTGTTCTTTTATTTATTTCTCTTGAGCTTGACCAAATACCAATGCACAGTTTTTCTTTACAAAATAATAATTTGGATTGATGGATTATGGGTGATTGGTGGAATATCAGGAAGATGAACAGGACCACAACTCCGAGACTGGGCTTTCTGTTGCGGTACTATAATCATCCCTCTGCCTTAAGACTTCCCTAATTCTATCAGTCTCCAAATCACAGTATTTGTTGTGCCACTTCACTCAGCTCTACTTGAAATTCTTGAAAGAAAAGAAATTTGTGAGCTCAACTGTGTTACAGCTCAACAGCAAACATATAAGACCATGTTTGAGTTTGCAAAACAAAGACTACCATGTCAGTTTGTTGGTTTTTACAAGGACTCTGCCACTACTAACTCAGCCTCATGTCTGCAGCAGGTAAGAGATGAATGGGAGATAATCCCCAGTTCTGCATCAAGAAGTGATGTGGTGAAACTCTCGAATGGAACAGAAGTACAACTATTTCCATCATCACAACCTCACCATGGGCATGTGAATGAGACACGGCGCAAATTGGGGGATTTTCAACAATGCTCACCATGCACATGCTGTGACAGAACACGGAGCTGGTGTATACCCCTTGTCTGTTGTTATAACATCCAATGTGATCTTGAGGGTCTTCCGTTTGGGCTTTGTTCTTTCATCCCAATCTCTTGCACCTGCTTTGGATGCAGCAGTTGATTCAAGACACTGAGTAACCAACAGTTTGGGGTGGGGACATGTATGATGAAAATCCGAGATGTGTTCATGCTCGATGTCACAACATAGATAAAACTTGAGAAACACTTTTGTTTTGTTTAGCAACAACAAAAATTCATGCCTGAGAAGTTTGTTCATCCATCTCCCCACTTGGTGAAAGGCAGAAGTCAACAGGTGAGAAAATTAGGCAGAGGGTTTGGATGAACATTATTCTTGCAGTCTGAGAATTCAGATTCTGAAAAGAACATTGTAGTTGATGAGAATGTGGTTTAACTGGGAGTGGGGAAGTCTTGGGTCAATGTGAAAATGGTAGTAGTAGTGCAATGAAGATCTATCCTGAAGCTGGGTTGTTGGTGAGAGCATTGTAAGCTTTACAGAAGGCCTACCAAAGATGATGGGAGTTTGGGTATTGGTTTCATACCAATAAGCAGTTCCTGGAGCTGCGGAACTCAGAAATTTTCTTGTTTATTTCTAGGCCAGATGAGATACCCAAATCCTGTCCAAAGATCTCAGCAGGCCCCAGTTTCAATATGTTGAAGCTGTTAGCTTCTTGAACCTTTCTTACAATGTTGTGCTGTTTTGGGTTTTTTCAAAGCAGGGTAGCAGCTGGGACATAGTGTGTTTTACCTACTCTGGGTCTATGATACATGAACAATTGAAAAAGGGTACCCTTTTGAGAGGTTGTATGATATATAATATAGTTCCTGTTGTTTGTTGCAGGTTCCAAAATTGATACCTAGTAGTAGAGATATGGATACATCAGTAAGTTTACTCTGAGATCCCTTTGTAATTTAGTGGCGTGGATCTATGGAGTGCCTTTTTTTTTTTTTTTCCTTGAATGGCTGTTTCACTGGATGGTCATAGGTATATGTGCCAATAGTTTGGAAGTTTGTCAGTGTTTTTGAAACTGGAAATCCCCAAATTTTTTTCCTTTCCCAAAGCTCGTCATGATCTGCATGTTGGGCAGCTTCAGAGAACTCAAGTCTTTTGAATGGAAATCATGGCTTGCCACAGGATGAATGTCCTTAACAATTATTTGCTGCAAGCATTCACAGATTTTTCTTTCCATGCATGTAAGTATTAAACCTTTGTTCAGTACCTTTATACACATTTCTGTACAAATTGTTTAAAATTAAATGTAGAAAAAAGCAGTTAACTGTACATCTTGTGGGGAAAAAAATGTAATAAGAAAACTAAATAACTAAGTAAATAAATAAAAAAGTACAGCAAAGCAAGCCTTATTATGCACCCACCATGCATGATGGGAGATGATGACAAAGGTTGCAGCGGAGATAAGGATGATTTCATGAGCCTTGGTTTCTCTAGCAATAGCTTAGTTGAGATCAGTTGACCCATATATTAGATTTCAGAGGCTAGACATAAATGAATAATAAAGAGGAGCATGCAAGTGAAATAACTTGTGTCATGATTGTGCAGGACAGAGCCTCCTTGATTACCAATTGGCCTTGTGCTACAGGAACCAGGAACCATCTGGTTGCTAGTTTAATGCCACTTTTAATGCTATTAATGGTGCATAAAGGCAGGTGCGCTTACAGTCAGAAACTCCAAATTTATGAACTGCAAGTTCATTAGATGCACTTAGCTCTTGTGCTTTAAACGGCCTCTGATCACAACAAAGTGTAACAGTTGGACAGAGCATTTTGCAGTTTCATGCAAAAAAAAACAAATTAGGTAGGTACCCACTCATACAAAGAAAAACTCTCCAATTTCTTCACTTGATGTCTTATGATGGATTTTAGGGTTTTTTGGGGGTGGAATCTCCTCTCCCCTCCCCCATATGCCTGGCATATTTGTTGAAGAAGATCCATCAGAAATTTGCTCACAACAAAGTTTACTTTGTTTTCAAATTGGAAAAAAAAAAAACTCTAAAATATTTTTAGTTTCTTAGAGAAGCAAAATCCCAATGCTACTACCAATTGGAACCTGCATTTTGGGGTTAGGGGAAGATGGACACCTACTAACTTAGAGCTGACACAGTTCTGGACCGATCAATGGAAAAAACAATTCATGGACCATCATGGATTGCACAAACAAATTCTAAAGTGGTTTTTGGTTTTCTGCTTGTCCTGCATGGTGCATGTGTCAGTTGATAATTTGAAGACTGTTTGATGTCTTTCTGGTTATGCTTATCTTACTTGCAATATGCTACATCCATCCCAACTTTCTATTTGGACGTGCTTGTTTTTATATGCTGCAGCTGTACATTAAACTAAGTTTCAGTTTTTGAGCAGAGTAATCTCATCATGTGGGCTCCCCAATTCAGGTGGACAGTGTACCTCCCCAGGAGTGGTAGTTCTTTCATTTCATTTGAGCACTTAGCAGACAGGGATGATCAGTCTGTAAGTAGTGCATGAGCCCCAACCCCTCCTCCCCTCCCTCCCCAAGGCACCTCAACCCAAGGGAAAACAAGGGGTGTGTCACACTGTGTGGCCTTGCCAATTACATTAAAAAGGTATCTTAAGGCAAAAGAAGAATTATGGAAACTCAAATATTTCACCATGCAAAAATATAATCTTCAAAACAATCCTCTAAAAGAAACCAAACTCCTTCAAGATATTATAACTCTATAATAACTAATCTCAAGTTTCAACACAAGCCAAAATATCATCTTTCAAAAATCTTCATACAAAAATAGACCTATTATTATTATTACCTAGGGGCCAAAATCCCTTAAGCTACTATACTCTATAAATGAATCTAAACACAATATCCTTGCTTTGGTAGGCAAGGCCAATAAACACTTATGATCAAAAGATACTTATTTTTATCAACCAAAACTTGTACTTAGAAAAAAAAACACTTATTTGAGATGTTTGTTTAAGATCTAGATAGTCGAAGTGCTGAACCTGTTGTATGTAGGTGTACATATGCACCTCCGAAACCAAGTAGAGGATGCTTTCATGTTAGTGACATCAGTTACATTTATACTTCTTCCTCAAAGTACCCTAGATATGCACTATGGAATGTGGCAAGCTTGATGGTGTGAGTGGCCCATTCCAATAGGTGGTAACCCATTTTTCTCAGCCCTGTTCCAAAAGTGTAATTAGTTTTTGATGGTCACTTCACATTTCAAGTGCCTTTATTACTCATTGATTTGCATTAAAACTGAGACTACCGAAAGTACTTAAGTAAATGGTTGCCTCTTCTGCCTTGGAAAATGCCTATGAAAGTGTTTGAATAGGACACAAATAACTGATCAAGTATGTGGAGAGCTAGCTGCCAGTTTTTACACATAGTCTTAACATTAAGGTGTGGTGGCAGATTATGTCATTTTCTTGATCACATTATACAACACAATCTTCCTGTGAGATTATGTGCTAGTTATAGCTAGTGACCAAAATGATTTTGTTGGACATAAATTTTTTATCTAGATCACTGAATCTGCCACCCCTGGACCTTAATGTCATGGAATGGCCTTGTCCTGGGCCATTATGTTTGGCGCATTGCATGGGCACCTTACCCAACAGAATGGCCAGGGGCTTGACCATTCCATAGTACATGTTCCTCTTATAAGAGCATTCCCAGTGGTGGTGCTCAGAATGGGGCCCTTTATGGTTAAAACTGAATCAAGAAAAATCAAAATGTGTCTGTTTGGCTCACCAAAATAGTTTGGGGCAGCATTTTTTCACAATGTGCATCTGCTCCCTATAATCTGTTTCCTATTAGTAATCTCCCACCTATTTGCAGTCCCAGTTTTCATTTTATGGGTGAGTTTGCAAAAGAGCAAACAACAAAACTTGAATGTGAGAAATATTTTTGGAGGGTCACATACTGAGCACCACTCAGGATGCTCTAAGGTTTTATAACCTTAGCCTGATTGGGCCATCCTGATCTGCATATGTACTGGTATATGGACATGGCACAGGAAACTGGGTCCTTTGATCATCAGACTGGACTGAGTGGGTTGCATGATTGCAAGCTTGACGTCCTTTGATTCAATGCCCCAGTGAAGAAGATACATGATTGGTCCTAAAGATCATATCACAATGTTTTTGCATGGATAACTTTTGTCCTTGTCACTATGAGGAGGTCAGGACTTGATCTCAAAGAACAATTACCATGTAGTATGTACTACTATAGCTTATATGAATGCGAAGCAAGAATCTTTTTTTAACAGAGTGTTTTCATTGCATGGGGGGCGAGTTTCATGACAGTCTCTGCTAACATGGGCAACTCTGATTATGGAGCTATCCACAAAATGGAGTTTTAACAAAGAGAGACAGCAAAGAAGACAAAAGGAATTTTATAGGGAGTGGGAAAACTTTAAAGCACAAACTCTAAAGTGGGTATGTATTTTTTGTGTCAGAGAACCACATGGTTCTTTGTTTGACTCTTTACTTAGTAAGACGAGCAATGAACCAATCCAACTCTCCCCACTTTTGTTTTCATCCCTTCTCTAGGTTGTAAAGTGTAAAGTCACAAAAGCCAGCAAAACAATATCACCGAAGTTTTAAATGAGTTTTTGAGTAGGAAGTGCCCAGCAGATACTACACACTACTTCTAGTTGTGCTTTCTTAGATGGTTCAGCTTTTCTCCGACAAAATGATACTATACAGATAGCATTAGATAAACTTGTATTCTTTGCCAGTGGATTATGCAGCTGTTTTGCAAGGCTAATGAATTTTGTTTGATCTGCATCCTTAATCTGCCACAGATTACTCTTTACTTGGTCACCTCAGATCCAGTTGGTGGACACAAAGCAAGGCTGTATACACAAATTGTGGACTAGATAACCAGCCCAATGCAGCGAGTTGCCTGACATAACTGATGATAATGAGGATTGAAATGACATCTTTCCATCCATGAAGAGCATGACTATTAATTTTTCATCCAAGAAGCAATAGGGTTATGGGATCATTGGTCCAATGAGAGCTAAGGTTGGTACCTTGTGCCAGTAATGAGAATTGGCATGACATCTTTTCAGTCCATGAAGAGAGCGGCTATTAATTTTTCATGCAAGGAGCAATAGGGTTGTCAAATCATTGGGTGAATGAGAGTTGATGTTGGTACCTTGTGCTGGCGATGAGAATTGAGATGATATCTTTTCATCCATGAAGAGAGTGGCTATTGTTTTATCATCCAAGAAGTGATAGGGTTATGGAATCATTGGGCAAATGAGAGCTGATGACAGTACCTTTTGCGGGGTAGTAGTTTGCTAATGAAATGGAGGTTTGAGGTTATTGTTTGTAACTTGAGACCTAATAACGAATCAGGGTGTTGATATTCTAGTTATTGTCGATTATGGACATGGCAATTGTATACAAGATTATGTGTCCTCCAAGGCAGATTTCATTTAGATGTTGCATTTTGGAGATAAACTACCAAAATGAAGGGCAATATTATAGAAGACGCTGATGCAGATAGATACTGGAATGAAGTTTTTCGCCAATTATTGTCATGCACTTATAAACTGCATTTTTTAGAGCATCTGGTGCTTGCAAGAATCAAAGAGTTTTCTTTGGACATCATTACCTCCTTTTATACAAAGCTGCAAGATGTGCACATGTGACTGAGCAAATTCCCAAGAAAAATGATCTTCTGTATTTTGGCTTTTTTTTAAAATTGAAAAAGGGTATATGAGATTCTTTAGCTCAATTTTTTATTTCTTTTTATTGTGTTTTTTTTGGGTCAGTTTGATCCTTAAGCATTTAGAGGGAAACGTTAGCAAGGCGAATAAAAAAAAAGACTTAAACTAGGAGACACCTCAGACACTAGAGGTGTAGATAAAGTACTACTCTTTTGGACATTCATATGTGGTATCTCAATACTAATTTTAAGAATGATGTAAGGTCAATTGTGATCCAAGTTTCAATTGGCATCTTGTAACCCCTTGAGGTATTGTCAACACTGAAAAACACATGTTTTTGGCAATCAACACATTTTTAATCATCATGATATCAAGATCCAAAGCCCTTATGTTTCTCTCAATCAGGCGATGAGTAAGTTCCCCAATATATCTAATTTTGTTGGGTGTTGTAGTGGGTAATATGTAGTAGTGTATCCAACATTTAACCACTTGCAAGCAAGTTGCTTGTCTTAGTCTTAGAATGATGATTGCTATTTGTCAAAAAAATTCCTAACTATTTTAGCCTTTTTCTAACATCATCTAGAACTCCTATAATCCAAACAAAAGAAACAATATCAAGGGAATATTGTCTCAAGTAAGATGCAACAACAATAGAGGCTTTTGGGCAAGCTTTTTACATAGCAACCCTAATCACATGGGATGCTATTGGCCCCCACCAAACCTGATTCAAAGAGGGGAAAATAATATTTTGCAAAAAAATTGTCATTAAGCCTACTGAAAAAAAACTAAACAAAGTCAGGCTGTTAAACTGACCTAAATAATTTCAAAGGGGAAACTCAAAAGAGGAAGCCTTATATGTTTGCACTTTGCACTTAGTAAGTATGATATAGGCCCAAAAATATGATTCTACTATAGATTGTGCAGCACTTTTGTAAGCAACTTAAATAATACAAAGCTTCACCCATAGTCTACTAACTAACGGGTGGGAGTGTGATTTGGCTTTATGGATAAAATCATGGTTACCCTTAAGTATGAAACATCACACTTTACTCACAAGCTTCTAGATCAAATTGTTCTTCGTATAACTCCCCACAAGTTCCTTAATGTGTTTGCCTTTGGATGAACCTTTTCTCGAGGTTGTGTTAAGTCATTCCCAAGCTTTATGTCTTTCAATCTTCAAATTGAATTAGATAACATTCACAATTAGTGATGTAATGATTCTTTCATGCTAAAAGCTCCACTAACACTAACTTGCTAGCACTACCATAACATTTGTAGAACATCACAAGTGAGAAGACTTTGAGTTTTGGGTTGGGAATGTTATTGAAAAACTTTGGAGATTCTTATTGTATTGTGTTTATTTCCATTTTATAAAAACTATTTAGGAAATAGAAGCAAACAATTTTAAATTGATTCATGATGACTCCCCACTTCATAATAAACACATACAAATTAAACAAGAGAAAATGGGGACATGGTTGTGGGGCTTAAAAAACAAACATGTGAAGACTTTTGTGATGTTTGATGTTAGAATGTACCCATTTTGACTTGAATATTGAATTTTTAAATGATGTGAAAATGTCCCAAGGAGACACTAGTACAAAAAAAGTAGAAAATACATGAGTAAAAATATAGGATGTAATATATTGGTTGTTGGATAAAAAATTATAAGTTAATTAGTTTTAAAATAGGGTACATTTTATTCAAATAATCAATTTAATATAATATAAGGTATGTACTAATTTGAAATGATGGATTATAATTAGTGTAAGGTGGCTTTAATATGTATATATTAGAAAATTAAATAATATTGTGATAAAAAATAAGTTGGACAATTATCTAAT
>Ga0116229_10009064_pt1 | contig 15296 bp, 10 predicted proteins | sample S1TSphgellanicum_3_FD_87313 | JGI IMG/M metagenome (GOLD analysis project Ga0116229, IMG submission 87313) | Host-associated microbial communities from peat moss isolated from Minnesota, USA - S1T2_Fc - Sphagnum magellanicum MG | ecosystem: Host-associated > Plants > Peat moss > Unclassified... | reverse complement strand
TGCGTTTTCTACGGCAGAACCGGCCCGGCCTATAACTGACCACCGGCTAGCATTTTCTATGGCGGAACCGGCCCGGACGGACGCTGTTACCCAATGGATTACAGGTCCTGAAACCCAATGTCCTGAGAGCCAAATGCAGCAACGCGGGCTTGCAGGCACGGGCGGATTGTGTCCGACCGTCACGGGTACCCACTAGTTAATACAAATTACACTATCTTTTGTTGATAGGTGAACTAAAGTTGGGTTGGACTTGGAATAGTGCACTGAGGATGTTTGGGTATGGCCCAGCCAATATTTTAGTTGAGTTTTCCTTTCATTGAAATTTGAAAGGAATTCCAACTTGAATGAGACTATGTAGTTTTTAACCCAGTCCCTCCCTCCAGGTTCATCTCTCTATGCCTACATTAAAAACACATATTGGCATCTCTGGTTTTCCATCCAGGTCATTGTCATAATGTATCTCTAAGGGCCAGATGCACCCGGATCAAAGAAAGCGCCTGCAAGAAAACTGCGTTGTATCAAAATCAGGCTAACTTCCGTTGGATGAGGAGGAGCAGACTGTTCCAGTGATGGACATGAAAGCAGCTACAAAATATCTAAATAAATTCATTTTTAATTCTTTTCCATTGAGAAATAAAGAGAGAAAAGTCGCATGTACAGAACTCTGGACTCTACCACGAATCAAACGCTTTCCGACAATTGCGAAACACGCTAGGTCGCTGGTTGCTGGGAAACTCCATCGGCCGTCCTCCCAGCTCTTACGCCTTGTGGGGGTATGTATTAAGTCGGTTTTCAATATCCTTACAGATGGATACAAATGAGAAACGAAGAGAGCATCCTCGCAAGGTCTTGGACGCGGATACTGGGGTCCAGAAGCAGTGTTGTGCTCAGTGCATGCAATTATTACAAAGCTTGCTACAAGTGGGGGGAAGATGCTAGCTCGTCTGTTGCTGCTGGGAAGGTGTCCATCGTTTATCCCTTCCAACGTTCATCCCTTCCAGGGTATTCAGTCCGTCTTTGCCCTTATCACTACTGATCACAGATGCGAGATATCCCACGGCATCGACTATCTCCGTTCTTGCATTTCAAATTTTGGGCTTCTATTAGTTTGTGCTGTGAAGATTCTTCTTTTTTTTGTTGACTTCGTAGAGCTTTGTGTTTTACTCTTCCAAAAAACTATTGTCTTGGGATTTCTTACGTACATTCAATAACTGAATCAAACTCTACTCTCAATTCATAGGAACATATCTCCTAGATTTTGTTATTCTTTGCCCTTTTTCAAAACAACTACAAGCTTAGATCACACATTGTGTGCAACGATTATGATTCTGCAGCGTTAACCCAATGTGAGGAGGGGGAAGCAACCCCTTTTCCTAATCAGAAATCAAATAGTGCGACCCAAGGAGGAATTTCCAATGGAGAACAGCATCCCAATCCACGAACATACCCATGTGACACCAAACCTCAATGAATAACTCCTCAATTTGAGATGGTTTGCTAGAGCCCCTAGACTTAGCATCTTTACTAATAACAAACCAAATAGCTCAACCTAATTTCAGCAATAGAAATCCAAGCCCATTTGCGAATCTCCGTACTTAAGTAGTAACCACTTAAAACAAGCGTACATTGCTCCCCGCAATCATCTCACAATATTACTCCACCATCTAATAATAATCATCCACCTGGTGATGATATATTAATCTCATTTTTCAACATGTTACTAGTGGAGAAATAATACCCAACCATTGTCCCTTCACTCACAAATCCCAATAAAATTGTCTTCATGAAAAAATAAATTAATAGCAAAAAGTTCTCCAAGAACTAAAGCATGAAAAGTGATTAAGAAACCCAAAAGATTAATTGAAATTATTGAAAGCAAGTCTAGCCCAAAAATGCCTCAAAGAAAACATTGAAAGCCTTGGCAACTAAACATAACCCCAAATTCCAAAAACATATGAAGAAAGATTTAATTGCCATGAGTCTCACAATAGGAAAGTTGCCATGAACTTCGAGTTGTAATCTTTACAGAAAAATAATACTTGGACTTATATGACTTTGCCAAAAGATTGAAAACCAATCATTTCAAAATGGAGTTTCACAAATCAAATGCCAATATAGACAAATACAAAGCTAGATTGCTTGTCAAGGGATACACACAAGTCCTAGGACTTGATTTCATAAATATGTTCCCTCTAATTTTTAATTTTAATTTTTTCATAATTATAATATCTTTAGCTTCTCAATTTGATTTGGAAATTTCAACATTTAAACATTAAAATCTCCTTCTAAAATGGTGTTTTAGATTAAGACATTTAAATATATGATAATTCCTAAAGGATGTCCAACATCATCCATAACAAACATAGTTTCTAAATCACATAAATCCTTGTATAGGTTTAAACAATCACCATTAATTTGGTACCAATGACTTGTTACCCACTTTGTTCGACAAGGTTTTAGTCAAATAGAATCCAATGTCCACATTCATGTCAAAAAATATGTATTGAAAGAGGCTTCATTGTTTTGGGAATTTATAATGTGAACAATGGCATTATTCTTAGCAATAATATGAAGTTGACATGTATGAATTAAAAGAAAATTTGAAAAAAGAATTTGAAGTTATGAATGAAGGTGATCTCCATAATATACTTGGTATCAAAGTCATCTAGAACCATGTGGAGGCCTTTATATTCACCTACTAAGAGATAAATCTATCTCTATGGTTGAACACTTTACATTGAATAATTGTAAACATATCAAGATGTAATCACAAAAATAGCAATCAAAATAAAGTGTAACTAATGTTTAATTTTCATGTTTTAGTATCAAAATTTGTAATAATCTTATAAGTCATTCAAAAACATTTATGACAATGTTTATAATATATTATAAAAACATGTGGTATGATTTGGAATGGGCAAATGATGTCAACATTAAATGATCTACAATTGATCTTATTGATTTCTACTTGTAGAATCGAAAGAATAATCACATGGGCAATTAAAACACATATTTAATTAATTCTCAACTTTACAAAAGTCCAAAAGTACCAACACATCATTTACACCATGCAAACAATGTGATTTTCAACTACAAATATGACCTAGTGGCCACCAAATTTAAGCCATAGCAAAAAATTTAGAACAAATAGCAAAATGCATCTTTACATCCATCATCAAATTACGCCTTGTGTCCACCAAATCTTGACCATAGAAAAAATCTAGAACAGAGTAATAAAATACATCTTTACATCCATCATCAAATTACACCTTGTGGCCACAAGGTTTTTGACCACAACCAAAAATAAAATGGAATCATTAACATAATAAAATTAACACAAATCAAGATAATTGATTGAAAATTCAAAATACAATTTGAAGTTTGAACCAGGCTAGTGCCCAACTTGTTAATAAGTCTTAATGCAAACAAAATTGAAAAAATAAGAAAATTCCAATGGATGTATTAATGGAATAAATAAAACGTATTTGTGACATACAAATTGAACCTAATTGCTAGCTATAATCTTATCATAAATGAAAGACTATTTTAAATAACCTTAAAATAATGCAAATTTTAAAAGTAAGGTCAATTCCTCCTCTTCTTTGAACTTTTGTGATGGTCCATGGTCAAATATGCAATTATATTCACATTATCTTGAAATAAAAATCCTAATGGCAAACATTACTTTTTCCATTTCAAATTTGCAAATGTCATCGCATAGTTTGCGAACAACAACCATAACCAATTACAAACGAAACTTAGTGCCAACAAAAGCAAACATATAACATAATATTTTTCAACATATAATATAAAAAATGACTTAAAAGATCAAAAATGAAAACAGATGAAATGATTCAAAGTGTGTACCCAAAGAGGGTTGGGCATTGATAGGATCGCCATTGTCATAATTCATATATTGCATGAACCAAGAATAATTTTGCAAAGAAGAACTTAAATGAAGTTTAAAATACTTGACCAAAACATCATAATGATTTCAAATTGTGTTCATCAAAGGCAATTTAATTAAAACTAGCCATAAATGAGATGTCAAGTCCAACAATTGCACCTTATTCTTTGATAACATTTCACCCCTAAAGAACTTTAGAAAAAGACCACTCCACTTTGGATTTTGAAATGTTTTACTGGTTTTGTCGTCAATTAGCAATGTTTGACTTTCCTTCCCATAAGGTAACCCACAACAACCATAGTACACACATTTCAAATCCTTAAAATAATAATAGGACCTAGGAGAAATTTGACCAAAAGTCTTTGACCATTGTTCACGTCCCAAAATTTTAAAAAATTAATCCAGGAACATATCTAAAATCAGCATCAAAAGAACCTCAAGCACATCCTCTAGTTTCATACAAGACCAAATTGTGATGTAAAAGTTTTCAAATGTGTGAACAAGAAAATGCTTCACTCTAGCTTTCATTTTGACTTTGCTCTTATTAATATTTCTTTCAAACATTTGAGCATTCCCTTGCAGAATAGTGAATTGAAGGAAATAGCAAATACACTATTCATGTTTAAAATTAATAATTTTTTGGGCCTTGAAGGTCCTAAACATACATGTGAATGCAAATATATACATTCATTTACTTGGGTTCGATGTAAACAAATTTTGAACTACAAAAAAACCAAAACATGCCCCAGTTACACACACAACACAAAATATTAGAACATTATGCACACCTTCAAAATTCAACTCATGATCAAATAACAATGTCCAATCAAGAATATTGTTGTTGTGTTATACAACACATTGATTTGCGTCAAATTAAAAAATTTATTTCAAAAAAACATCACATGTGGGCATTAGGTGACATTACAACATATTAAACTAAACAACAATAGAAAGCCAAAACTAAACACATGTAACAAGACCTTGGTGGGCACTAGGTTAGTTCCAACAAAACCTTGGTGGCCACCAGGTTAGATCCAATAAAACCTTAGCGACCATTAAACCAAATTCAACAAGACCTTTGTGGCCATTAAACCAATTCCAACAAGACCTTGGCAACTACCAGGCCTATTCAACAAAACATTAACAACCACCAAGCCAATTCCAACATGACCCTGATGGCCACCAGGAAATATATCTAGAAGTCCTCTACATCCATAACTTATTGCCACGAAAGTAAATATGCACAATTTATAACACATGAACTGATAATATTTGATTTACATTCAATAACAATCAAACAAATAGACATCAAACAAAAAAATTCAACAATGTATAAGACATAATAGATAGAAAACTAAATAAAATATTTCACCTCTTTTTATTTGCAGGTTTAGATTTCATCTTGTTACAAAAAATATCATTACATTTGGATGAGCAAGGTTTAGCCAATTTTTCATATCAAAGGTTAGAAGAAAGAACGTGTATAATCCTTCGGAAAGGATTAGACTCTACAAATTTACAAACCTACATTCTAGAGAAATGCAAGGCTTCCAAGTAAGGGAGAACGATTCCAAACAAATAATCATCGTTTGCTTGGGGCCCATAAAACATCTCAAGAAAAATGGCATTAAAAGGAGGATAAAATAAATTCTTATAAGGTGTGTCACCTATAAGCAATGTATTTTCATAGTTTATACCAAGAAAGACACCAAAAAATGTGTTTAGGTTTTTATGGAGAACAAGCTTTTCAAGCTTTTCAAAGAAAAAATGTTCATTTTTGAAGCATATTGCTTGGTCTACTATTCTTGAAGATTTGAGGTGAACACCAGTTCTTTCCTTGATTATTTCTAAGTTTTTAGAAAAAATTCTCTTTAGTGCAGAAGACCTATGTACATAGTGAATTTTATTGCATAACTAAAGAGGAATTCTTTCAACCCAAGTCACAAAATCATTGGCTAAGATTTGGTTGGACCTTCCCCTATTGCTAATAGTACTTCATTCAAGTCAAAAATCAAATGGTACTCACTCACCTTCGATTCACCTAGAGTGAAATTAGGTCAGAATGGTGGGTGCATGTAGACTAGGGTGGACCACTTTTGGTGTTATAATGGATTTTTTTTAATATTTCATGATTGCAATTACTACATGTTATTGTATGTGTTAGGAATTTTCAATAGATATTCACAAATTGTATACTTGAATATATACATATGCCATGTGGTAATTGATCTTTATTTTATACAATAAATTTGAAGGGTTATTGTATAAACCCTAAAGCCCAAACCCTAAGCCCCCTAGCCCAAAGCCCAAACAATAAATTCAAACCCTAAACCCAAAACCTTAAACTTTAAATCGTAAGTCGTAAACCTTAAACCCTCAAGCCCAAAATCTAAAGCCCAAACCTTAAACCTTGAATCCCAAACCCTAAAACCTAACCCCAAATTATAAATCCCAAACCCTAAACCTTAAAACCCAAACCTTAAACCCTAAAACTTAAACCCTAAACTGTAAACCTTAAAGCCCAAACCATAAATCATAAACTATAAAGCCCAAAATTTTTAATTCAAAACCATAAACCCCAAAATTTTTAATTCAAAACCATAAACCCCAAAATCTAAACTGTAAATCGTAAAGCTTAAAGCTAAAAATCTAAACCCTAAACCCTAAATGTAAACCCTATAGCCCAAACCCTAAATCGTAAATCTTAAAGTTCAAATCTTAAACCCTAAAACTTAAACCCAAAACCTTAAACCTTAAACCCAAAATGTAAACCTTAAAGCCCAAAGTTTAAACTCCAAACCTTAAACCTTGAACCCAAAATGTAAACCCTAATCCCTAAACCATAAACCCCAAACCCAAAAGCCTATATAAATAATAATCTATTATGAAATACTCATTAGTCATTCATGAATTTAAAGGTATTTTTTCAAACTAATTTGGTATAATTCTATATGATGATTATTCATAAATAATAATAGATAACTATAATGTCAATTATTTTGTAGGTTTTGAAGCAATTAGTATACATGTACCAGTGCCTACCCTTTTTTCCCCTAAAAAATAACCCAGAGAAGTGATGTTTGAAATTCAAAAGTTGAACATCAAGTAATTTTGTAGGTTTGCATGGTCAAAGACATATAACCCAATGTTTTCTTTCATTGGATTTCACTGAACCCAAATATAATGAAGGATGGTACAAATTCTTCAAGCCAACCATAGTTGCTAGTTATATGCTACAAATTTTTAATTATCAAGAAATTTTTTAAATCAAATATATTAAATATGTAATATTAACTATTACTTCCAACTATTAGGATTTTGGGCTTCTTCATACACGTTGTAGATCTTTGTCTCAAATGTTCATATCCATCATTACATTTGAAGTGGAGGCCCCACTTTTTGCACTAAAAGTTATGAAAGAGGCGGAAGTTTTAACCATAGAGCATTTTCGAATGTTTTTCCGCAATGACGATGTTCTTCAAGAGAGAGGAATGGGATTGGGTTGAGTTTGTGACTTTTCCTTCAGGCTAGATGAACCTTGTGTAGTAGTTTTCAAAGCCTAAAGGTGACAAGTGTCTAGAATTCCATAACAAAATACCTAGTATTCTTTCATCCTAGTATTATTTGCTAGGTCAAAATTTTGCTATGTTCTATTGAAGTTAAGTTTAAAGATTGTAAGATATCCTTTCTATCATTAAGCAGGCCAAAATTCCTTTTTAAAACCTACTTGATTCCTTTCTCTACATGTTTTGCATTGTTTTCATCTTATTAATACATCTTGATATATGTAATGGTCACTCTAACATCAATTGCATTGCCAAACTATTAGGAATATCTAGTACGTATTAAGCATGCACAATTTATTTCTGGTGGTGGACTTAAACTATTCACTAATGAAATAATCAATGTTGTATATATTATGGTCTAAAACTGAAAATAATGCAACATGCCTAAATAAACAAGAAGTAGAATTCTACTAGAAACCCATCGTTTTTAGCTATTGATTGATTTGGTATGAGAAACATTATGCCATTCATTTTGGTGGGAAAAATCTACCAATGTCTTTGGCAAAAAGAGACGATGAGAAAAACGCCTAGTAGGGGCTAGGCATTTCTTCTTAAGAATGTTTTTTGGAGAAACGCCTAGCGGTTGCCAAATGTTTTTGTAAAGATATATTGGGTGTAAAATGTTTGGTGGCTACTAGGCATTTCTATGCACAAATATTGGGCATAAAAATGCCTAATGGATGTTAGGCGTCTTTGCGTAAGGAGATTTGGTGTAGAATCACCTTACGGCCGCTAGGCGTTTTTGCACAATGATATTGGGCACGAAGACGCTTGTTGATTACAAGGTGTTTTTGTGGAACAATATTGAGTGTAGAGATGCCTAACAATTGTGAGGCGTTCTTGTGGAGGGATATTGGACATAGAAATGCCTAGTTGTTGCCAAACATTTATGTGTAAGGAATGTGCAAAAATGTTTTATGATTGTTAAGTGTCTCTATGTAAGGATTTTAAGTGCAAAAACACCTTGCGGTCACTAAGTGTCTTTGCATAGGGATTTTAGGTACAAAAACATTTGGTAACTACTAGGCATGTTTGCGTAGGGTGTAGAAATGCCTCATGGCCGCCAAGAATTTTTTAATAGTGATTTTAGGTGCAAAAACACTTGGCAACCACTAAGCATTTCTATGCAAGGACTTGAAGTGTAAATAAATTTCTATGTAAGGATATTAGGTGCAAAAAATCTTGATAGCTGCTAAGCATTTCTACGTAGGGAATTTAGGTGTAGAAATGTTTGGTTTGTTTAGGCATAGATATTGTATGGGGGAATTGAAAACAAAAACGTTGAACAACTGCTTGGAGATCATGTGCTTGGATCATTGTTAGACAAACTCCCCACAATTGCTTAACATTTTTAAGCAGGGATATTGGGTGCAGAAATGGCTAACAGTTACTAGGTGCTTCATTTTACATATGGCCAAAGAAGAAGCTCTTGGCAGTTCTTAAGCATTTTAATTAAGGGATGTTCATGGGAGAATAATTAATGACTACTAGGTGTTTAAATCCAATGTTTTTTGTTGTAGAATTGCCTAGTGGCCACTAAGAATTACAATCCATGGTTGGTCATCAGAAAAACACAAGGTACTTTATGTCTTTATTTTTTCTTCCAAAATGGGTGAATTGGAAAATATACGTTATGGCCAAAATTTTGATTTTCGATTTAATTTTGCATTTTGTTTGTTCTTGGTTTAACAAGAGATGGATGAGGGATTCATGTTTGGTAGCTCTACTAATATTTGGGATGTGAATGAGAATGAAAGGGTGAAGATTGGTATCAGAATGTGTAGAGATTTGTTAGTTGTTCTTGCATATGGACCTTGTGGTGTGGAGAATTACTTAGTGGTTTTAATTGAATTTGTGAATGATGATTATGAAGAGTAGAAATTATTTTGTCTGATTCCATGTGTGAGATATTACAGATCAACGGTAGGAATAAAAAGTTTTTGGCCCAACAAATATTTATTGATGAATGATGAAATAGTCAGGATGACAATAGAACAATGTCATGCGATAATGGATGAGGTGAATAATCTCTCAAAGAAGTGGGTTTCATGTAGGGACATTACTTTGGCAAAAAACTTCCAAGCCAAGGACATCAATGATGTGGAAAATATGGGTAATACAGTTGAGGATTTGCATAATGAGGAATTACATGGTGAAATGAGTTATATCTTTGAGGATGGTGTGGAAGGGTATGTTGGGAAGTCCAGGTTTAATTCCATGAACGAGAAGGAAGTGAAGAAAATATTGCAGAAGGCGATCAAGAGGTTGGTAGTGAGGAAAATTTTGAACAAAATAAAGAGGACTATAACCAAGGGAATGCATGTGGGAATGATGATGTAGTGTATGGCCATGGTGCGAGGGGGACAAATTCAAATATAACAAGAAGATGTTGATTTGAGTGGCAAGGAGTTGAATATGAACTTGTAGACAATGGTGGGGTTTTCATTGCAAAAGGTCGGGTGGTTGCATGCAGCCCATAGGAAGTAGTTCTTGATGATCAACTTGGGGAGGACCATGTTGGGCTTTCCATCTCGTATTATTTTACAACTATGTCACCAATGATGACCATTTGGAAATGATTGCTAACTCATACAATTCTTGATGGGTACCCCCTTAAAGAACATTTCATAGCATTTAATGCAACCCACATACTAATTGTTGATGGTGGGATTTGTTGGTCTAAAGAAAAAGAAATATTCCTTTCATAAGAGGAAGCAAAACATAGTTAACTGTAAGGGTTCCATTTCTAGAATTGAGAAAATGTTGTTAAAAGAATCAATGTGTAATGTGGGTGTAGCAAAGTTTTGCACCATGAATTGTTGTCAACATTTTCTTCATGAAAAGATGTTGTTGAGACAAGAGTTTTGGAGTTTATCATTTGAACACTACAAAACATATGGTTTATATATTCTAAGAAGGTTGCATACAAAGGGAGATGGAAACCAGCGAAAATTTATCACTATTCAAGGTTTTAAACATTTGCGAAAGTTTGGTATGAGATTTTTGGTCTTTCTAGGTGAACATATATGTTGTACAAATTAGATAACAAGCGAGGTTGTTAGTTTTTACCACATGGGACAAAAGTACACATAAATTACGTATGTCAATTTGATAAGTCGAATGTTCAATCATTGATTGACTTGTATGTGGATATTATGACACATCAAATGAAAGGGATTGGAAATGGTAGAAAAGATGTGCGATGTCTTTTGCCTAAAACATGGAAGAGTCTACATGAATGCAATGATCAAATTAATTATATGCAATGACCAACATTTTTTGTTTCTATCTAATGACAAATGTTTTGTGGCCGCTAAGTATTTCTCATGAAAAACTATTTTATGAAAAATTGAAATGGATTTTTGAATGTATATTTAGCGACATACATCTATTGTGAAAAGTCTAATATTTTATTTTTATTTTTTGTATTTATGGGTTGGCAGATAAATAAGGAATTAAACATTGGAGGTATTTTTCAATTTGTTATGAGTAGGTTGAAGAAAAGACACCATTTGAATGTTGATGTGTGAAAGCAAGGGTTCATGTTTGCAAAATGCATTGTTTGTGAATCCTTGAAGGACTTGATATCCAAATTGGGAAATAATAGTAATGAGGCTTTAGAGTATGAGGCGAAGCTAAAAAAACATATTTTGCACCAAGAATCATGTAGAAACTTATACCATACTTGGGGGATAGAGTTAATGTGATCAAAAGATGAGTTCCTATGCATTATTCATGACAAAATGGACCATGCAAAAACTGCGTTTCCAAGGTTGTAAGTGTGCAACAAAATGATATTTGGGCTTGGATAATTTCCCATTACCCTTACAAGTATGATAACACATGGTCATGGGATGAGAGATATGCATAATATTTTAATGAATTATGGCCAAATGATCCCAATTTCACAATTGGGTCTTCGTTACAACTCTTGCGGATTTTGGAGTTGGCCCTAGTTTTAGAGTCCAAATTATTGTTTGAACAACTCCCATAAAACTCATTCTTCGCATGTATGTTGCAAGGGAATTCGTGTTGCATATGCAAATTACGCACTTTAGATAAAATTGTTAATTCGAATTAACCTTCAATGCCAAGAAATTTGTTGCTTCAAATGGATAATTGTGTTGAAGACAATAAGAATTGGCATTTGTTAGCGTTTTTATCATTATTGACAATAAGGGATGTGTTTGAAGAGGTCAAATTGGGATTTTATGAAGTTGGCCATATGCATGAAAATATAGATGGTTGGTTTGGCTATTTGTAAAAAAAGTTGAGCAAGGAAAACAATTACATTTTAGTAGATTTGATGAAAGCTTTCATGATCTCACATGAGAAACCATTCATTCCTCAATTGCTTCAAGAGATTCCAAATTTTTAATCTTGGGTCCTAGGTTTTTTGAAGGATGGCCCTAAAACATTGGTAGGGCATACTAATATGCATTTGTTTAGATTTTTTGTTGATTCATTAGGTTGGCTAATGATGCAATACAAAGTTTCCCCCACAAATCTTGTTTGGAGTTCAATAAATGGGTCTCAAGTTAAATTATGGAAAGTTAATCCAAACGGTTCACCAAAGTTGCTTATTAGAGTTCCAATCCTCATTCTATATTGCTCAATTTGGGGCAATGATGCATTGAGGTTAGTGGAGAGAGAAAAGTTTATAAATTTTAAACTATCCAAACACGTGGATTTCAGGAAGGTGGGTATTGTGCAAAGTTCCACTTATGAAATGAAGGTGAAGCCATATGTGCAATACTAGGAAGATATTTTGCTACATTTATGAAGACCATTATCGCCTCAATGTATAAGTCTTTTGGAGGGCTTTTGGCCTTCAAACAATTGGAGGTTTAACTATGCTAGGGCTTCATTGTCAACCGTGATGGATGTTGTTAATCTAGAAGATCCAATTTGAGTTCCTTATTGTGAGCCAAAGAACATGAGACCTTTAATTGCCATTATTTGGAGAATTTAATGTTGGAGATTTTGTGTTCATGAAACTACATGATCCAGATCTTGTTCCTCTTTAGATGGAAAGAGTAGAGGGTGATGTTATCAAGGATGAAGAAAATGAATATTTTAAAATGGTGAGAGTTTAATGGTGGGTTCCTATGAAAAAAAGATCAAATTTGGATGAACGACATTTGTATGAAGATTGTTGGAATGGGAAGTGGAAATGTAATTTAGCAGATCTAGGACAATGGTTTGACATTTTAGTTTTTTTTTTTCTTTTCTTGCTTGGAAAAATACAACAAACAAAAGTCAAATTAGTATTCTTGCTACTTATGCTGGTAGAGCTAAAATTAATCTTGATGTTACTAATGTTTCAACCAATTTGTGAAGGATGTTGGTGACATTGATTAAATTATATTTGCAATTTTTTTATGTCTTTTATATCATTGTATTTATTGGATTGTCATTTTAAATATTTTTTGCAATTTTTATGTTGTATGGTTTAATACAAATATTTTTTTCCCAAAAAATTATCCATGTACATGTTTCTTGAAGAGTAATAATAAATAATCTATCTTGTTCCATCTGATCTTTAATCTCTGGTGGCCACCAAGTGTCAACTTTTTTACATGGTATGTAAAGCCCCAAAAATAATGGATTTGTTATAACATGAATAATAAAGTTACATGCATAGACATTATTGTTATTGGTATGTTGTGCTTTGTTTGTATTTCAGAAAATTGAATTTTTATTTCTATTTATTGGGAGCATTTACTTGTGACTTTCTTATTTGGTAATCTATTATGTGTTATCACTTGTTAGGCACCAGGATAAATATTATGTTAATTATATATGGAATTTGAAACATAGTAGATTTGCTATTGTATGATTAACATGGATGGATCGAGTTGTTATTGTTAAAAATTTAACATGTCAATATATTAGATTCAAAACATTGAGTTCATTTTTTTCACTTTAAATGGGAGTTGTGTCATTTGGCTTTCATAGCTTACAATTTTTTATGTTTCACCTGGTGGCCACCAAATGTTTAATTATAAGTTAAAAAGTTTTATGGTGTATATATATTTGAAAAAAAATATTAGTAAAATTTGTGTGATAGTATGATGTTATAGTTTCACCAATTTAGCTTCCCTCCTTGTTTCAAATTCAAAGGGTTAAGTCTCTTTGTGTTAGATAGAAGCACTAACATTTGACTTTCAATCACTCATGAAAATTCATAGTCTTGCTTTAGATTTGATATGAATGTTTTTAACATAATGTGTACATGGATCTTTTTAGAATTGTTGGTTACAAAGTTGTTTTTATCTGGAAATAGTGTAATTGAATTTTTTTATAATATGACATTCACGTAAAAAATGATCAGTAATTTGTTAAGTTTAGTGGCCACTAAGTGGAGTTCATTTCATCCACCAAGTTGTATAAAGTCCTAAATTAATAATCTAGTCTTAAATTAATTAAATATGTGCTTAAAAAATAAAAATCAATTACACTTTTTTCTATTGAAAATGAGGTTGATGATAAGGTTGTCATAACATTCGAGTGTCCATCATGGTGTGATGTGTTTGTTTGGACATAGACACAGCCTAGTGTCATGTCAAGACAAGGTCAACATAGGTTAAAGCCCATATTAGGCTATTCGGGCCAGGGTTGTCAAAACCAAGGCCATAGTTGATGGCACTTTTCAACGATAATAAGGCATGTTTGGTGGCAAAGGGCTATTATCAAAAGCCTAGGATTGATTTTGCAGAAACATTTACTCCTACAACACGTTTTGAACGTATTCATGCATTCTTGGCCATAACTATTGCAAATAATATGGACTTGATTCAAAACTACCTTTTGACATGGTTTTCTATTTGAAAAGATTTATATGGAGCAACCACAAGGATTCCAAGTTCGTGAATCTATGCAAAAAGTTTATAAATTACTCAAAAGTTTATATGGCTTGTGGCAAGCTTCTCGAGCATGCACTAGTAAAAAACCTCCCTTTTTTAACACAAAAGTTTTCAATTACATGACATTTGCAACTATGTTTCAACTAGATTTTTAAAATTTTAAAATAGAATTATGGAAATTACCAATTTAGTTGATTCGTTTACTATATTGGTATATAGTTGAAAGCATTTTTCAATTGTGTGGTCATTTGTCAAATATTCCTGGCATCAACAATGTCTCCAAGTTGAACTTCCAACTATGTTAGTAAACAATGTGAAGCATGTTTCAACTAAGGGGTCATTTTTGAAATATTCTTGGCATCTAGGGTTTTTTAGTTGGCACTTAGTCAAGACATTGATTAGTGTTCAACTATTTTGGATGATAAAATGTACCAAAGGATGGATGAAACATAGTCTTGTTTACAACTATCTCTTTCAACTAGATTAAACAACTAATCGGCAACTTTAATTTTATACATATAATATTGTAATATTTATTTAAAATTATGATAACATTAAATTACATGTAAATTTTATTTGTATAAATGAATGGTTTTTTTTTTGGTATATAAATATTAAACTTTAAGTTCAAAATAAAGTTTAAATTTTAAAAAAAAAATGTTAGTACTAATGTTTATGTTCAATACACATATAATTTATTATTTTTATGTAAATCATTACAACACATCAAATAATGATACATAATTAATAATATTGTGTAACTATAATGTTTATTCATTTTTATACACATGATATCTTAATAATTATTTAAAATTATGATAAAAAGTCATTAAACACTAATGTACCCTATGTCATTGGCCCAAGTTTGAATGCATTCAATTGAATTTTCCTTCCAAACCCCTTTTTGCAATTTGTTTGAATTTCCAACAACAATACGTACCCACCAAAAATTCAATA
>Ga0116229_10009063_pt1 | contig 15298 bp, 14 predicted proteins | sample S1TSphgellanicum_3_FD_87313 | JGI IMG/M metagenome (GOLD analysis project Ga0116229, IMG submission 87313) | Host-associated microbial communities from peat moss isolated from Minnesota, USA - S1T2_Fc - Sphagnum magellanicum MG | ecosystem: Host-associated > Plants > Peat moss > Unclassified... | reverse complement strand
TCTAACCATGTAAATGGCATTAGCCAAGGGACAATGGGAAGGGGCATCAACCACAACATTATCTTTAGCTTTCACATATTGCATTGATTAACCGAAATCAAATTGTTGTAAATTTTCCACAGTCTATAGTTATAGATTTTTATTTGAGTTATTATAGGTAATTTGGGGCAAGTAAGTTTGGAACCAATTCCAATGTGAATGGGGTTCTAGCTTTTTGGTGTTCATGATAAGTAAAGATGGTGTGTGATCAAAATCCAATTTTCTGGATTTTGAAACACATCATAGTTTTGTTGTGTTTTTGTGTTCTTGTTATGCAAGGAGTTTGTTGAAGTTTTTGTTGGTATTTATATTCTTGTGTTTTGTAGGTGAGTAGAACTTTGAAATATAAAAAATTGTAGTTGATTTAACTCAATAGTGCTAGAGCTAGATTTGTGGTTGATTGCACTAAGTTCTTGGTTAGTTTGTTTGCTACTGCATAAGATTGTGGCATTTGTTCTTTTGAGCTTTGCTTGGCCATCGGATGATGTGATCTTTTATGTTTTAAAGTTTTGCAACTCCCTAGAAAGTTGAATTCCACGGGGGCCTGGACCCCAAAATTATTATTATTATTATTATTCCTTTCATTATTTCTCCCTTCTCGTTCCCTCTCTTCCCCTTCTGATTCTTTCTCCTAGTGAACAAGAGTTGGTGTTGTTGCTGATGGAATGAGAGGAATTAAAAAGTTCCAGTGCATGAAGGAAAAAAAAAAGAAAAAAAGGAGGAGAAGTAGGTAAAGCTTGTGACAAGAAGATGAAGTTTACTATTACAACTTGCCAAAGAGGAAAAAAAGAAAAAAAAAGGAAAAAGGGGGGAAGAGGAAAAGATGTTGTCACAACTTGTTGCTATTGTTGCAAGTCGTATAGCCCTCAAATGTGAGCTCACGGTGGCCATCATCGTGAACTTCAACTCGGCCAACGCTCGAGCCAAGCTGACATAACTTGGGGTGCAACGTTGTTTCACCTAATTAAGGCGAGCCCCAAGATAAAGGGGGGCTAGGGGGTCAAATTAGAACCTCCTTTGATCTTTTTTTTCATTTATTTATTTTTATTTTTTCTTTTTCAATTTCTGAACTTGAGGTTCTAGGCCTTATGGAAGCTTGGGAAGTTTGGACGAAGGTTCAAGTAGAAGGGTAGGTTTGGGTCCAATCGGAACTTGTTATTTATTTTCATTTTTGAACCTAATAATTAAGTTTGACACTAATCCGAACTTGACATGTGTCAGGAACAAGTTTTTTTACAATAAAAAATTTATTAACTGTTTATTTTTTATTTTTTTAATTTATTTTCCAATTTTCATCCAAGTAGAAGGTTTTCATCGATAATTTGGATGTAAGAATTTTCATTCAAGGATTTATCCCTTTAGTTTTCTTTTTTTTAAAATTTAATCCAAAATTGGATGAAATTTTTTCATCCATTCGTATTTTCAATGGGCCATAATTTCCACATATGGACTCAAATTTCGACAATTTTCACGTCATTAGATTCATCTTGGCAAGTTCTACACAATAGTGGGCCGATAACCATTTTTGGAGATCATGATTTTGGGAATCTAAAGACTAATTTTCTTGTTCTTGAAATTTATTTCACATAAAATCTTGAAAATTGATATCCCCTGCATATAATGCATGTTTTAGGTGTTGTTTTCACCATTTCTCTTGTGGTGAAGGAGGTTATCATGTTTAGAGGTTTCAATTAGATTGGCGGAGGGTCATTTCCCAACCCTTTTTCTAATGGTGTGGCGTGAAGTGCACGGGGAGGTGTGAGGTGCATAAGAAGGCACAAAAAATAGGAACAACAAATGGGTGATTTACCTATAAGTACTTTTGATACCAATAGGTGGTGGAATGTTGTGCCATCAAGCCATGTCATTAACTTTTGAATTTATACATAACTCTTGTTGTAAGTTTCCGAACAAAACTTACAAGGGTGGAGGCTTATATGTGTTAAAGAGTTCATGCCCCTTGTGTTGTGGGTTTTTGCACCTGTTTCATGTGTCTGTGTTTAGGATTGTCAATTTTTTATTAAGGGGAAGGGAAATCTATCAAGTTATATACCTTTGGGCTACACCACAAAGCAAGACCAAGGTCGTGTGATGATTTCTTGCAGTTATGTGCATATTGTTCAATAAGAAACTTTGGGTAAAACGCTACGAACCTTTCCACATGTGCTGGTTGTAGCACGCAATGAGCCCAAAGTTTGTAATTTGTTTGGTTAATGGCTAGGTATGGGACAAGGCTACCACCTAGTTTTGATTATTAAACAAATCCTCCTTGACCCTTAATTTCCCAAACATAGATAATAAGGTTTACTAGTGAGTAGGTTGTACCGAATGATTCTCTTTATTGTTGGGTGAGATCAAGTTAATGATCGATAGATTCATGGTGGTGAGATTGGAGTAATGACTGGTGAGGTCACATTTGTTGTTTTTACGGTTGTGAAAGCCCCAAATGCATGCTTGGCCCTGTAGAATGTTTTTATGGATGTAGGTGCCCCAACCATATAAGTGTAGCAACCCTAATCACCATTTTAATTTGGGGGATTTTAGGGGTAAGGAAAGCTGCAACATGTCAGCATCCTTGTAAGATTAGTTAAACCAATACAGGTGCAACAATCGTGGTCACAATGGGCTTACACGATTTTAGGCTTACAGGATTCAGGGTAACAGGTTTAGGGTTTTCAGGGAACCCAAATTAAAGTTAGGTTTCATCACGGACAAGTGTTGATATTTAGATTCAAAAAATAGGTTTGCTAGAGGATTTACCAAGCAGGGGGTGCAATTTCAACAACCCACACCACCTACATTAACATCTGAAAAAGATTATTCAATTTCTGAACTAGAACTATCATTGATAGTGTTTGTACCACTTGTGTGGGACATGGAGGACATTTATAGCACCTCCAAAGGGCCCCATTGATTTTCAAAGGTGGTTGGCACCATTGAATTAAATGATTTCATTTAAGAGTTCAATACCTAGTGTGATATGTAATAGCTGCGGAATCCGTAACAATTTACATCTTTTTTAGCATGGAAGGGTTTATTCCATCATCTAGAGGGACCGCCCATGGATGATTATCATGAGTTTGTGATGCCATGAGGCTGACATTGAAGAAATTCCATACATTGCATGAGTTTCAACACCAACCCCATTAGAATTTGCAGGAGGCGTACGCATGGATGCAGAGGTTGATCAATGTGACCAAAGGGGTCACATAGGCGTAAACTATCAAGTTTTGGTATGGGATTCTAGAAAAAGATTTGAGACAACAAGTGCGAAACATAGTTTTCACCCAGCTTACCCAACCCATGCTGGCATTGGTTTTCTAGGTATTTGAACACGTTGAGTTCAACATGGTGGAGGAAAAGGTTATTACCCTAGGGTTTAGTAAGGAAACCCTAAAACATTCCCCCACTTCATCGATTCAACAATCATGCGGTCAAGCATTGAGAATTGCACCACAAAAAGGCAAGGGGCCCAAACAAGAACTTGGTGGAGGTTCCTTGTCCTACACTATTGAATAGGGGGGGGGAGGATAAATGTTGGAGGTGTGGTGGGCCACATTGGAAGAAGGATTGTCTTAATCCTTTTAAGGCGACCACCTCCAACCCCAATCCCAGTCAACCTTGCTCCCATTGTAAGGTGTATGGCCATAATGTAAACCATTACTTCATGCTTCATCTAGAGTTACAACAAGGTCAATCCCAAATAGGAAATTTGGGGAAGTCCATAGGTTATTGCAAGGGCTAGAAGGCGAAAGGTGCGGCTAATAAAAGGCTAGCCACCAAATCAGCTCCAAACCAACCCAATGTGATGAATGCACAATTTGCATGTTTGGAGGCACTAGTGACAAGTATGGCATCCAACATGGTAGCACAAGTGAAACCCATAACACATGTGTTAGGTGATTTTTTAGCTTAAAGTTTTGACCTTGAATTTTTTTGCAGGGCTGGATTCTTAGGGCCATTAGGTCCAAATGAGATTGAATCGGGTATTCCTAATGATCATGTTTTAGGGGGAACTGATGACAAAACCTTGGTTAGGGTTTCAATGACTACATTAATTACTAGGGCAAGTGTCATTTAGGCGAACGATGCTTATGGTTATGGAGAATTTGGCAATTGTTCAACATTCAAATATTTTTCAGTATGCCATGATTTGTGGAGGAGGTTATGGACTTTGATTTCATAGGTTCAAGCTAAGGGATTATGTTTACATGTAATAGACAACACCGATCACATTGGATGTGATTACAAATCATGTGATTTTGCATGTTTGAAAAGTCCTACCTTCCATAGTATTATTGTTGGAAGGGCGAAATGGTTAGACATGGAAAGACCATGTGCATAATTGTGCACCATGTCATTTTCCCAATGTGGATGGCTGTCATGACGTGTAATGTCATGACGTTCAGTGTCATAAAGGTGTAAATCCATAACAAAATTTACTGAACAAAAAGATTAAAATTAGTCAAAGGTAGAAACTAATAAACCAAAAAGAGATGCACGCACATATATATATATATAATGCACAAGAGGAAGCTGAGATGAAATTCTCATGTATCTCCCCCCAAAACCTGAGCCGAGAAAAATGTGGCATGGTCTAAGTAGAAATCAAGGTGTTGCTAGAGAACATGATGAACAATACCAAATGCCGGCGGGAACTTGAGTGAGCTTCGGCTTGAAGCAGAATAGATGGTATCCACCATTATAATTATCACAAAGCAATATCTTGTTAGCATCTTATCAGCATCGTTTGTCCTTTGACATACCTAACATGGATAGTCAAGTGGAGGAATCCAAGTTAACGCGATGATGGTAGGATCTAAGTTCGGCAGGTGGCAGGGCGCACAATTTTTGGAGTGATCCCGAATTATGCGTTCGTTAGCTCCTTGCAACTTTAACACACTTGAAGGCTTGATCGTCTTAATCCTCAAGATAATGTGATCGGAAGAAATGTCTAGGGTATCATTAAGTTGCTGCTGGAAATACATAAAGTCACCAACATCAAATTATCTCACCTTAGGTTTGTAATTGCCACCTCGTGGGTGTGTATACTATAAAGTGTCTTGATGCTATGCGATGGACAAATTCTCCATGCCCATGGGCATAACCTTCTTGAATAGAGTAGCCATTTCTGCGATGACTCTAACCCAAGTGGCTGGGGAGTCCAAATCCACAACCTGGTCCATTTGAGCAGTAATGGAAAAGGGTGAATGGGATGTTTCCCAAAAGGTAAAAAGTAAGGAGCAAAATGAGACAAAGAGGCGTGTTTGGACATCCTTTAACCCATGGTGATGTAAGGTAGGGCCAAGTCCCAATCCTCTTTGTTTTTAGTGAAGCAAATTTTCCGAAGTCCCTTCTTGCATGTCTAAACCATTCTCTTTGCAGGGCCATCAGTTTGGGGATGATCCCTTGAAGTCCGGTAATGGTCAATGAGAGCATGATCAGGTAGGTATTGGAATTCTCTTCATAATTATGATCCTTGATCAGTAAGGCATTTAGCACAAGCTCCAAACTTACTTAAAATTGTTCTTAGAAAACCTAGCTAGTGTTGTGTGATGATTTGTCTGGCAACGCAACAAGCTCGTCCCATTTCGAAAAATGTTCAATCATAATCATGATGTAGACATTTCCCCTGGAGGTCTGTGGTAACTTTCCAATTAAATCACATGATGAACAATAGAACATGCCCTAAATAGGGAGCGAAGAAAGCGTGAACTATCGAAAGGAAAAGGAAGTTTTCATTCTATCACATTGTTCACACCTAACAATGATGTTTCGTACTTGAACATACATACCTCTCCAATGGTAATGAAGAACGAGAAGCTATAAATATGTTTAACTCCAAAATGTCTAAGCTTCGAGTGTACCTTCTAAATAAGACTAGGTTGTTCATGTGGTGGAGGAACCATTTTGTCGTCTTGTGGTAAGCATTAGACGAGGTGATTGTCCCTCCATGAATAGCATTTGGACTGTTGTTGTATGTGATCCCATTGACTTGATGTAACTTGGGGAAGGTATTCCCCATGTTGAAAAAACTTCAGAGTGTCCAAGTTTTCCCATATATCCACAATGGGATGCTTAACCAGGTTACATTGTAGTTGTGCAAGATAACTAGATGCATAAGATACATGTATTGCTAGAATTTGGTCGAAGTCTTGCTTAGCTTCTAAGAAATCTTCAAAGGTAATGAAAGGGTTTCGACGACATGGTATCCACATTTTAATGTGTAATATTAGGTCAGTGAATAACCTTGAACTCATATTCTTGAAGTATAAGTACCCAACAAGCTAACTTACTAGTAAGCTTGTCGTTGGTCATCAACCACTTGATAGGTTGGTGGTTGGTATACAAAGTGAACTTGGTGCCATAAAGATAGAACATGAAATGTATGACGGCCCATACAACAACAAGACATTCCCCCTCATATGAAAAGTAGTTGCTCTCAGCCTTGTTGTTGCTTCGAGATGCATAGGCGATAACATATTCCTTGCCTTTCTCATCAAGTTGGCCAAAAATAGCACTAATACCAAGAGCATTCCAATAAGTGTGTAGAATGAAAACCTTGCTAAAATCATGTCTTTTTAAAATGGGGAACTCTGAAAGCTTTTCCTTGAGTCATGTGTTGAAAGCTTCATAAGCCTTTTCACTCTATGTCTAAACAACATCTTTCTTTAACAATGCATAGAGAGGATGAATAATAATACTGAAATTTTGGACATAAATCTTGTAGTAATTACATAGTCCCATGAAGCTCCTCAAACTATGAACATCAATAGGATTGGGCATCTCCAAAATGGCTACTACTTTGGCCCAATGAGCCATACCATTTAGCAAAATTCTATGTCCAAAGTAGACTACTAAGGTGATAGCAAACTCACATTTTTTAGGATGGATATTCATATTAACTTCGTGGAGCCTTTTGAATAATTCCTCAAGATGAGCCAAGTGCTATAGGAGTCCCTTGTTATGCATTAGGATGTCATCTATGTAGCACTTTGGGAAATTTGCCCTTTCAAAAACCTGCTCCATGATCTCTTAAAAAAAAATGAGTGCATTTTTCAATCCAAAAGGCACCACAAGCCATTCCCACAACTTGTTGTTTCCATGGAATGTCGTTTTCTTGCGATCCTTTGCAGTGAACACAATTTGGTTGAAGCCTTGCCTCAGATCCACAATTGTGAAGATGTTTGAATCTCTAATATTATCAAACAATTCTTCAGGGATGGGCATGGGGTACCTATCCTGAGGTGTAACCAAGTTCAAAGGCCTATATTCCTTACACATCCTTTTCTTAGTCCATAATCCAGCTGAATATTTCTTTGTTGGTGTTACTATAACGACTACAAAATCAGAACTTGATGGCTAAATGAAACCAGTTTCATGGAGCTCTTTGCATCTTTCATCTACCAGTTCCCACTCATGCTTGTTCAACCTATGCCTCCTCCAATAGATGGGTGTTTCATTTGTAAGGTTCATAAAGAACTGCATGGTCTTACACCTACCTAAGTCTTTCATTGAGAATGCGAACACATTCACATACTTAATCAGCAAGTCTGTGACTTGGTCTTTTTCCCTCTTGGTGAACTGGTTCTCCATAACGAAAGGGTAGTTAGAAACACATGGAATGGAGTTGGAAAGTGTGTTTGAAGAACCTAGTGTATTAGGTTCTCCATTATCCAACTGCGCATATTCGTAGAAGGTTGTAATTGTTTCTTTAGAAGTTAATGTACCTCTAGGTGTATCAGAAACAATTTGAGTCAAATTACATGGTACTTCTTCCCCCCCAAAATTAAGAGTGAAATGCAGAGTGTTGAAGATAAGCAAGTGTACTTGGTCGAGGTGCCATGTAGTCGCATCGCCATAACTATAAGCTGATTGAATCAATGATGGTGTTGTGTACATTTGAAATAGTACATAGGTTACCAACAACCATGCAAGGGAGTTCATGTCCATGCCTCTCCCCAGTAGAGCAGTACGTTCCAATTTAGTCACCTTGATGTGACTAGTAGTGCTAGTTTGGAACCCCATAGCCCTTTTTTTCTTTTAAGGATTGGTTCATCCCAAGTGGCTAAAGCATGACGATACACCAAGCCTGGTCCATCTCCTTGAAAGGTGTGTGCTCTTAAGAAGGAGACAAAGGTGGGCTAAACACCTCTTGGTTTTCTTATTATGTTCACATAAAACCAAGGAGGTTTCTTTTGTTTTGTAACTGGTTGGCAAGAGCTCTCATCATCTAATATGTGAGAAACTTGCAAGTTGGGGTCTTTGATGGTGTATCTCATAGCCAACTGCAGAACTGAGAGTGGTGCAAGGTTGGTCCACCAGTTGCGCAACCGGTGTGCATAGGAACCGCATTGTGTTACATCAAGTGGGAGCGGTTCTCCAAGGTGATGCTTGACTAGCGTGTAGTGCTCTTGGATTTTCTTCCTCTGGTCAAGCTAAGAAGGGGTGTTTTCAATTACATAACTAAACGTAGGAGAAATGGATTAAGCCCATGTGATTAATTGTACCATGTCCGTGAAGAGACCGGATCTTATGTCATTCAAGTCTTCTCGAAATCTAGTTGCTGAAAATCCTTGACACTCCCAACATGAAATGATGAGGTCCACAAGGCCAAGTAATTCCATATGTTTCTTTTGAATTAGTTATATGTTAGAGGGCAAGAAAGTGAAACTGGCTTTCCATGCGGTGGGTGCAAATTGTTGTGGAAATTTAGTTGTGAGCTCCTTCATTCTTGATGTCGCCACTTACCTTGCAATTAAATCAATGTTTACATAGAAATACCTCCGAACCACCATCCTTGATTACAATAGGGCTTCGAGACCTGTACTAATACCACCAAAAAGCTTTCGTAATGTAATCCCCTCCTTAGGCGGTGTTTAGGTGATTAGCTGACGAAGTATTGGCTTAATTGGTTTGCCATGGCTTCCATGTTTTCAAAATTAAATAGAATTTTGACCAAGGGCTCGTGGGCTACTTTGAACATCTGTAAAACCTTTGGTCCATGTTGAATATTAGTAAGAATCACCCTCAAGCTTTCAGTGGCTTGGGCATAAATTGTCTCCTCTTCATCTCCCTCTATTCACTCGTGACTAATTTGTTGGATATAGGAAATGGTGTGTGCTTCCTTGAACATATAATGGTGAGCCATAGGACTATGGTTCCATGTAAATCAAGGGGTATGTATCCCAGGTGGTGGCCTCCAATTTTTTAATCCACTTTGTGGTACGCATGTTCGAACCAATTGTCAATTGTGAAACCTGGTGGAAATAAGGCCTTTTGCCCAATGAACACATCATAATTGGTGGCATTGGTGACTAAACATCTGACCTATAGGCAAAGCCCCTAATCTGTACCTTCATTGAAGTTAAGTGCAATCAAATCTGAGCTCTCCCCAAGTACGTCTTCTATGCTCCCACTAGCGGTGCAAATTTGCCACATAGATTTCCGTAGTTTGGAGTTAAGAATGCCCATCTTCTTGGCGAATTGAATTTTAAAAATCACTAGTTAGGCACCTGTATCAAGAAGTACCACTTTGGGTGTATGTCCTTCCACCTGGATTATTGACTCAGTATTATCGATAATGGCAACTCTGGTGGCGATGGAAGTTCTCTCATTAGGCATCACCTTTGAAAATGAATGAGAGACTTTGTGGAGCGAATGGCTATCCACAACGCCTTTGTTGAGTAACAAATCCACAAGTGAAGTGTTCTTAGCTCGCTTTTAATATGTGAATGTAAAATTAGAGGTAGGAGAGCGGACTAGTTTAGCCATGATAGAACTAATGACTAGATTACGAATGCCATCTACAACACATGAGCCAATTAAGTGTTTCTCCAAGGTGTTGGATAGGACCCCTATAGCATGTGGATTAAGGATTGGTAAAGGACATGATTTAGTGTTCAAGGTATCCTTTACTATTGCAATTATGTCCGTGGTGTTTAGTTTTAAATCTTGAAAACAAAAAAATGGTGTACTCATAAGCTTTTGCGCCACTTCACACATTTGAAGTTGGCACTCCATAAACTGATCGATGGAAAATTGTGTGTTTTCTTGATGTACATGTATTCCTAGGACATGAGAATTTGATGCCCTAGCAACTTGTGGTGTAGTAGTCTTCTCCCCCTTCGCTAACAAGGTGCGTTTTTTTTTCGTGTTGAAAGGACAAAAAGATTATGGCATGACTATTCAAGCTCCTCTAGCCCTGGTAATAAGATTTGAACCAGATGTGAGTCCATCAATTTGAATTACATGCTTAGTGGCAGAAACTTTAAGTGCCACATTAGCCTTTTGTGTCGCGAAGTAAGAAGGGCAAAAAGAAGTGGCAAATTTTGGTGTGAGATTAGAATTGTATGCATTGGAAAAAACATACTCCCCAACCACGGCATCGTGTGAGAGGCCATAGAATGACCTAAGAGGTCCTTCCTGTGATCCTGAACCCTGTACAGATTGGGCATGATTAACTGGTTGGGAAGACTTGCCTTTTAGATTAACAAGGTGGGCCCTTAATGATTCCAATTAATTTCGTAAAGTTTGAACTTGAGAGGCATGGGCTTGAAGCACCTCCCTCTTGTTAGCATTGTGCTCCTTCTTCTAGCATTCTTATTGGAATTACCTTTGGTGGGGAAAGTGTGAGTGGAAGGTTGAAGTGCCTTAGCTTTTGGTTGAGGGGCAACAGAAGATGTTGGCAAATTTTGTCGTGCTAATCAAAATTGTTTCCATTTCGGGAATTTGGCAAAACAAACAGCTTCCTGATGTCCCTCTTTCCCGCAATAATCACAAAAGAGATCCTCAAAAGGAATGTTGCATTCATTAGCTTTGTGGGCAGGATTGCTATAGTAGTTGCAAGAAGGTGGGATGGGTGTAGTCGAGTGCACCGCTTTAACCTTTGAAGAAAAATGTGATGATTTGGTTGGCGCAATTAGTGGAGGCTGAGGCCTTGAACGTGATGGAGGCCTCATAGTACTGGCCTCATAATGTGCATGAGCTAGTTCTAATTTTTCAGAAATGTTATACACATTCAACAAAGTGTATAAGTCTCCAAATTCTACAAAAACCCATTGTAAAACCTACGCATGGAGTTTCAGAGTAGCTTCCAATGAACAAAGATACCGATGGGCAGCTTCCAGGTCTGTGATGTTCTGAATATCCTCTTTAAGCTTGGGAAGCTTTTTGTAGATCATTTTGAGAGTTTCATCCTTTTGCCGAGAGAAGGTGGCGAGTTGCAGAACTTTTTCAGAACTTTTAACTGGTAATTCCAGCTCAAGAACTTGAAAAAATTCCCCCATTGGATCAACAAAAGCTGGTGCATTGATGGTAGGAGGAATGTTTGTGGTAGCAGTAATGAGTTATTGTAGAAAAAAATTTACTGAAGTAGGTACTGGATCTGGATTATTGGGCGCAATCCTTTGATGTGCAATGGCAGCTTGTAGTGCAGCTTGAGAGGTGGTGGCGATGGCTATGGCATAAGCTGGATTAGGGATTTGAGTGACACCCAAAATTTTTGAAAAATGTTATTCGTAAACATCCAATGCCTCGTAATGCACATAATGGGCCAGTTGTTTAAATGTAAACACCTTGGTGTAATTAGCACCATCCTTGAGCTCCAATTCACAAACCATAATTGAGAAAATTGCCTTGAACTCCTTCAAAAAAATTGCACTTGGCCTTCCGTTGAATTTTTCAATTCTCCCAAAGGAACTGTTAACCTCCATGGTGTATATGGGTGTAGAGGTAACAACTTGTCGTATAATATATGGTGATGGTGTGAAAGCTAGTGCGGCAGCAAGCATACCCCACTTATTAACCCCTTCAAATGGACTCTGATGTACCATTGATGTAGTGTAACTTGTACCTGAATTCCTAATAGGAGTTGTATTAGATGATGGTGGCGTTGTAGACGCTTGATGGTACCATCCTGAAGATCGTAAGCTCAAAGAAATCGACTCAAATGATTGTGTGTTACTTCGTAACTAATACTTTGGCTCTAGCTAAGCGGTAGTGTTCTCATCATCCGAGGACATGGTGTTGTCCCATGCCCCAAAATTTTGTAACAATACAAAGCACTAGCTACAAAGTTCCAACACAATGTACGATTTAAAGAATATGGTGCATCAATGAGGATGAACGACGACGAACGAACATCGAACGGAATGGGGATGGATGTTGAACAAAAAGGCAATGGATGTCAGATGAACGACTGAATGGAACGAACTGCGCCAACGATAATGTTACATAATGGTCCACATCTGCAAGTTCTATGGCGATGGCATGTAGAAAAAAAGATTTTTTTTTTCTTTTACTTCATGTTTTTTTTTTAAAAAAATAATTTTCTTCTTCTTCTTAGTTTTCTAGAGCTACTACAAGGGCTATTCATTACATGACTACAAGCTCAAAAACACACAAGAGTGCATAGCCCAGATGTTAACCTCCAAACCCGTGTACAAGGAAAACAAATGTATGTGGGGTTGCATCGCCTAATGCAAATCTTGTATTGCAATCACCTTGTGTGTGTGTGCGTGCTCCCAAGACCTAAAGCTAGCAGTAAAACAAGCTTTGGAGCTACTCACTCCTTCCTCCCTCCGAAGTTTCGGAACTTAGAACTTCACAACTTGTAGCTTGTTTTCGGTGTCCCTTTTCCCTTGCTTACACTGCTGCTAGTTATGGTTGTTATTGTTCCTGTTGTAATTGTAGTACAATAGTAGAAAAAGAAGAAGAAGTAATAAAAATTCAAGAACACAAAAAACCAACAAGCAAAAGAAACCCAAGAAACTCAAAGTCAAAAAAAATCTACTGCTTTCAACATTAAATGGCAGAGAGGAGTTTTTTTTAGAATTAAATTGAAAAGAAGGAAAGAAAATGTAGTGTATGTAAACGGTGGTTGTGCAATAATCGTCATGAACATCTAAAAATCCAATCTAACTATGGAGGAAACTTTCGTTGACAAAAGAATTTTAAAATAACTAACAAGAGAAGACAAAAGCTTGGCCTTTTATATAGCCGTCAACAAGTTGAAACCCTAAAACACCTAATAGCGTACAATAACCTAAGAACATACATTGACCCTAAAAGGCATGATTGGCATGCTCGTAACTAACCATCATGTATAAGGCCATGCATACAAGCATGACATGGCCAGATTGACCCATCCTTGGCCATTATACCTGTTGGTTTATGGTGTATGTTGTGTGGGTAGTCCACAAAAACTACCACTATGTTGGTTTATAATTGGTGTTCAAGAGGATGGCACATGGCATGTTTGATACCGCCCTTGGACCAAGTATTGGTTGGCAAATGGTTTTACCTTCGATGCATCTAATAGACATGGTTCCCACAATTACATAGTAGGACTAGTCTAAGATTTTTCCCCAAGATGTTTCACCATTGGCTGAGGATTTGAAAGATTTCGTATAGGCAATTAACAATGGGGTTCACATTTGCATTCGACTTAATGATCCTTTTACCTTGGAATTGAAAGATTCACCTTAGTGGATTGCGGGTGGTAGTTCTATAATGTTATCTAGCTTCAAGGGATCTCAACCTTAAATAGGGGGGCGGTTTGGATGTGGTGTACAAGTTAAGGTATTTTTATGTTATGTGTTGTGAGTATGGTGATAGCAATAGTTGTAGGCATTGACCTTGGAATGCACAACACCACCCACCTACATTGCTTCCTATTTAAATTAGGTTGGGTGGTTAGATATTTTAAGTTTTCATGGTTAGTTTCAATTGTGAACTTTGTTCCTGACAAATGGTGCTTCCAAATTTTCAAGGCATGGATTATATCCAACATCTCCTTTTCATGGGTGGGATAGTTCAATTATGTAAGATTCAATTTTCTAGACTCATAAGCAATTATTTGCCCTTTTTGCATTAACAATACACCTATGGCTAAATCACTGGCATCGTTGGTGCATAATACTATCCCACCTATCTTGGGATTAATAACTCTCAATATTGAAATAAAAGTTATGGCATTTTTTAGGTTTTGCAAACTTTGTTGAATTAATGTTTCGTTGGATACTTTGGGAGTTTTTTTTCCCTTTTAACAGTTCAATTAAAAGTCTTATAATTTGGGCAAAGTTCTTCACAAAACATCTATAATAACTGGCCAAACCTAATAAGCTTTTCATTTCTATTTTTTCCTTAAGGGTTGACCCTTCAGCCACAATCTTGATATTTCTAGGATTAGGTACTATTCCCTTGTTCGAAACTACGTGTCCAAAGTCATCTACTTAGGATACACCAAATTCACACTTGCTCATTTTTGGCATATAATTGGTTGTTTCTCAAGACTTCAAATATAGTCCTTAAGTGCTCCAATTGTTTTATTCTAGATTTGGAATAAACAAAAATGTCATCCATAAACACCAGCACAAACCTTCCTAGGTACTTCTAAAACAAGGAGTTCATCAATGTCATAAATGTGGCTAGGGTGTTAGTTAGTCTAAATGACATCACCATAAATTCATAATGCCCATAACTAGTTATAAAGCCCATTTTAGGAACATTTCAATCCTTCACATAGATACAATGGTAGCCATTTTTTAAATCTATTTTGGAAAGGACCATGGCTCCATGCAGATGATCAAGAAGATCATCAATTCCAAGTAATAGAAATTTAGTTTTAATAATAATTTTGTTTAATCCTCTATAATCCACAAAAAGTCTCAAAGTCCCATCTTTCTTTTTCATGAATAAGACATGAGCACCCCAAGGGCATTTATTGGGCCTTATATACCTTTTTTTATTAAATCAGTTTTTTTTGTTCCAAATTTCCATATTTAACAAAAGGTAGTTGGTAGGGGGCTCTAGAGATGGGCTTTGCATTTGACATTAAGTCAATTGCATGGTCAATTTCCTTAGCTGGTGGTAAGCCGGGTAAATTTGAAGGGAAAACATCCAAATATTCTTCTAAAAGTTTCCTAACCATTTCATTCGTACCATTCCCATTAACATGCTCATTTATTGGTTTGTGCACATTTATGGTGAACAATTTTGCATCCATTTTTACACATTTTAAAAATTGTTTGGCAAAAAATAAAAAGGTATCAAGTAAGGTTTGCATACTTATAAGTTCAAAGATGGTTTTGTGCTATAGCCCAATCTGCATTTGCACATTACCCATGCATCCATCGGGTCCAACCACTGCATGCCTAAAATGACATCATTAACATTTCCTAGCCAAATTTGAAAATAAGTGTAGGTTTCCAATCCTGGAAATTTTACCAACACATCTTTTGTGAAAAAAATTGTGTTA
>Ga0116229_10009059_pt1 | contig 15300 bp, 6 predicted proteins | sample S1TSphgellanicum_3_FD_87313 | JGI IMG/M metagenome (GOLD analysis project Ga0116229, IMG submission 87313) | Host-associated microbial communities from peat moss isolated from Minnesota, USA - S1T2_Fc - Sphagnum magellanicum MG | ecosystem: Host-associated > Plants > Peat moss > Unclassified... | reverse complement strand
TTATATGATTCTTGTTCATTGATGTTGTAAAGAAATTTGAACACAAATATATAGCTCTTAGTTCTTACCAAGCACAAGCAATTATATTCATCACATGGTGTGGATGTTACCAAAAAATTTGAGCCCAAGAAAATTTCAAGCATGCTTATGTCTTTGATAGTGTGTTTTTACTTGATTATCTATTCCTTGAGTACTTACTGTTTATGTAGATTTGTGGTAAGAACATAGTATTAAGACATAGGGTAGCCATGCCGGTCATTGAACACTTAGTGTCTCAAAGGTTTGCGAATCTACAAAGAGTGCTCCTTTGAATTTCATGCCCAAAGAGGAATTGTAGCCCTACTATTTGCACACCCGCAAAAAGTTGAATTGTTGAAAAAGATGAAAAAATGAGTTAGACATGACCTTCCAAAGTAGGAGGGTTCAAATATTATGGTGGAAACACTTATTTCTCTTCTTGCTCTTTATAGTTATTCCTTTGCCTTTGTTGTTCAAAGGCGAATTGGAAAGCTCAAGGTAGCACCCCCATAACATTTTAAATCACTCAAAATGTAAAAGAGATGAGGAAGAGGTTAATAGGTGGTGTTCAGTCATAGGCAGATTACCCTAATTGAACTAAAGACAAAGTAATGGAATATTGAAAGATACCATAAAGTTTTCTACATTCTTATTAGTTTGTAGTGTAATTATTAAAAAAAACATGATTACATGCTACTCTCCTTCAATGTGTTTCATCGAAATCCTTTGAAGGCAAAATATGAATTGAAAATGATTCACCATGTAAGCATTTACAAGTTTCTATAATCTCAATTCTGCCATTTACAACTTGAAACACTTTTTTGCCTAAAAACCATTAGAGACATTGATTAGGAACTATACAATACTCATATCATATACCTTTGCAAGAACTTTTCTTTTAGTTCTACTTTATGCACTAATCTCTTTGAATTTGTTGAATCTACAATTTAACCCAAAATGAATGTACTAATTACAAATGAGCCATCACACCATAAACCTTTGTAAGTTCTCATTCAATAATGCTTGCAAAACACTAGTCTCTAGTTTAAATTGTTTCGTCCAAAATCCATTTTAGAATCCTATTATTAGTTCTTGCATTTCTCAAATTACTTTTTAGGTTCTTGATATGTTATCATGAATCCAACAATGTCCAGACTTATAGTCCTAAGTCCTTGAACAAGTAGGTCAAGATGGTGCTATTGTTTAAATATCAGGAAAACAAAATGTTAGGTCCAACAATGTAAGGACATATAATCTTGAATCCATAAATTGAAAGTCTTGAATCCTTGAATTAAGTTGTGAATAAACATCAAGAAAATTAGACATGGGGCATTTGTTATTGAAGACAAAAATTATTTGAAGATGACTCACCTCATGTAAACCTATGAAAGTTTATTTGTATGAACTCTAATCAATTTGGTCACCATCAATTTAGTTCGTCAATAGTTGTTGAAGGCAGAAGATGAATTGAACATGGTCCTCATATTATGCGTGTAACCATTTGTATAAGCTTTTCCTTCTATAGCTCTTTCCTTGCACATGTATCATTCACAATCCCCCAAGTCAAATGACATTGAAAAGCCTAAGACAAAAAATGGGTTGAGGATCACACACATCATTAAATCTCTGCAAGCTTCTTCTTTAGCTCTACTTACACACATGTAAGATGAATAAAGAATGTGAAAACATAGACAACATAATACCTTTCTGCACATTTTCGATGCTTTCAATTCCAAAATTGGATTCAATTGGCATGACCACAGCCTAGTGCAAAAGTAATCAACAAATCATAAAAAGAATTTAGAAGTGAATGAGATTAAGGGAGAAGAAACAAAACACAATGATAAAATAGATGGTATTAAAGTCATGGCCAATTGTTTTTCAAAAAAAAATTGTTGGCAAAATGGTGCCATGGTTTCCTGGGCTAGAATATTCCTTCCCTCTTGATATAACCCAAGTCAATGGGACACCCAAACAATATGTAATCCAAAGCAACAATACACCAAGGTTCAAAGGCATCTACACTACACATGTATGATTAATTCAAAGAGACATAGTAACACCCAAATATAATTTTCAAATTAAAACTCAAAGACACAAATGGATTGAGGATCAGTGGTACCATAAAAAAACCTTCACAAGTTTCTCCTTCAACATAGCAGATATAATTCTTGGCAGTAGTCCCCCAATTTTTCATCAGAAGCCAAAGTTGAAAATGGATTGAAAATTATGTACATACAATGTCATAACCTTTGCAAGCTTTTCCTAAACATCTTTGCTTACACCCATAAAATTCAGTAGTTATAAACTGAGAAAACAATGTTTCAAATAAGGTTCAAAGGTATTTCATACACTCCTAAAATTTGGCAACAATAAACCCAAATTTCAGGAACACAATATCAACAAATTATGAATTTAATCAACTTAAGCACATTGCCAAAACACATTTTGTAGTTGGAAGTTACACCTTAATTGTCTTTAACAATGCATCAAAACAGTCATGATCATGGAATGAACCATACACAATAGTGCTTGAAGTAAGCATCCTTGCATTAAAATATATGCCAAAAATTTGGACAAACAACCATACAAAAAAAATGTCTCATGACATTTTCTAATTATCAATTCACTAAGTCCTTTTGTCTTCTTTGATATGTTCACCTCTTCAAGACCTGATCTTCGTGTTTGGCATTTAGAAACATTCAAGGGTTTGCATGACTTTTTAAAAGGTCTTTTCCCCTTAGATGGTTGGGTTGTACAATCAACATTTGAAAACCCCTTGTTCCTCAATGCCCTTGGTGAAAAATTTACTAGCACCTTCCCAAGTTCTTGCAATGGTGACAATCCTGCAAACACATTTGGGACTAAAACTTCATTTGGGTTTAGGTTCTCTTTTTCTACATCAAGGTTAGATTGGTTTGAGTGCCACTTAACACAACCAGATGGTTCATCTTCAATGTCAGTTTCAGATTGAAAATCTACATGTTCATCCTCTTGAATAACATTTTGATTTGTTTGTTGGTCAATAACAATATCCTTGTTCTTCAATGTTGTGTCAGAAATAGGTAGATTGTGATCTACAACTGCTTTCAATCTAGGAGCAAGAGACATAACAAGAGGGTTCAACTTGTTTGGAAATATAGTTGACTGTCGACGCTTCCAACCAATAATATTACTGCCACAAGTTGGGCAATCCTGCAACCCTTGCTCACATGGGCCACAGAATTTGGAATGGCCACAATTCTACAAATTACAATTAGATGCTTGTTAGGTTCTTGGCATTTGCACTGTCCATAATTGAATAACTTTAACTTACCAACAATTTGTTTTACACATGTAAAGAGAATTTGCATAAATGTGATGCTGTTGAATGACATTGCAAATGTAAGGTTCAATTTCATATTACTATTTACTTAAAAATATATTGGATGGGATATAATTAAAGTCCAGTTCAGTACCTCAAGGCAAATGGTAGACAATTGTATGAAGCAAATGCTGCAATCTTTAGTAGGAATTTGATCTAATGCATGCTCAATTTGTGGCAGCTTCTGTTTACATGGGTTAGAGTTTTTGTCACTTGATATTGGATTGGGCAAAGATAGATCTTGATTGCTGGCAATGAGTTCCTCAAAGTCAGTAGCTGAGGCATAAACATTGTTGGGTTCTGCTGCCAAGTCTTCAAACCTTAAAACTCAAAACATACATTCAAGATATAACAAATGATTTGAAATTAATAAGTTCATGATGCAATACTTGTTTAGGACTCAAAATTGTAACCTAGTATTAATCAAAGACTCAAAAGTCTTAATTTAGGAATCAAACTGAAAACAAGGATCAAAAATCCAAATTCAGGAATATAATTTGTCATCTAGGAAAAAAATCACAATTCAAGACCAATAGTCTTAACATTGTCCATTGCCCTTCCTATTTCAGGAAAAGAATGACAAAGGTATCAATTATAAATGACTGAAAGTTAGGACTTAAGAATGAATCCTTACTTACAAGTCTTGATCATGAGGAAGGACTTAAGTCCATTCATAAGTTTTGGATTACAACTCACTACCTAGGACTATTGTCCTCCTTGATTCCTTTGGTTTATTGCAAGGATTTATGCTAAGACTCTTAACTTAAATGGGACTAAGTGCAAAGAACTAGACTTATGTAGGAAACTCAATGCAAGGAGTTGGACTCAAGAACATGTTTCACATTCCTTCAGTTTCTGGGTGCCTAAATCACCCAATGATGTGAGTGATGCTAAACCTTGTTGAAGCAAGGAAGCAACATCAATGGCAAAATCCCCTCCTTGTTGAACTTTTTCTAATTGTAACCCTAAATCTTTCAACTTCTCGGAGTTGCTCCTTGTGACATCTTGGATGATTTGAAAGGTTGTTTCACACTTCTACATATCACTAATAACTTGATCAAGATTGATCTCCCTGGCAGACAACAAAAATTTTAGCCTTTTAGACTCTTCTACTAATTCATCCTTCTTTGAGTTCAAGACTTTGAGTTTCTTGGACATTTATAAATACAACTTTTTTTTTTCTGTAAAATCTCTTTTGTTTTTTCTATTTTTAAAATGGACCAATGGGGAAGAGAGATGGCTTTCAGCAATTGAGACAAGGTTTTCGGTCCTGGCAAGGCATTACTTGCAGATGACATACCCTATAAGGTTTTTTTTCCCATTCTGTCCATTTCAGGCAAAAGTACTTGGCTTGAAATGGAAATTGAAACCAAAAAAAGGCAAAAAAGTTGTCATGTTTGTTCCTAGGAATGGCCTTCTAGGGAAAAAAGTCTTGACCTTGGGAAATTGCTAAAAAATTGGTACATGTATAAACCCAATATCTATTGCACAAATCTGAAAGAGGACCATCTAAGCCTTATTTAGAAAATAAAAGCTTGCAAAAAAAGTTTTAAAACATGTTCCTTTTGTGATCCTGAATGCAAGAACTCAAAATGTTACTTTCTTCAAACTTTTTCCTTGGTGGAATATTAGGCATACTAATTTTTTTGGTACATCCAGTTAGATTTTCAAATTGTACATGACTTGCGCATTCTTTTTGTATAAAACTTATAGAAAAAAAACTTTTAAAATTTAATTTTACCTTGTCCTAAACATGGATAAGTCTAGAAAATTTACGGTGTGCTGTTCTTAGTGGTACCACCCAAGGATGCTTTTGCCCAATGCGAAACAAACATCTCCTAGGAGGGTGAGTTTGGTGGTTACCTTGACGTACGGGCAATCGTGTGATGCTTGTGGGCATGTTTTTTGCCCCACAAAAGGCCAAGTGCTTTGCTTGGAAAAACATGCTTGTGATAATATTGGCCTTCATGGACCTTGTTTTGCTTTTGAATACTCTCCAAGTTTGCTTCCAAAAAGGCAAAATCCTTCAAGATCACTAAAAAGAAGTCACAAGGTGATTGCAAGGTAAGGTGGACCAATTTTGGTGGATAAATAGTTCATAAATAGTTTATTTGGTAGTGTTAAAATTACATTAACAAAAATGTATTTGTATCAAGCCACAAACAAAATAGTAGTCCATATTTTTCAACTTCAAAAGTCCAATACTCTATATTTGGAGAATACATGTTATATTTTTTTATCCATATGTTTTCTTATTCAAGTTGAAAATTTTAATTCAATGAAAAATTTGGCATAATGATGATTTTATGGCATGTTAATGACATGTTAATGCATGATACTATATAAAAACCTATAATGTGATGCAAAAAGTGGTCCATTTTAGCTTGCACCCACCTTGCATTGTGCAAAGGCATTAGTTCAAGAATTAGAATATAATGTCCCTTTCACTGTTGTTCAAAAGCTGAAAAATTTGCGAGGGGAGATCGATGATGTGCTTCATTGCGAGATTAATGAATCATTTAACATTCATATCTTTTTCTAATTAGATTGTTTCAACATATTCTACAAGTTCTTCTGCTCACTCTAAACCCTAGTTCGAACCCTAATTTCTTAACAAATGAACTCTTACCTTAGATTTATATGATATTTAATTTTGTTTTCATGGTGGCATATTGTAAAATTGCAATAGACACCTTGCTTACACTTGTCTCATCAAAGATGATGAGATACTAAAACATGCTTGGAGTTATGCTTGTGTGAGCCATTGGATCCAATAGTGGAGCATGTGAAGTTGGTCAGTGATATCAAGTTCAATAAAGCTTTTGACTTTCTAAACATTTGCAAAGAGGCATGCACAAGCTTGCCACATGTCCACATAGGGCACCAAAAGCCATATGTGCAACATGGGTATTGTGTTGACAATAATCAATACATTACTCATGTTGAGTTAATAAAATTTTTGCACAACTAGATTTTGATGTTTTGATTGAAGTTGTACAAGAGTATTATGATGATCAAGTGGTTATGCAACTTGTTCAAGCTCAAGAGGTCCAATTGGAGTTCATGATTGGGTGGGCAAGCCAATTATATGATGCACACAAATTTAAGTATGTTATTGTTAACTTTTGCATGTCAAATATTCGATAATCCCAAGTGATGTTTCTCATTGACCATCTTCGTGCCAATGAATGGACCACATTCAACAATGATGTTGTTGTTAAATGGGCAGTTCAAAACAACACAATTGATTACATGGAAATTGTGCAAATTTTGTTCAATGCAACAAGTAATTGAATAGCCCATCAACATTTATTAAATGCTATCAATTTTGAAACTTTGAAATTTGATTTCCAAGGTTTGCAAATGTACAGATTTTGAAATAGGTTTTTTTTTGAGCTAATGATAGATAGGAGATGAACATTCTACAATAGTGATAGAAGATGATAACAGAGTAGGGTTTAGGATTTAAGTGTAAGTTTACAAGAAAATCTAAACTTGGATCTTCAAATCCATTTTCAAACACTATGAAAAAATATGGTGATTTGCAATTGGGCTTGCAATTCAAATTTTGAGTTGCAATGACCACTTGCAACTCACTGTATACGAAGATGTATAAAAATGTAACTATGTGCAACTTTGTGCAACTCTCTTGCAACTGCTAAAATACAACTCATCTACAATTATTTTGCAACTATATTGCAACTATCATTACAACATCATGTTGACATGGGTTTTCATCTAACCAATAAGGATGTTGTCTGTTCATTTCTCATGCAATTGCTTTACAACTAAAAGCTTAAGGTTGGTGTAACTTCTTTGCAACTATTTGACAACTCACATGTTTGCATTATAGTATTGACTTGTGATTCCATTGCCAACTTTTAAAATAATGACACAATGAAAACCATAAAAATTTGTTGTATAACAACTAATTGGTAACTTCTTTGCTTTGATTGTTGGGTCTCATTTGCAACTACGATGCTTGTGATTGGTGTACTAGACATCTAGGTAATGAGTCCTTTTATAGTTGTATTATAGTTGAATGAATAATATAAAACAACTACAATGCAACCACAATAATGCATGTGTGAAGGTTTAGACGAGACTACTATGGAACTAACAAAACATTATTGCATTATTCCATTAGTAGTGTTAGAATATTGTTTTGGTGATGTAGCAAAGCCTTTTAACAACTAGGTGGTTAACAATCAAGTCCATCGTAGTTATAACATAGTTGTGTAGGGTTCATAATTGTAACTACATAACTATTATTTGATTATTAATAAACAAAACCATAACAACTACAAAACAACTAATGTGTTTCCAAGGAGCATTATCATAAATTGGGTACAAAAATAATGGATACCACTTAAATACAACTATATGTTTTGTCATTGGGTTTAGTGCAATTTTTCGGTGGTTGTTTAAATGACCTCATGTACAACTTCTTTGCAATCGCATAACCACCAATTTGCGAAAAGGTTTATGGTTATAAAGTTTAGGGTAGTTGCACAATAATAATAATTAATATTCATTTGCAACAACCTAGCAACTTCTTTGTGCCCAACATTACAACTCATTTGGAACTAATTACAATTGGATTAGTTATATTTTGAAACTAAGCTTGTAGCCAGTGTGTTTAGTATAATTGCATAGAAGTTGATTATGACAAGTATTCACAACTATAGTATAACATATTGGTAAGACATAGCCTAGACTTGCAATATAATGGCGACTCAGCAACAACTGATGGTTTTTTCCTCTCATTGTTTTAGCACGATGGTCCCATTGATGGAAACTTATTCGCAACTAAGGGTCTCATTGTTGAGTGCAATGTAGTTTTACAAAAATTGCTACATATAATTGTCTACAACTATGTAGCAACTTGGTCATATCTAACATTCAACTATTTAACACTTAAGATGAAACTTGGTTGTGTGATAGTAGATAGTAATCCTAGTCTATAACTGTGTTGCCAGTAGTGGATGTACTAATTTGCAACTAGGTGCAAGATTATATGGTCTAATTTAGTTGCATGGTAGTTTACCTATATAATGTAAAACAACTACATGGTAATTTATAAATAGCTCCTGAAATGATTTTGGCAACTCATTAGCAACTAGTAGGCATCTCCTTTGTATTTTGGTTGTACTAGGCTATAACTACGGATCCAAAGCTAGGTATATTTTATAACTAGTTCAAATGCTCAATGGGTGTAATGGAGTTCAACTATAGTTGTTAAAAAAAGTAAATATCAACTCAGGGCAACTAGTTTTGAACCCATAATGATGAATTTGTAATTAATGGGCAACTGAAAGGAAACTGGAATCTTGCCTTTATGCTATTAACTACATTACTATGCTTAGTTACCATTGCAACTAGAGGTTTGGTTTTTGGTCCCATGTAACATGATGGCAATTCACATTAACAATACAATGTCATTACATGGCAACTCATATCTTACCCATAAATAGGGATGTTTTGTGACCATTTGGCAACTAATATCATGCAATGTACATACTCCCCCTCATATTACTAATGTATACATGCATTCCCACAACTACATCTATCTTAATGCAGCCGAAGGTTTAGTTGTGTGAAAACCTTTACATCTGATCCCAAATTGTTTAATTGGCATTCATACTTGTTGGATGTGAAGCTCATGAGTAGTCAAGTCATCCATTCCTTGCATGCCTATCTACATGCAGTAACACCCACAAGTCAAAAATAATTAATGGTGCACCAAAATTCAGTGTTCACTTCATTACATATTGATCCAAGATTTCACAACCCATTCAACTCAAAACCTTTGTCTGGTGATCTAATGTCAGTAGATTTGAGGGAAACTATGGATGCAAAGTTCACTATGAAACCCTAGGACCAACCTTATAATCAAGGGAAACAAAAACTACAATGATTGACTGAATGCATGGATCACATTAAGATTCACTCCCCTACTTGACACTGGGCATTCCTTGCCACAACCTTACCACTCATGGTTATGTAGGCCTGGTGAACATTTGGTACACCAATACTTAGATCCACAATTTGCGCTTGTTTTAGCTTAAATTCAACGCCTCAACTATTTAGGTCAAGGCAGGCTCTGTGTTTTAAAATCAAGTGACAACTCATTCACTAGACAAAACGATATTCAGATTAATATGTTCAACAAATATTCATGATTTTCTTTAAGTAGCCATTAATAAAACTAGATTGCAATAACCACATTGCCAAAAACAAAGGGCCTTGTCATGATTTAATAGTTTCTTGCTCTTTTGGATGATTTAAATTGGACTAGCCTAAACAGCCCAGTGATAATTTTTATGGGAACTCAAGGTCTTCTTAGGGCCACTTTAGATGAGGTTCCAAAGTCCAGGGTCTAAAGAAATAGACCGATCCTATTGGCTGAGAGCCATAAATTGGATGAGAATTTATGACCGGAGAGTGGCAAATCCCGGCTAAACCTACATGGCACCATTTTGGAGGGAAAATCAATTGGTTTGGACCAAGAAAAAAGAAAAGAGCTAAATTGGAGAGCTCATGATTTGAAGAATTGACTTGCAAGCTAGGGTCCCCAAAGCACGGTCCAACTGGAGCAAAGATTCTGGCTTCAAATGAGTCCAAATTGGTTCCTACGAATTTGGACCATGGGCCCCCCATCTAAAGTGGGCCTTAGATCTAAGTGATTCACAATTTTAAACTCGTTTCTTAAAATTTCTGAAATCAATTAAGATTTGTACCTGCCATGTTCTGGAAATTTGGAGGATGTAGCTAGAACGAATCCGCCCCCCAGGTATTACAAAATATTTGAATAATGATAAATTTATCCCCACTTAACATGGATGATAGGAGAAGGGGTACATGAAATTGTGGTTATTCTCAACTTGAAAAGAAAGGCAGTGGGCACGTTTGTTTTTCTTTTGGGGAGGTCTTTTGGGGAGGGTGGGGTCGGGAGGAGAGGCGGTGGGGACAAGAAAAATCTTATTCCTTTAAAAAAATTATTAAAATTTATTATTTAAAATTTAAAATTTAAAAAAAAAAAAAAAACAACAACAACTACTGGACCAAAACCAAAGGCCTCACCCAAGTGTGCCCTCCTCCAAAAGAGACGTGGTGGGCCCTTGGTAGCAAAGGAATCACCTAACTGTCCGGCCTTAGGCAACTCTAGAAAAAAAAAGGACAGGTCTTTCACTAAACACAAGGTCCCTCCTCCAAAAAATCTTGCACAATGTAAGGTGGGCCTCTTCTAACTCTTTCTGAAAAAATTCAGCAAAAGCCGGACAACCAATGTAAGCAACCACCTCATCAGAGTTTTTTTCAAAAAAAAACTTTGGGCACAAATTTTAGCCAAAAGGCTAAGGAAAAAAGGGGAAAATTTTCTGAAAATAGAATTGAATTCATTTGTTAGATCCGTCATAGCCATTGATAGGAAGTTGCAGCTGTTTTTCACCCTAATTTTTTTGACAGCACCTCAACCATACATGACTGGGAATGGAGGAACCAGATCCTTCTCTCCAATCAAGGGATTTGCATTGAAATTTGAGATACTTATCCTACGTTCACATCTAATGCTAGTCAATTAATACTTTTAATTCTTAACATTAGTTTATGATAGGGTTTAGATTACTTTTTTGTTTTCGATCCTAACATTAATACGTTAATCTACCACTTTAGGATTAGACATGTGTTTACACCTAGTGTCAAACTAACACTATTTTTAGGGTTACTAACCTAACAATCATTTAACTTAATCTTGCATTCAGATCTAACTAGATCCTAAACGAACATTTCGATAGTTATGGCAAAAATGACGACGAATCATTGGCACAAAGTTGCACAAAGTTCTTGTGCAAACTTTCATCATTATGAAACATGCATCATGCTAGGTGATGATGATGCAATAAACAAGAATTTACAGCTCTGCCATCTTGCATCGTCAATTCATTTTGTTATGTTTGTTTTTGTTATTTGCTCATTTTCACATTGATGTCTTCATGTTTGTAGTTGCTCTACATTTAGTTGTTTGCTCTATTTGTTGTTCATTCATCTTCATATTGTCTTTTTGCACATTTGGTTTGTTGGTCATTGTTCGTTCATCTTCACATCATCATCTTCATGTTTGTAGTTTTTTTAGAATTAGTTATATGCACTCAATTTTTCAAGTCTTCATTCAACTTTTTGCATCAACCTTTTGCAGCAACTTTCTATGCTCAAACTTTCTGCATCATTTGCTTTGTGTTTTTTTAGTTATATTCAGTTGTCGCTTTTGTGAAAACAACAAGAGTCTATCAATGTGATGGACATTGACAATGAGCTTATAGCAAGATTTGTTGTTTTGTTGATCTTGTTTATGCAAAGTTTGTGTTTTCACATTAAAATGCCTTCTTTTTTTTTAGGTTTATGTCGAGTGCTATTACAATTAACACTGAGGAGATTATCAATATGTTAGTTTGTCTGCGTCACAAGATCATTTGCAATTTGGGGTTGTTGCCCACAAAGCTTGGTCATTGGGTGAAGTCGAGGTCGACGACCTAGTTTTCCATATTTGTCTTGACATAATACGCGATGATGCATTTTGGGTCCAAAACTTGTGAATGATGAAGTAGATTTTGTTTGATATCATTGATTGTTTGAGGTCTCTAATTCAAAAGTAGGACACACACTATAAGATGTTTATCCCAGTGGAGGTGCAAGTGGCTTATGCCTTCTACAAGCTTGCACAAGGTTGTAATCTACTAATTTGTAGGGAAGTATTTGCCATGGGTTGATTGATTGTTTCATTTGTTTTGAGAAAGGTCATCACAACATTCAATGTTGTTTTCAAGAATCTTATAACTTGACCATTTGGAAATAAGATGGAGATGGTAATGCAAGGTTTCAAAGCTCTTTGTGGTCTCCCAAATATCTAAGGGGCCATTGATGGTACACATTTTTTTGTTTCCAAACCTAATGGAGCTTTCTATGAAAATTATTTTTACCACAAAAGGAAAGGGTACAATGTTGTTTGTCAAGTAGTTGTAAATGACAAAAAATAATTTACTAACATCTTTGTAGGTCTTCTAGGAAGTGTCAATGATTCTAGAATGTTCAGGTTTCTAATTACTCAATTTCAAGGACTTTTTAATGCAAACAAAGGTCAAGAAAGTTTTGCTCCTTTTTTTGTTAGGAGACAAGGAGTATCCCCCTATTGTCATGGTTGATGACATAAAGAAGGAGATCACAACCTCCTTGAAATGTTGTATAATAGAAAACACAAAAAAGTTCAATCTGTTATTGAAAATGCCTTTGGCATATGGAAGAAAACATTTCATGAACTTGAGGGAAAGACATAAATGCACATTAGTTTTGCTCTTGATTTGATCACTTGTTGTTGCTTGATGCATAACCTATTAATATGTCACCATGAGATAGATGTCAAATAAATCTTTATTCGATGAGGAAATTGTTGTTATTCAAAATTCTATTACTCAAGAAGGTGTTGTAGTAATTGAAGGTGGAAAAAATTATAGTGAACAACGACATGCTAAGCTTGAAGTATATTTAGGGTGACAAAGAAACTTGGTTTGAACAAAAACTTTGTAAAGATACATTCTATCCTCGAAGCTACAACATTGTTTTCCTTGAAGTAAAAAAAACACAATGTATGTTTGGGTGTAAGCAAAATAAGTGTGCTAATTGGTCATCCCTATCAACAAATAAAAGTACATTGGAATCTTTTGCATTTTAGGCATTTTAGTCATGTCATAAATTTTGGGAGTTACTTATCATGTTAAATAAACCATATATGGTCATTCTTAATGTATACTATTATTTTCATTAATTAATTAATTTACTACAAGTTTATTATTTTGGTTAATATTGCACATTTTCCAAAACAAACAATTTAAATGATGTGTTACTAATATTTGAACCATTATCCACCTTGATACACATTTTTTGGAATTTGAATTTTTTGATTATGACAATGTGAAACCCTTCAAAAATAAATTTTCCATAAATTCAGATTTGGCATCCAAAACATATTTTTTGATATGATACTAAATTGCATTGCATGTGTTTAATTCATTAAATGATGCCCCAAACCCTTTCAAAATGCAACATATGAGTGGAATTTCCAAATTATTAATATTTTACCTACTTTCAATTTATTTTCTCACAATGTGACCAATTGGCAAATTTTGCAAAGTAAATTGAAAGTAGGTTTCAAAAAAGGTTGATAGAACTTTTGAAACTTTCAAAAACTTCAACATATCACATTTGATGCCTTCATGTAGTTCAAAAGGAAAATCTCATAAGGCATCACCTACTTTCTAATCTACTTGTCATAAATTCTTGTTTTTTTACATTTGAAAACTCTTTTTCTGGTATACTTTAGCATGCTTTCACCCATTTGCATGATTATTTGATGAATAACTATCTACTTGAAAGTATTGAATTCTCATGTTTCATGTTCTCGTCTTTTATAGTCATGGTAAGTGAAAATGAAAGGTTCAAGATGAAATTGAAGTAGAATTAGATGTGTTTTCAATCAACTTCTATGTCCTTGCCTTTTGCAGTATATGTGTTCCTTTCTTTTGCAATCATGGTTATTTCAATCATCTTGTGTGTTTTTGTCTTTTGCAATAAAATTAGAATTAGTTGCCGATTTGCCCTTTGAATAATCATGCGCATTACATGAGTCAATCAAAACATGGCTTGGACCATACTTTTCTAGATGTTGTTGATTTCACAATCTTTGGACATGAAGTAATTGATTTGTTCTTTCTAAAACTTCTTTTGAGTTTGTGTATGTCATTCTTCAATTTCCAAGCTAGTAATATGGATCTTGTTGATAGATGATACCATCATGTTGTTCTTACGTTTAGTTGCATCCACCATGCCATTGAAAGCTATAGACGATTTTTTAAAAAATTTATGTGTTGCCAAAACCTCTTCAACCAACAATAGGTAGAGGTTTGATGATTTTTATTTATGCATTAAATTCCTTGTTAGGTGAGGTGTCTTCCTTAACAATTTTGTTCCTATAATGTTGAAATGTTCCTATCAAAATCAAGACTCCTTTTGTGCTAAGAGTGTTTGATGCCTTGTTGCTTACATTTTGTTTTACAATTACTAATGGTGTAGATGACTCTAACATACCTTTTTGCTTGCACAAGATGAAATTCAACAAACTAAGCAAAATGTTTTGTCGGCTACAACAAATGAATTCCGAACACATGGTCATTTGATGCCATGAAATCATGAACATGTGGAAGATGGAGCATGGGGCAGCCCCCATGAATGAATGAATCATCTCATACATCATTTTATTGTAATAGTGAAAGACATTTAGGTTTGTATTCTATTATAGGGTCAAATCCTAGCATTTCATGTTTTTTTTTTTGATGCCATGTAATTAAAAATGTGCTTGAAGTCTCAGTAAATTGCACCCCACTTGTCTTTGTAAGCAACACTATTTTTTGGTAGCAATGAGTGCTTGCTTGCATTCAGCTTCGTATGGTGTGCTTGGAAATCTGCAATTAATATGATGTAAGACCAAGAAATTGCACAAGATCAGTCTACTTAGGTATTTAGTTAATTAATGCTGGATTAAACTGTTAATTCTAGACTTTTTCCAACACATAATGCATAGGATCAAGCTTTTTTTACTGAATTTTGATGTAAAAGATTGTTAACATCTATTTATTATATTATTTAGTGAGACCAAAAATTATTAATATACATCGTTGCATTGCGTTATGATCCTCAAATCAAAGTTTTTCTTCAATTTTTCGACTTCCAAAACAGTAGCAATTGTTAGTTATGAACTTTTTAAAAATTCAAAATTAACTTATTTATTGTATCATTTGGTGATCTCCAAATCAAAGTTTCAATTTAATTTTTCAATTTTCAAAACAGCAATTGTTAACCTTGGACTT
>Ga0116229_10009058_pt1 | contig 15303 bp, 10 predicted proteins | sample S1TSphgellanicum_3_FD_87313 | JGI IMG/M metagenome (GOLD analysis project Ga0116229, IMG submission 87313) | Host-associated microbial communities from peat moss isolated from Minnesota, USA - S1T2_Fc - Sphagnum magellanicum MG | ecosystem: Host-associated > Plants > Peat moss > Unclassified... | reverse complement strand
CCAAACACAATCACATGTTTGATCTCTAAGTGCATAATCAAACGTCTTCAAAGAATATTCAGATAGTGGCAACCCTTACTCCCCATCAGGTGTCATCCAAGCATGTTACAGAGTTGCATGTAATTCAAAGATTGTGAACATTCAAAATGGATTTACATCTGCATGTATACTTATATACATATTTAAAATAACCTTGCAATGAGAAGTAGACACATACCACACAAGCCTATCAAAAATATAACCAAACCAAATTACTTGAAATAATTTTTTTTTAAAACCATAGTGAAGGCTTAAAGATGAAGTTTTATGGGTATTTCCATGGTACGATATACACACTTTGTGCCAAAACCAGGGGTGCTAAAGATACACAAAGTGCATAATTTTTTGAAAATGTGATTTTGGGATCAAGGAGTAACCTTGTCCATTGATGTGAATCTATGCTATGTGGGCTTGTAGGTTATGATTCCTATTTTTTGGCCTTTCAATAAGGCTGGTTAGGTTGCTTTTCCAATAATGCACCTATCTCAAATTTGAAAGCTCACCCTTCTCATAATGGCATTTGTCCTAAATGTTGACATACATCACATTTGTATTATTTAGCCTAATTTTGATAAGATGATTGTGGAGCAAGTTGTTTCTCGCTTTCATTGCTGAAGATTTGTCAATTGTTTATTAGTGCACTTCAAATTTGTTTGTTTGTAAAGGAAATCTGAAAAACTTGATTCCGGGTTTGCATCGCCCCCCCCCCAGACCTCCACACTTACAACTTGTCGAGTCTTGCTCGTGCTCACCCCCACCAACCCCCGCGTGCAGACTGCGCCGAACCCTGTAGATTGTTGACCTTGGTTTGGAGCTTGTGACTCTTTCTCTGCAACTTATTGTGTTGTCTCCTATTTTGTTTTCTGTGAAACACCCCCTTTTTTGTAGTGATGTTTGTTCTTGTTGTAGCATCATTAACACAGCAGCATGCATTGATTGTTTTGTTGTTTTGTGTGAACCTTTTGCTTCTGCAGCTTCTTTTTCCTTTTTTTCTTTGTGCCTTCATTCTCTGTAAAATCCAAGCATGAGGTCCATGAGTACTATGGATGATGACTATGAAGAAGAGGGTTCTATGAATGAAGAAACTATGGGAAACATTAAGCCTAGAGAGACGAAAAACAAATGCAAGCTCACTTTATCTGAGCTGGAGTTAAAAATGGAGAGGTTGACAAAACCACCTCTGTGGAGGGATTTCCAATACTTCGTCGATGTAGGCTAGATTTCGTTTGGGACAAATCCCCATAGACTCAAGGCTAGTCAAGACATTGAGCACAACAAGCTTGTAGAGGTTTTCAGGAAGGCTACTCCTCACTCAAGATTTCGATACACAGAGTGCCGAGATCCCCAACTAAAAGCAAAATTTGAGAAGATATGGCCGTTGTGTTACGGGAAGGCCAAAATGCCTTCTTCAAAGCTCATTGCAAAAGAGTTTGTGTTGGGCATAGTTGCAGAAAAATTTGGGAAACCTATCAGCTAAGCAACATTTGTAGAAGAAACCAACACCAACCAGCGCTCCAAGTTTTTTAAGCAGATGGAGAAGATGGAAATGCAAAGAAAAAAAATGAAGGGGCTAAGCAATGGTGTGCAAGCTGTAACATCTGGGTTTCCAAGTATGAGACATTGATTTCTACATTTGTGAGGTTCAATCTTATAATAGGGTTTTGAGGTTTAATTTCAACTTTGGATGAAGGACCTTTGATTTCCCAAAAAACATAGTTTTGGTTTGGGTGCCATTATTTGTTGTTCAATTTTGGAAAAACTTCAAGGTTGGTCAATTTTCATATGTTTAGTTTGAGGTCCAATCTATTTGGTAGGTTTGGTTTTGTATTTCAGAAACTGTCAATAATCAGTTTTTGGGGTTTTCAACGTTCTATAGCTTATAATGCACACCAACCTTTATTCTCCATTTGAGCTTCAACTGAAAACTCACAGTGGACATCTTAAGTGCTGATTTTAGTTACTATATATAAGGGTAGGCTAATGGAATGCAACAAATCATCATGAGCTTCTTACAAGATGGATGTACATATGTTGTTGATCTCTTTCTATTAGCTATATATGCCTCCAGTGATAGGTTCAATAGATAATGACAGTGTTCAGGATCACTCTCAGATTCATAAGTTGATCAACTAATTTTTTTACAACCTAACTAGGATGCATCTGTGTTACAATGTGTTGTTGTTTCACTTATTTGGGATAGCCATTGAGATGCAAAGTATCATTATTGATTGTGTCTTAAAATAACAAATGTAACTTTGTTGTAAAGTAGTTCTATGTGAATCTCACCTAATTGCATGAATTTGGAATTTTTTCCTCTCTTTCTGAATGCACATGCTTGTAAACTTTGTATATCTTTTATTAGGTGTTGGTTTCCATAAACTCAAGAAAATCTAGCAGCAAATCTAAAAAATATGTTTTAACAACTTCTACAATTGAACGGGAATTTGCTTCAAAAGTAACTTATTCAAAGGTGGCAAATGCATCCCCTAACATGGACAAGTCATAGCTTAGCAAAGAGTGGAATCAGAAGTTAACCGCTAAGGTTGCCCAATTGCTACAACTAACATCAACGGAGTCTAAAGCCTCCAAGTTGCAAGTTGAACGTGTTAAGAAAGAGAAATAAAAATTGTTATAGTCCAAGACAGTTCGCATGATGATGAAATCAGTTGAAATAAATTTGCTTGAAGAAATTTAAAAAACAAAACAATTGGAAATTGAGGAGTGACAACGGGATTCAATTTGCATTGTCAGTAAAGCAAGGGAAGTGTCCCATGATTCATCTTAGGTTCTCCCACTTCTGCCCAATCAAAACCTTGTTGAAAAGTTCAAGTTGGAATTAGATGCATTGAATCATCAAAGGATACAAGAAACATGTTTTAAGAACATGAACATTAAACATGAAGCTCAATACAAAAAGCTTGGAGTAGAATTGGAATTAAAGGAGATTGAATTCAAAGATCTTGAACAAAAGAAGGCATTTTGTGAACTACAATTTATTTTTTTGAAAGAGCATCATTTTGCTCTCATGAAAAAGGGTACTGGCTCAACCCACACTTGCATCCATGCTGCAATCTTGAAGTCCAATCTAACTTTGGGCCCAATTTTTTGAAGATTACACCTTGTGTTATGGGTGAAAGCACACTACATGGTCAAAGATTGTTGTCACAAATACTACTTTTTCAAACTCCATGTTTTTGAACTTTTATCAAGCTAATATTAAAATGGTTTTTTGCAAATAATACTTGGAATAAGGTAGTTCAAAACCCAAAGAATAATATTGTAAAAAAAAATCCCACTTTGAAATTGATATTAAATGATTGAAAAGTATATTAATAAAAAAATTATAATCATATGAATATACTACAAAGTGTAAATATACTTCAAAAACTGTTCAAATGATTACCAAACTTGATAAAGTACCCAACCATATATTACATATGGGTTCATTGTCTCATTTCAATTCTATATGAAAAGTTTCATTCATGTGATTTCACAAAAAACATTTGGATGAGGTTTTTCATTCAAACAAACATAAGTGTATGAATACATAAATTTTTTTGAAAAATAAATATCATTTGAAAAATAACAATAATTGTGAAGGAGGATTTGTGTCAAAAATCCATATTTAATATTTTTCAAAATGCTAGACGAAATGAAAAAAAAATTGGCCCCAAAATAGTACAAAATGTACTAAAAATTGAGTACATTTTTTTGCCCAAAATGTACCACTGTAATGTGCTTTCACCCTTCTTTGTTCATGTGGATTCCCCCAAAACAACATCATAATTTTTGTTTGTAGGCACGTGTACCATTCGTGGTGTGCTTGGATTCATTTCAAATACAATAACTGATGTGTTGATTTTCATTGTAAGACCATCATGTCACCTAAATGGTATAAGAGCTTCAAATTTAGAAAATTTGATAAGGAAATGTTGGAAAAATAAGTTTTTGAAAGATATGAAAAAGTTCATTTGCATCAACTTAATCTACAAAAAGCAATTAACGACGACAAATTGCCCTTATGTTGGTAAGTTGTCTATTTTTTTACACACTATCTGTATTTTATGACTTGCAGATGTGGTGAATACTAATTTAATTTATTTCAAGTGTTGCTACAAACTAGGTTATGTGTGTTGCAAGGTCTTAGTTTTGGGACCCTAACATTGTACTTCATGCATCAATGGTATACAAGGTATGTAATGTCACTTCAACATTACATACTCCATGCAGTTTCTGGTTTTTTTCAGAGTGAAATATGCCTTATATTTTTCCTATTGTTTGTGGTAGTTTTTAGTTTACATCCCTACCTAATAACGTATTTCATGTACATTGGGTACTCTTCCTTGTACCAAGATTGTTCTAAACAACATTGGAGTATGGATATGTGGCATTTAAAACTCTTTTTGCACATGTAAATACTTGTCATACTTCTTAATTGTAGTGATATGTTGTTCAAATTGTTTTTGTACTATATAGACTACGTGTTGTGTAGTCTAAACATTCATGATCTTTTTCTTGAATGTCTTTTTGTAGATGCAACTACTTAGTATAGTTGTGTAATCTATACTAGTTAATCTGGTTTTGTATTTTTTAGACAAGTTATTCAATTCAAAATATACATGATACATGTTTTGAATGTCTTTTTATAGCTACTGATACTTTCCATACTTGTATATTATTCTACATATGATCTTCAATTTTTTTTTTGTATTATTTAAACTTGGTGTTAATTTTAAAATATGCATATTATACTTTTTGAATATAGTTTTGTAGATGTAAATACTTAACATACTTTCATGATGTATTATATATGATTATTAAACAGTTTTTGCATTCTTCAAACTAGGTGTTGTCTTCAAAGTATGCATGTTGTATGTCTTTTTCAAATTTTCATAATTGACGTACTTTTGTATTGAGATATTGCAATGTGATTCTCAAACTATTTTATTACTATGTTGACTAGGTGTTTGTTTTATTTGATTTATGCATTTTGTGTTTATGAATGGTTGTTTGTGTTGATACAAGTTTGATCATTTTCAAACTGCAAATTGTTATTGTGCATTGTAGACATTGTATTATTGTGTTGTGGTTAAAATTTAAATGATGTTATTTTTTTGGATTGTTGTATGTGCAGGGTCCTCTCTTAAGGCATTTGTGGAGCCTCCTTCTACATGCACAGGAACTACATTCATGGGTGATGTTAACCATGTTAAAAAACCTATTCAAGAGAAGAAAACAAGCTCGTGCATGTCTAATTCCACCCAAGATCTACAGTAATAAACATAAGTGACATCTATGAAGTCAAGTGTTTTTAGGAGTTTACTGAAAAATATTATGGATGGGGGTTTTGTGGAAGGTGTGGATGTGGAAGGGCCAACATTTGTTTCAAAAGTTGTTGATTTAGGACTAAAAGATGTTAGCTATCAAAATGAAGGAGAACTAAATGGGCATGAAGAAATGTCAAACCATGATCCAAACTTGGATGCTCTTGTAAGGACACCAATACAAAAGAGAGTTATAGACATATCTATGTCTATTCATGGTACCCATGGCAGTCTACTAAAAATGAATCGCCCAACAAGAAAATAAAATTATTTCTAGTTGTTGATGGAAATCATTAGCTCAAAGAAACAAAAGTCCATGGAGAGGGACAAGTAAATACATAGGAAGGTTCAAAACCTCCTAAATCCAACATTCCTAAATCTAATGTTGAATTGCCCCAATCTAGCAAAGTAGTCCAAATGAAAGGGGTTGTTTGGAAGGACACATGGCATGTTAAATGTGCAAAAAAAGGCACATCCAATTCTAGCAATCCTGACAGAGCTAAATTCCTAACACGAGAAGAAGTGGCTACTTACCTTGATGGAACTAGAACTTACACATTTGAGCCACGAATCACTTGTGGAACTATGGCTTCTCTTGATTTAGGTTTGCGAAAGGAGAAATCAAAGAAAAAAAAGATTCAAAGTACGCAGGTATAAGAAAGGCCTTTAAAGAAGGTCAAAAAATAGTTTTATTTTTGTTTAAAATGACTACTTATCCATGCAAATTGTAGTATTTAGTCTGCTTATGTATGGACATTTATATTTAGCTATGCCCAAGCTTCTTTGTGCTAAGCATTGTGGATTGCACCACATATTTATATTGAACTAATTTTTGTCCCTTTTTCATGTGTTTTAAATTTTTTTCCAAGCTAGGTTTTTCAAATTGTATGAGTTTAATGCAATATACTTCATGTATTATTTTGATCAAGTCCAAGAAGACTTGGATGATTGTCAACTAGACATCTCATGTGGGTGAGAAGTAAAGCCCATACCTTGGGTTAATGATGTTACGACAACCTTATTACCTACAGACTTTGTGTATATCATAAAGTCTAGAGTTCTTTATAGTACTAGCCACTTAGAGGAAGCCAACTTACATGATGATGAAGTTGAATACAGTGAAACATTTTGCCATAACCATAACTACATGGCCCCTCGTGATAATTGCATATGTATAAAAACAAATGGAAGCCAAATTGCATATACTAAGTTTGGCAATTTGCACTGAAAATTTCTATCCAAGGTACATTTTTTACATTCAATCAAGTCTTGTCTCCTTTCTTGCATTCTAATGTTGTGTGCACAAGTATGTTCCTTTCAAACCTTTTGCTAATTATTACATGTGACAAATGTGGCAACATCAAACCTTCAACATAAAATGCTCCAATAGTAGGTGTGGTTGTTCCATCAATTGTGGCAATAAAGTTGTCCAGAAAGGGATCCAATGTAGTCTACAAGTTTAAAATCTACACCTTAATGTCCTTATGTTATTATCAATTGATACATATTAGATCTATTTTGTAATGACTTGATAATTATGATATTTGTATTAGGAACAATATATTTAGTTATCATTTTAGTTGTAGTATTTTAACTTCCTTTGTGATGGGCCAGGGATTTTGGACTATAAAAGGAAAAGGGTGGGGTGTAAGAACTTTGGAGGATATTCCATGTTGGATAATCAACAAGCTCAAACTCAAACATTAATTGATATGAAGATGGTGTTTTCTAAATTTTTGGGAACTCAAAAGGACCATATTAAGCTTGTTTTGTTTCCATAACCCAAACTTGCTTTTGACTAGTAGCAACAATCACATGTTATGCTTCCTCAATCTAAGACCCTTAACATTGCAACATCAAATCCCATGGACACATCAATGATGGGTAGTGGTAATGACCAATCACAATCCCTTTCCTTGGGTAAAATTGTTTTGGAGACGAAGGAACAAACAAGTTCACCTTCATAAAGGACCACAAAAGCATAACTTGAAAAGAAGGTGAAAAAACCACCACTAGAAAAGGTAATAGCACCACCTCAAATTGTAGAGGGTGAGGATTGGGTTGCTTTGCAGCTAAAAACATCCCCTATGAAGAAATTATTCAAGCAAAAGTCTCTAACAAATTCACTATGGTTAACGTTGGATCCAACTCTCGAGTTCAAAGTTGAAGAGTTTTGAATCAAGTGAATTGGTTGCTTTGGTTTAATTGGAATTGGCATTTTTTCCCCTTGATTTGCACATGTGTGGGATTGGGCTTTCAATTAATGTGATAGTGTGAATTTGGATTGGGTTTGTAGTAGCAAATGTTTGGGAAGGAGCTAAAGGGGAGGATGATTGGACTTGTGGGGCTCAACAAAGAGAAGCCAATTTCACTTGTAGGGGGCAACAAAGAAAAGGTAATTGTTTAGCAAGTAGACACCTTTGATATTTTACCTCATATTTTTTATTCTTTGTGATGAAAGTGGGTTACATAAATTATAATTTTGATAGTTGATTGTACATATACAAATGTGATTAGGTGCATTGAAATTACAACCAATATTTATGCATTTGCTTGTTGGGTGGATGTAGTTTGCTATTGGACAATTTGTGGTATTATTGAATCCAAAGAATGCAAAGCAAAAAGTGGCATTTGGTAAAGTTAGTGGTCAGTGGGGGCTAGAGAAGTTTCATGGTGCAATTGTTCTAGAATTTTTGTTCAAAGTAGATGTTGCAACTATGCACATGCTTGAGATTCCACTAATGCACCCACATGAAGCTAATGACCAAGTTGCAATGGGAGATGTTGTAGGCACTTGTACCTTGTGGAATTGGAAGTATGTGAAAATTGCAAGTTGACAAACTTTTTAAATGACTAATTTGAGACTTGAACTTATCAAGCTACTATGTTCAACCTTGTCATTGAACATAGTACTTACCATATTTTGCTGGTTCACTTTTCTCCAAATTTTGTGTAATACTTTAGTTATGTATATTCATTTGTTGGTTACCCATAACATTATGGATCATGACATGCTAATTGTTAAAGGATGTACTTGTGGCATGGGGATCCATTCGTTTCCATATGATTAGCCATTAACGTGGAAGTTGTTTTTTTGTAGTAATATATGAAATGTAATGTAGTCATTGAGAGTAACCACCCTCTTTAGTAGATAAAATAATTAATGATGAATGACTTTTATATGATCTCTAGAGTTGTTATTTGGAAGTTATTGAAAATAAAAAATAATGACTTGAAAATTATTTATATATGATTCGCATGTGACACATAAGCCCTAATTTGTTATGACATCACAACTTATAAATGATTACACCCTTGACCTCTACCTTATACACATGTCAGCATTAACAATTGTCGCGTGGCCAAAGTTCTATCTTGATAAGTGTCCCTATCAACAATTGCAACGTGTAATAGTGAAAGTCATTTTATTCATAGTTAAATGAACCATAAATAACTAATGTATGATTACATTTTCAACACCAAATTTGATAATTACAAATGGGTTATTGCCACATTGACGAATGCCTATTTGACATTTGTTGTGCAAATGAAATTGTGACACATGGACCAATCACATTCATCAATAGACAAGCACATTAAATGAAATGGAAGTCATATGTTAATCATTTATTATGATGACACGTGGAAATATGATTTCGGATCGATGTGGACCCCACTTAGGAAGTGCTCTAATTCCATGTAGGATCCACCTTAACAATAAATCTAACTTGACACTATATGACGTGTCATATATGATTTGAAAATTGTCTTAAATGACTACATGACAAGGATTGCCACATTGGATTAATAATATAATGTCCAGTATGACTACAAAATCAGTCATACATGAAGTCATAAGTTTAAGAATTTCTTCTAGTGTTAACTGGGACTTAATTAAATTTAAGTAAAAGTTAATTCGAAGTTAACTCAAACTTAACTCGGAATTAACTTTGACTTAATTAGGAGTTAACTAAGACTTCATTGGGACTTAATTAAAAGTTAACTAAAATTTAATTCATAATTAACTCAAACTTAATTAAGAGTTAACTAATATTTAATTAGGATTTAATTAGGAGTTAACTGGGACGTAATTGAAAGTTAACTAAGACTTAGTTAGGAATTATGGATGATCATTATGGATGAATTCCATTTATTGGAAAATTGTGTCTAATGTTTGCATCCATTACACTAATCAGCGGTGGGAAATCATAAAGGAATAATTTTCCAACAAAAATCTGACCCAATATAGAGCTGATGAGAAAAAATATAAATATAAACTAGAAGTATATCAAAGAACCTTCCCAAATTTTGTATGTGAAAGCCTAACAAGCACAAAGGCATCGAGTTAAGATGAGGAGAATGAAACAAGGCTTTATGGGATGGCTCAAGAGGAGGAAGTGCAAGCTGAGGAACCACAAATACTCAAGCGAGGAGCTTAGGAAGATGAAGAACCACAAATGAATCCAGGTCAATAACAAAAACATATGAAGACAATTCTAGTAGTAAAGGCAAAATAACCATAGATGCAATGATTAGAAGTAAAACCACATAATAAGTCTGTGGAAGAGGAGCACTACCAGAAATCTTGTCATTTGCAACCAGTCATTATACAACTGGCATGCAACTGATTGTCATTTGCAATTATCCTGATCATGTTTGCAACTACGAATTTGGTATTGTATAATTTTTGGGCCATACAGTTGTGTGTGCAACTAACATGCAACCAAATGTGTACAACATGGACATGTCTCATAAAAATAATGGCCTAATATACATACTTAAATTACTATACTTAATATATCTACATAGGTTATATAATAATGTTATGTACCTTTAGTACTAAGGTTAACCCCATGCTAACTTAGGCTAGCCTAAACTAACCTAGGCTAAATAAACTAAAAGTTAAACTAACCATGGTTAATTAAATCAAGCTAAATTAATTATGGTTAATTTAAATTAAATTAAATTAACCATGGCTAAATTAAGCAAAACTAAACTAATTATGGCTAAATTAAATTAAATTAGGCTAAACTAACCATACTTAAATTAATTTAGGCTAAAATAATTATGGTTAAATTAAAATAGGATAAAATTAACCATGGCTAAACTTATTAGGCTAAAATGATTATGGCTAAATTAAATTAAGTTAAATTAATTATGGTTAAATTAAGTTAGGCCAAACTAATTATGGCTAAATCGAGTTAGGCTAAACTTTTAGACTATATTAATTATGGCTAAACTAAATTAAGCTAAATTAAACTAGGCTAAATTAAATGTGGCTAAATTAAATTAGGGAAAATTAATTATGGATAAATTAAGTTAGGCTATAATATTTATGGCTAAACTAAGTTAAGTTAAATTAAATTAGGATAAAATAAATATGGTTAAATTAAGTTAGGCTAAATTCAACCATGGTTTAAATATGTTTTATTTTATTTTATTTTGGATTTTCTTTCAGAAAATGTAAATTTGATTTAAATGTTTTTCAAAATCAATTAATATGATAATATTAAATTTTATTATAAATAATTCATAATTATTAATTAAACGTTTATTACAATTACAATGATAATCAATTATATATATATGTATACTCAATAGGTATTATATATTTAAATTTTATTATTTATGTTAAAATATTAATGTAAGTAGGCTACACTAATTAACCTACAAGTATACAAACATCCTAAGCTAATTATTAATTCAAGCTAGATAATAATATTAAAATCATATTTTCATTAAGTAATCATAATTATTTAAAACATCCTATAATCATCTTTGAAGTGCAAAAGAAAAGGAGTAATGAAAACTAACAAGAAAAAAAAAATTAAAAAAAAACTTTCCAAGTTACAAAACGTTTTTTTTTTTTTTCCTTTAGACCACTCCTACTTTCAAACCTCATAACTTTCTTATTTCTTATTCATTTTAAAGGATCTAAAGTGTTATAGGAGCGCCACCTGAAGTCCTAAAACTCACATTGGAACTCTAATACAAACAAAACAACATAAAATGAACTTTCTGGGTGTTTAAGAACCGGCCTTTGTAATGTTCAATAGTTTTTTTTTGGAGTTTTTGACCCCCTTTACTTTGTGGGGCCATAACTTTCTCATATTTAATATATTTTCAACGATTCTTAGTGTGTTAAATGCGCCAAGAGGAGGGCTTCAAGTTTGTTTTGCACACCAAAAGCAATAGAGCCCTCTTTTGGCTAGTATAATCTAATACAATAGTTGCATCTAATGTGCAACTAGGTTGGTTCATGGGGTTTGCAATGGAATGTTTTGACCCATATCCTTTGGCTTCGAATTCTATTTGGCTCAGTATATAAGTAGGAATAATAGCTATATAATAGTCAAATATTAAGTGCCATTGGGGATGAGTAAATGAAAAAAACTTGACCTTTATGAAATGGTTCAACCTATTTTAAACCTACCTATATAACCTAAGCCTAACTACTTTTCAACCTACTTGCATACCTAAGTAAACCTACTTAATAGGGTTTAATTATTACCTACCTACCTACGCACCACGTGTCAACATCTTATTAGCCATAAATCGGACGATTTAAATTTCATTGATTAATATTTAAAATTTAAACAAAGGTGGGTTTTGATTGCCACGTGTCACCATATAATTGGTGTTAAAAATAAACACATGTCAAATGGTCAATGAACAGCCCATGGTGTGCCACATGTCATCATCTTAGTGGCAGAAACTTTAATGAGTGAGATTAATCCAATGAATTTTTAATTTTGAAAACACAAAAAAATTAAATAGTGACACATGTCCACAAGCTAGTTGTTTAATTTTTTAACATGTGTCATATTTTGATTAGTTGCATTATAGTTGCAAGGAGAGTTGCACATAAGGTGCAACTACATTTGGATTTGTATGTATGTATGAACATGTATATTAACACCATATATACATGTTGCATACATAGTGTCGGATGCAACTAAATGTCATGTGCAACTGTCTTATGCAACTACACAAATTTGTAGTTGCATGTGTCGCATGCAACTAAATTTTAGTTGCAAACGACAATTGCAAAAGCCAAAATTTCTAGTAGTGGACATAAGAAGTATAGAATTAGAGGTAGGTGCAAAACCATGGATTACTATACAAAATGAGAGTACAAAAGTTGTAGTTGAACAACCAATACCACAAGATGTTTTATAGTGATTACATTTCATTTTAATGCTATTCCACAAGGATTTTAGGGATGAAATGTAAAATACAAGGGGGTAATGTTAAGGGAGTAGATAAATTACATAATTTTTGGGCTTACAAAACATTATAGATAGGAATAGGCCATTGGACATTTGAAGTGTTGAGTTTTATTTTCTTGTTCATATTGACAGTGACATGGGGAATGCCAAAGGAGAGAACTTTGGAATTTGAAGACATTTGTAGACATTTGTAGACACACACTTTGGGATTAAAAATAGAAATGTAAATATATTGTAGAAAAATTATAGATTTTGGTGTTGAATACCACATATTTGACTTGTTGTTTTAATTACACTTCCATAGAACATGGATTATGTTGTATTTTTGTTGAATTTTCAGTAAGTAGGAAAAGTTCAAACTTCTCCATTGATTTCCATTTTCAATTTGATGTGTGAATCATCTGTGGTTTTTAATTTCATGAACATGAATTGTAATTTTATTTGTAGTTTTTGACATTACATTATAGATTAAAGATTCAGGTTATTACAAATAATCATGAATCTGGCATGTTGCTAAACTATAGATGTATGTGTGTTTAAAATCAGCGCAGAGTTGTGAATGAGTGTATGATTGTACAACAAAACTATTGTTACAGTAAATGTGGAGTGGTTATGGAGGAATTAAATCCACATCTACCAACTCCTTTATATAGTTTGGATTCATAGAATGGAAACTAAACAATATAGGATAAACAATTTAATTGTAACGTAGTTGTAATCCAATTGCAACTTAATTATAATTCAAATAGTTATAATCTAGTTGTGTAAGTTAGTTTAAACTTAGTTAGGCCTACATTTAAAGTAATAATCTACTTAGCTAGGTCTAACTACTTACTTTAATTACTTGTAATAATTATTTATCAACTATTTTTAATAATATAATTGTATAATCAAACAATTAAACATATTATCGTCATTTATTAACTAATATGGTGATTAGTTATTTTAAAGAAAATCAGTAATTCAATTTAAATCTCTATCAAATAATTATTTATTATTTATTTAATGAATAATTTAAAAAATTCCAAATCCATTATATTTTTTATTAACATTTCATAAAAAATAATTAACTCAAATATAAATATTCAATAATAAAATTTAAAAGATATTTTAATTATAATAAATATTAAAATGTAGTGATAAATAATAATTGGCTCTAATTAAAACAACATTAATAATAATATTGTATTAATAGTTAGGCTAGGCTAATTATTTAACTACTATTATTCATATTTAAATATAATTTGTTGGGACTATTATGAACTAGTATAATAGACATTAAATAAGCAAAATATATAAAAAACATATCTCAAAATATAATAGTGTTAAATGAAAATAATCTTTGAACTTATATAATAATTTATTAATACATTTTCTAGTTATTCTATTCATTATTATAATTTAATCATAAATAAATAAATAAATAATAAATATTGATAATAAAATGAAAAATGAAAAACTGATTGGAAGTAATAGCCAACATTGAAATAAAAATAAAAATTCTAAAAAATATTAATTATGTATCATTACATGATATATTGTAAACTAAAATTGAACTTGCATAAAAATAATAAATTATGCATGTATTGGACATACATATTATTAAGTTGATTTATATTTCAAATTTTCTTTAAATTTTATTTTGAAATTAGAGATTAATATTTATATGCACAAAACAAAAATCGTCATACATAACCAATGAACCATTCATGTATACAAAAAACATTTACATGTACCATACTAATTAATGAATTTTTATTGTAATTTAAAATATATATTAAGACATCATTTGTATAAAAACAAATAAACATTAAAGTTCCACAAAATTATTAATTATCTATAATTACTTGATTTGTTGTATACTAACATTTGATTTACAAAGAAATAATATATTACGTATATTGAACATACATTATTACAAACTCATATTTCAAATTTTCTTTAAATTTTATTTCGAAATTAAATTTTAATATTTATATGCACAAAAAATATTTGCATCATTCATAACCATTCATTTAGACAAATAAAATTTACATGTGGTTTAATGTTTAATGAAATTTTATTACAATTTAAAGCAGATATTCAGATATCATATGTGTACAAATGAATAAACATTAAAGTTCCACAAAAGTATTAATTATGTATCATCATTGATATTTTGTAAACTAAAATTCAGTCTACATATAAATAATAATTAAGTGTATTGAACATGCACACTATAAAAAACTTATATTTAAAATTTTCCTTAAATTTTATTTTTAAATAAAATTTACTATTTATATGCACAAAAAAATATTTGCATCATATGTACATAACCATTCATTTGATACAAAAAAAAAAACATGTAATTTAATATATTTATGAAGGTATATAGTTTGTTTTGTTTTGTTTTATCATGTTGAAATTTCCCAAACCAAATTACTTCATGTAATGCTATTGATATCTTTGAAAACCTAACAATGAGTAGCGGTGCATTAACTTGGGTTGAAAATTTTTGGAGCTACAATGCAAAGGTTATTAATTATTGAACCATTTTTTTCGTAAACATTAATAAAATCATAAATAAAAATTATATTCAAATCCAAAGATGTACTTGGTGTTGTTGGAAAGTAGTTGCTGAGTCAAATTTAATGAAGATTATTTCATAATTTTCATATTTAAGGTGTGGAAGATATTGAATTTTGAAAATTCAAACAAATTACAAAAAATTG
>Ga0116229_10009057_pt1 | contig 15304 bp, 14 predicted proteins | sample S1TSphgellanicum_3_FD_87313 | JGI IMG/M metagenome (GOLD analysis project Ga0116229, IMG submission 87313) | Host-associated microbial communities from peat moss isolated from Minnesota, USA - S1T2_Fc - Sphagnum magellanicum MG | ecosystem: Host-associated > Plants > Peat moss > Unclassified... | reverse complement strand
TGTTCCAGGTAGTGCGCGCCGGCGTCGGTCAGCGTGAGCGTGCGCACGCCGCGTGCGCCGCGCTCGAATAGAATGACGCCGAGCTGATCCTCGAGCGCCTTGATCTGGTGGCTCACGGCCGACGGCGTGACGAACATTTCCTCGGCGGCGCCTTTGAAGCTTTGCAGCTTGGCCGCCACCTGGAACGTCTTCAAGAATTTCAGCGAGGGCAAGCGCATAACAAAACCCGGGACTGCAACAAGGGGGCCACGACGAACGGATCGGCGCCTGATCGGTATACTTCATGGACCGCCAGAGAATCTCAAGCAAAACTCGTGCCACACGTCGAAAGCTCAACAAATCCAGCCCAGGGACCGTGCTCGATGCGCCGATCTGCCACAGAGCGATGCGCATGCCCTGCACTCCCCGCACGGTCCTAGCGCATACGCTTGAACTCCGCATGACCCGCGCCCACGTCGTGACAGGCAGCTTCGGATCCGGCAAAACGACCGCGATTCGCTGGCTTATGTCACGGAAACCCGAGACGGAGCTCTGGGTCGTCGTCCTCAACGAATTCACCGACGCGGGACTCGATGTAATCAGCGTAGCACAATCCGCTCGCGGTGCTCATGACGTGCGGCTCGTGGCGGGGGGGTGCCTGTGCTGCGTGGGTGAGTTGGAGTTCGGCAAGCAGATCCGCGACATTTTGCGACGCTTGAAACCGCAACGACTGCTGATCGAGCCGAGCGGGGCGGGTCACGCGAGCGAAATCGTCGACGAACTCGAACGCTACGCGGCCCAGGGCGCCCTGCACTTGGACAGCATCGTGTGCCTCGTCGATCCACAGGATGCGGTGCATCTGGCCGGCGTTCGCGCGGCCGGCGGCGGCTCCTCCGCTGCCGATGCCATGTGGTCGCAAATCCAGTGCGCCGACGTGCTGCTGCTGTCGAAGCCGGATCTCGCCGATGCCACGGCCCAGCGCTGCTTCGAGTCCCTCGCCCTCGAACAGTTTCCCGCGAAACGCTACGTCGGCCGCTGCGCCCGAGGCGAGCTGCCGCCGGAAGCGCTGCAGCGGTATGAACGGGATGCAGGGCTGTCGCTGCTGCGGCCGCCCGCTCTCTCATCGACGCCGGTCACTCGGGACCTCTCGATCGCCGGCACGACGGGCTCGGAGACGCAGCTCGCGGCTCTCGGGCTCGTCGCCGTGAGTTGGATCCTACCGGGCGAGCTGCAATTCGCGCGCGGCGTCATCGAGCCGCGGCTCGCATGGCTGCTCGAGGCGCACTCTGCCTGGATCCGACGCTTCAAGGCCGTGTTGCGCACCGGCCCCGGGCCGTCCTGGCAACTGCAGTCGGCCGGGCGCGGCCTGACGCAGGAAGACAGCGCCTACCGGCGCGACAGCCGGCTCGAACTCGTGCTGGCCGCGGCACCCGACGACCGCTTTCTCGAGGCGTGGCGCGCGCTGCTGCGCGATGCGGCGCAGCGGCGGCCGACCGCAGGGCCTTGAGCCTCGATGTTTGGGAAACGCGTTCCGGTCTCAAGACCGCGTGCGCAGCCATCCCGACAGACTCAAGCGCGTGCGCTGCGCCGGCAACACGGCATGCTCCCGTCCGGCGCTCAAGAACGAGACCAGGCGCCCGCCGAGCGGCAGCACGTCGCGATGGTCTCCGGCGGCATCGAAACAGCGCAATTCACCGCCGTCCGCGGCGCTCCACCGCGCGTTGAGATAGAGCACGAGCGAGATCCTGCGCGCACCGCTGCCGGCGGGCTGATCGACATGGCGGTCGTAGCGCGCGCCCGGAGCGTAGCGCGCATAGTGGAGTTCGACGTCGAACACGCCGAGCAGCGCTTCGGCGTTACAGGCGCAACGCAGCTCCTCGAAGCGCGCGAGAATGTCCCGTTCCGGCGCCTCGAGAGGCGCGGTGAGCCAGCACGTCGCATCGCCGCGCAGGTCCGCGCGCAGCTGCGCACCGCCTTGAGGTCCGATGCGCGCCGCGCGGAACTCGCCGCGTTCGAAGCGCCGCTCGGCACAGGTGGCGAGTGCCCGGGTGGCCGATACATCGAGATAATGATCATGTACCACGACGTCCCCGCGGCACAGCCGGGCCGCGAGCGCCTGCGCGAGGGTACCGGCAGTGCTGCCGCTCATCGCCGGCGGACAGACTTGCGCTTGGGTTTGCGGGTGGCCTTGCGCTTCGGTTTGCGGGTGACCTTGCCCGCCGATTTGCCCGCCGATTTGCGCGCCGATTTGCGCACCGATTTGCGCGCCGATTTGCGCCCGGACTTGCGCACCGTGTCCTTGCGCGGCTCGAGCATGCTGCCGCGGCATCGCGGCGAACCGCAGCGGCAGGCGAAAATCTCGTCGACGTCGGGCGGATCGTCGGGATCGCGTTGGATCTGATAATCGTAGGCGAGTTCCTCGCCGGGCTGTATCGTGCGGATGGCCTCGATGAACACGCGCTTGCCGGCGGTCGCGCTCTCACAGTTCGGATCGCAGGCATGATTGATGTAGCGCGCATCGTTGCCGCCGACGCCGCCGTCGATCACGATTTTCGAGTCGACCGTGAACAGAAACGTGTGATTGTCGTCGGGCGCCTTGTTCTCGTAGCGCGCATCGGCCTCGGCATGACTGACGCGGTCGCCCAGATATTCGGTGATCGTCGTACCTTTGCGAATCCTGCGCAGCGCGAAAACCCCGTGGCCGTGAATCGGCGAATGACGCACTTCGAACAGAGGTTGGGGCTTGGCGCGCGGCTTCTTCATGGGCTCCTAAACGGCGATGGGCGCTTTGATGGCGGGGTGATGGCGGTAGTCGAGGATCTCGAAGTCCTCGAACGCATAGTCGAACAGGCTCGCCGGCTTGCGTCGCAGGACGAGTCGCGGCAGTGGGTAGGGAGTGCGCTCGAGCTGCGTCTTGGCCTGTTCGAGATGATTCAGATACAAGTGACAGTCGCCGCCCACCCAGACGAAATCGCCGGCCTCGAGCCCGCACTGCTGCGCGACCATGTGCGTGAGCAGCGCGTAGGAGGCGATGTTGAAGGGCACGCCCAACAAGGCGTCCGCGCTGCGCTGGTACAGCTGACAGGAAAGGCGCCGATCGGCGACGTAGAACTGAAATAGGGCGTGGCAGGGCAACAGCGCCATGTCGTCGAGTTCACCAACGTTCCAGGCGCTCACGACGAGCCGGCGCGAGTCGGGATCGGACTGGATGCGCTCGACCACCTTGGCGAGCTGATCGATGCTGTGGCCATCGGCGGTCCCCCAGCTGCGCCACTGTTTGCCGTAGACCGGACCCAGATCGCCGTTCGCGTCGGCCCATTCGTCCCAGATCGTGACGCCGTGCTCCCGCAGGTAGGCGACGTTCGAGTCGCCGCGCAGAAACCACAGGAGTTCGTGAATGATCGACTTCAAGTGCAACTTCTTCGTGGTCACGAGCGGCAAGCCGGATCCGAGGTCGAAGCGCATCTGATATCCGAAAATGCTCCGGGTGCCGGTACCGGTGCGGTCGCCCTTGAGCACACCGTTGTCCATGATGTGGCGCAGGAAATCGAGATACTGACGCATCGAGTCTTGCAGCCTTCCTGACTAGCGAGCCTGGGAGCCGGTCCGGGTATCGGGCGCCGCGGGGCTGCCGGTCAGCGCGTCGAGATTGCCGCTCGCGGCATTGCGCCGATAGGCGTAAAGCATCATGACGATGCCGATCACGATCATCGGTGTGGTCAGCAGCATGCCCATGGTGAGCCAGTCACCGACGAGATAACCGATGTTCGCGTCCGGCAACCGGACCCATTCGACCGTGAAGCGCGCACAGCCGTAACCGATCAGGAACAGCCCGCTCGGAGCCCAGCGCGGGCGCGGGGTGCTCGTGTACCACCAGAGCAGCAGGAACAGCGCGAGTCCTTCGAGGCTCGCCTCGTAGAGCTGCGACGGATGACGGCCGATCAATTCCCCGGTGCCGTCGTCCACGCCGAACGCCCAGGGCAGATTCGTCGGCCGGCCCCAAAGTTCGCTGTTGATGAAATTCCCGATCCGCACCGCAAAAATCCCGATGCAGGGAAGCGGCGCGAGGAAGTCGAACACGTCCCCGACGCGCTTGTGCCTCGCGTGCGCGAACCATCCGGTCGCGACGAGCACGCCGATCATGCCGCCATGGAACGACATGCCGCCGTCCCAGATACGCAACGCATTGAGCCAGTTGGCCGCGATCACGTCGTGGCCGTAGATCAGACACCAGCCGATCCGGCCGCCGGCGATGACCCCGACGGCTCCGTAGAAAATCACGTCGTCGATGTCGAGCGGGGTCCAGGTCGAGAATGGCCGGAGCGCGCGCAGGCGGCCGAGCCACCAGGCCGCGACGAAACCCACCAGGTACATGATGCCGTACCAATGGACACGCAGCGGTCCCAAGGAAACGGCGATCGGATTGATATGCGGATAGGTCAGCATGCGCGGCAGATGTTACCTCGGCAGGTCGCCGACGCGGCAGAAATACGCCTTGAGGTAATCCGTCTCGGGGATCGACGGGTGCACGGGATGATCGGGGGCCTGGCCGCCGCGTTCCAGAATCTGCACTTGCCGTTTCGCACCCCGCGCCGCCTTGCCGATCGCGATCCTCAGATCCGCCGCATCGAGATGGTACGAACAGCTGCAGGACACGAGGATTCCCTCGGGCGCCAAGAGGTTCATGGCCAGCTGGTTCACGCGCTTGTAGGCGGCCTCGGCCTTCGGCAGGTCCTTCTTGCGTTTCGCGAACGCCGGCGGATCGACGATCACGACGTCGAAGCGCGCGCGCTCGGCCGCCAGCGCCTCGAGGACGTCAAAGGCATCGCCCTTGCGGGTCTCGACCGCGACGCCGTTGCGGGCCGCGTTCTCCCGCGCAACGTCGAGCGCTGGCGCCGAGCTGTCGACGCACAGGACCTCGCCGGCGCCGGCCGCCGCGGCCCGCACGCCCCAGGCGCCCACGTAGCTGAAGACATCCAGCACGCGTGCCCCCGGTCGGACGTACTTCGTCAATGCCCTGCGGTTGGCGGATTGGTCGAAGAACCAGCCGGTTTTCTGGCCCTCGAGCACCGGCGCCTGAAATTGCAGCGCATCCTCGACGACCTGTCCCAAACCCGACACGTCGCCCGTGGACTCCACGTAGCACGGCAGTCCCTCGAGTTCACGCGCCGCGCTGTCGTTCTTGTAGAGCACGGCCTCCGTGCCAAACAGATCGGCGAGGGCCCGTTGTATCAGCGGCTTCATGCGCTCCATGCCGGCGGTGCCGATCTGCACGACGCAGGCCGCACCGAAGCGATCGATCACGAGACCGGGCAGTGCGTCGGATTCGCCGTAGACCAGGCGGTAATACGGAGCCGGGAAGAGCCGCTCGCGCAGGGCGAGCGCGCGGCGGATGCGTGCCTCGAACCAGGCGGCATCGGGGCATTGCCACGTATCGAGCAGCCGCGCGCAGATCAGCGAGCGCGGATTGACATAGGCGAGCCCGAGCGCGCGATCGTTGTGAGCGACGAGCCGCACGAGATCGCCCGCGGCGAAACGCCCGAGCGGCGTCTGCGCCGTGTCGATCTCGTTGCTGAACACCCAGAGATGGCCGGCCTGCAGGCGGCGATCCTCGTTGCGCTTGAGGCGCAGCGCGGGCAGTTCGGAGGCGATGGCGGTGTCGGGCATCACTTAAGCGTTCGGCCGGGATGGGGCCGCATTCTAACCGACGCCGCGGCTGCCGCGGCGCGCAAATGGCGCAGGGCGGCAAGCGGCCGAGTGACCACCACGGGCATGCAGAACCGCTAGAATGCGATCGCTCAAGGTCCGTAGGGAGGTCGACGCGAGGGTGCAGGAAGACATGCGGCAATTTCCCGATCTGATCGCGTGCATGAGCTGCGACACCCTGACTCGGCGGCCTCGCTTGTCGCGCGCTGAAATCGCGATCTGCCCCGTCTGCGGCGGGGTGTTGCTGCGCGCCGCGAAGAGCGTGCAGCAGCTCGCCGCCCTGTCGATCACGGCCGCCGTGCTGTGGCTGCTCGCGAACGTGATGCCGATGCTCGGCATCGACCTGTCCGGTCGGCACAGCCAGACGACCCTCTGGGGATCGGTGCTGTCGTTCACGAATCACCTCACGGCGCCGATGGGGGTCGTGGTCGCCTTGGCGCTGATCGTGCTGCCCGCACTGCAAATCGGCATCCTGTGCTGGTTGTCGTTCTTCGCGCTCGCCGGGCGCCGGGCGCCGCTGTTCAACGAGCTCATGCGGGCCTGGGACGGCATGCATGCCTGGAGCATGGTCGAAGTCGGCATGCTCGGCATCCTCGTCTCCTACGTGAAGCTGAAGGGACTGTTCGACGTGGACGTGGGCATCGGCATGTGGGCCATGGCCGGCCTCGCGATCGTGCTGACGCTGATCGTGCCGCGCGACGTGCGCGCGCTGTGGCACCAACTCGACGCGGCGGGCGCCGCGTGAGCGCCGTCACCCGTGCCGCCGAGGTCGGTTTGCTCGCCTGCCACGTTTGCGGCTTGGTGCAGAGTGCGGATGGATCCCGGGCCCGGACCTGTCCGCGCTGCGAGGCCGAATTGCGGGTGCGCAAGCCGCGGAGCCTCTCACGGTCGTGGGCGCTGTGGTGCGCGGGCCTGGTCTGTTACGTGCCGGCGAACGTGCTGCCGGTCATGCATACGATGTCGCTCGGGGATACGAACGGGGGGGACGACAGCACCATCATGTCCGGTGTCATCCAGTTCTGGCAGACCGGCTCGCAGGAAATCGCGATCCTGATCTTCCTGGCGAGCATCCTGATCCCGTCGACCAAATTCGTCGTGATGGCCGCCCTGCTGATCCAGGCGGGGCGCCGCCCCTCCTCAGGCCGCATGCCGGTGCGCTCCGTCGGATCCCTGCGCTGGTACCGCTTTCTCGAGATCATCGGGCATTGGTCCATGCTCGACGTGCTGGTCGTGGGTCTCGTCACGGCGGTGGTGCAATTTCGCGGCGTCAGTGAAGCCGAACCGCGCATCGGAATCCTCTACTTCGGCATGGTGGTGATCTTCACCATGCTCGCGACGCAGAGTTTCGATCCGCGGCTGTTGTGGGACCGCAGGTAGTGGTGGGCCCGGGACCCGAGGAGCCGCCGATCGAGGCCGCCCGGCCCGTCGTCAAGAGCACGCGCTGGCGGCTGTCGTTCGTCTGGATCGTGCCCATCGTCTCGGCGCTGGTCGCGCTGTCACTGTTCGTGCGCCACATCGACAGCGTCGGCCCCACCATCGAGGTCTCCTTCCAGAGTGCGGACGGCCTGGAGTCCGGCAAGACCGAAGTCAAGTATCGCGACGTGCCGATCGGTTCGGTCTCGAACATCACCGTGAGCGACGACCTGAGTCACGTCGTCGTCTCGATCGGCCTGCAGCGCTGGGCGAACAAGTTCGCCCGCGAAAACACCCGCTTCTGGGTCGTGAGGCCGCGCATCGGCGCCGGCGGCATTTCCGGCATCGGCACGCTGCTGTCGGGCGCCTACATCGAGGCGGACCCGGGCAAGTCCGACGAGGGACCCATGGACAAGCAACAGACCGCCTTCACGGGACTCGAGGTCCCGCCGGCGATCACGAGCGAATCGCACGGCTCACAGTTCAACCTGCACAGCGGGGACTTGGGCTCGATCGACTTAGGATCGCCGGTCTATTACCGCCGGCTGCGGGTAGGCAAGGTCGTGAGCTACGATCTCGACAAGAACGGCAAGGGCGTCTCGATCGGAGTGTTCGTCGACTCTCCGTACGATCGCCTCGTGACGCGCTCGACCCGATTCTGGAACGCGAGCGGCATCAATGTGTCGCTCGGGGCGGACGGCCTGAAAATGAGCGCCCAGTCGCTGGCGTCGGTCGCCGCCGGGGGCCTCGCGTTCATCACTCCGTCGTGGGCGACCGAGGACACCCTCCCCGCCCCCGCAGGCACGAATTACGAGCTTCTCAAGGACGAGGACGTCGCCTTGCAGAAGCCGAGCGGCGAGCCGGTCTACGTCTGGATGCAGTTCTCGAGATCCCTGCGGGGCTTGAGCGTGAATGCGCCCGTCGAGTTCATCGGGGTCGACATCGGCCGGGTCGTCTCCGTCACGGTCGATTACGATCCCGTGGCGCAGCGCCTGCCGATCGTCGTGGGCGCCGTCATCTATCCCGAGCGCATCGGCAACGTCTTCCAGTATCAGCACGACGACCCCGACGCGGAGGCGCACCGCCTCGGCGTCCTGATGACGAAACTCGTGGCGCATGGATTGCGCGCCCAGGCGCGCAACGGCAATCTGCTCACGGGCCAGCTCTATATCGCGATCGACCTGCTGCCGAATGCCAGCAAGGTGAGTTTCGACGGGAGTAAACTGCCGCTGCAGATCCCGACCGCGCCCGGCGCGCTCGACGACGTCCAGGAGAAGCTCTCGCGCATCGTTGCCAAGATCGACAAGATTCCGTTCGACTCGCTCGGCAGCCGCCTCGACTCCGATCTCGGCGATCTCGACACGACGATGCATCGACTCAACGACGGCATCCTGCCGGAATCGCAGCGCACGCTCGAGGAGGCGCGCACGGCGATCAGCGACGCGAGCGGCGCGCTGTCCGCCGACTCGCCGCTGCGCACCGACGTCAAGGACACGCTCGAGGAACTGCGCAACAGCGCCCGCTCGATTCGCACGCTGACCGATTTTCTGTCGAGGCATCCGGAGGCATTGATCCGCGGTCAACCGCAAGACGCGGCACCGCGGACCCCCACCAACGGGCCAGACGCCCACGCACGGCCGTCGCAGCCATGAGTCCCATCAACCGTCGCTCGCTCTCGATGGCCGCCGCATTGCTCGCGTCGATCGCGGCCTGCGCACTGCCGGGTTGCGCCTCGGCACCGACGCATTTCCTGACTCTCGTGCCGATGGCGGGCGGCAACGACGGCAGCGTCGCCGACCTCGAGGACCTTCAGGTGGAGCACGTCACCGTGCCGAGCGAGGTCGACCAACCGGATCTCGTGGTGCGTGAGAGCGACGGGTCGGTCGCATTGGTCGAAACGCAGCGGTGGATTGCGCCGCTGTCGGATGAGATTCGTGCGAGCCTCGGCCTCGCGCTCGCCCGCCATGCCCGGCCGCCGAGTGCGGCCGCGACACCCTCCGCGACCGCTGCGCCGTCGCCCGCGATTCGTATCCGACTCGAGGTGCTGCGCTTCGACTCGGTGCCCGAGCGCTACGCGCTGCTCGAGAGTGTCGCGACCTTGACCTTGAGCGGCAAGCCGCCGACGAGCTTGACCTGCCGCAGCCGCTTGCGGGTCACCGTGGGTGCGGGTTATCCGGCGCTCGCGCAGGGATTTCAAACCGCGATCGACGAGCTCGCGCAGGCGCTGACCCGCCAGGCTGCTGCACTGCGAGCGGGCACCGCAGCGTGCGATTGAGGCGCCGCCGATAATCGCGCCGCAACACGGGCGCGCCGATCAGGAAGCCATTAACCAAATCGCCGTTAGCGTTTATACTCGAGGGTAAGTTCCCAGGGACACGTGACACAGAACCTTCAGTCGGGGTCCGACAGCGCAGTGACCAAAGCGAAACGCACGCCCAGTTCATCCGCCAAGGTGCGGCCACCGGAGCCGAACCGCTGGACCGAAGAGGCGCGCCACGAGCTCATCGCGATCGCCGCGTATTATCTTGCCGAGAAACGCGGCTTTGCACCGGGACACGAACAGGAAGACTGGCTCGCGGCCGAAGCCCGCATCGATGCGGCCGGCGCGTCATTTTCCTGAGGCCGGCGGCGCGTTTTAGTCTGTTTCGAGCCCATGATCCAGGGCACCGACACCTCAACCGCGCCAGGTCCGAAACGCACCGGTGTCGAGATGCACGAAATCGGACGCGCGGTAAAACCCGACGCCGCCGCGAGCCAGTTCGAGCGCGCGGCCGGCGAGTCGCTCGCAGGGCACGCCGGCCAGACGAACATCGATCGCGCGACCCTGCATGTGCAGACTGTGCTTCGAGACGCCCCCGCTGCCGCGTTGCCGCAGCCGCTCGTTCGTGAGCGGCGATCGGAAGCCGGAAATCACGTCGAACACCGGATCGACGCCGAGCGACAGCGCCAGGCCATGAATCTGTTCGACCAGGGCGGGGTCGATGGCATGCTCTTCGCCGGTCCGAAAGTCGCGCAATACGCGCTGTATCCGCGTCATCGAGAGCGCGCTGAACTCGCCGCCGCTCGCGAACTCGACATCGAGTTGCTCGGCGGTGTGCAGATTCCGAAAAACGATGCGCTTCGCGTCCACGTCCGCGCGTGCGCGCGATCCGGCCGTGCCGATGCCGGCGGCGCAGACGAGGACGCCTAAGCGCAGCAGACGCCGGCGGCCGAGCTTCATGCGATCTCCTTCGGTTGCAACAGACGTCCCCGGTCTAAGGCGAGCACGGTCGCTTTCGGGAAGAAATTGAATTCGGAAGCGCTCGCCCAGGTGTAGGCGCCCATCATGCGCCCCACGACGAGATCGCCGACCTCGAGCGCCGGCAGGTCGATCGACTCTTCGATGACGTCGATGCTGTCGCAGGTCGGACCGGCCAGCACCGACGGAAACAACTCACCGGTCCGTCCCGGAACCTCCAGCGGGTAGGTGCAGTGATCGAACAGGCGGCCGTTATAGGATCCGTACACGCCGTCGTCGAGGTAGTACCACCACCGCCCGTCGCGCAGCGCCCGTCCCATGATCGAGGCGACACCGATGGCGGCGGGCGCGGCGATGAAGCGGCCCGGCTCGGCGAGGATGCGCATGCCCCCCGGGAGCGCCGCGAGCGCGACCACGAGCGGCGCACAAAAGTCTTCGATCGAGATCGATGGTTCACCGTAATCGACCGGAAAGCCACCGCCGATATCGAGCGTGCGCAGCGCGATGCCGCGCGCCGCGGCGGCCTCCATCAGCTGCGCGCAGACGTCGACGGCACGCACGTGCATCCCGGGTGAGCTCACCTGGGAGCCGACGTGAAACGAGAGCCCCGACACCTCGAGCCTAAGTTCCTCGGCCAGCGTCAACAAGCCGGGAACCGCCTGGGGATCACAGCCGAACTTGCGCGATAGATCGACGAGCGCGTCGGGGCTGCGGAACGCCACGCGGATCAACAGCGTGGCGCGACCGCGATACGTGACGAACTTGCGCAGCTCGTCCGGATTGTCGACCACGAAGGTGTTGACGCCGAAGGCGAGCGCGGTGCGGATGTCGGCGTCGCGCTTGATCGGATGGGTGTGAATGCAGCGCAGCGGATCGACGCCCAGACGGCGCACCAGGTCGACCTCTCCGCTGGTGGCGAGATCGAAGGAGGCCCCCTCGGCGCGCAGCACGTCGATGACGGCCGGGTGCGGCAACGGCTTCAGGGCGTAGTGCAGCTCCACGCCGGGCAGCGCCGCCGCGAGGCGCCGGTATTGGCGGCGGATGCGCTCTGCATCGACGATCAGCAGCGGCGATCCGTAGCGGGCCACGAGCCGGCGCACCGAGTCCTCGGCGAACGGATCCTCACCGACCTCGAGTTCCAATGCATTGTGCTTCGCCGCACTGCCGGAGCGCATCGTCACTCCGCGCCGATGTCGGGCGCAGGGCCGCCGATTCCCGCCGCCCGCTGCAGGCGGTCCCGGGTCGCGGCCCAGCGTTCGTCGGCCGGCGGCGCTTGCACGAGAATCTTCGCGCAGCCCACGCGGTCGAGGGTGCGAAGATGGTTGTACAGATGGTGAGCGTAGGTGTCGGCCTTCTTGCCGGCATTGATCCAGGTCATGTGCCGTTGAGCGTTGAGCGGCGGCCGCAGGGCCAGCACGCCGACCTTCTGTTCACGTTCCGTCCATTCGCCGGCCCGTGCTTCGAGATCGTCCGAGGTGACGATCTCGAGCGGCGTCGCCGGCGCATAGTGCAACTGGCGGTCGCCGGGAACGCGCGGCACGGCGCCGTCGACGGTGAGCGGTCCCGCGATCTTCTCGAGCTGCGAGCGGGTGATGAAGCCGGGCCGCAGCAGGCGCACGGCATCGCCGAGGCACGACACGATCGTCGACTCGAGCCCGATCGATGTCTCGCCGCCGTCGAGCACGACGCGCACCGCGTCGCCGAATTCCTCGCGCACGTGTTCCGCGCGGGTCGGACTCAGGCGGCCGTAGCGGTTCGCCGACGGCGCCGCGATGCCGCCGCCGAAGGCGGTCAGCAATTGCTGCGCCATCGGATGCGACGGCACGCGGATGCCGATGGTCGGCTGGCCGCCGGTCACGATCTCGAGGACGGACGGCGCTTTCGGCAGAATCAGGGTCAGCGGACCGGGCCAGAACATCGCCGCGAGACGCTCGGCAACCGGCGGCATCGTGGCGACCCAGCGGTGCAGGTACCGCGGATGATCGAGATGCACGATTACGGGGTGATCGGCAGGCCGTCCCTTGAGCGCGAAAATCTTGGCGACGCCGGCCGGATCGGCGGCGTTCGCGCCGAGTCCATAGACGGTCTCGGTCGGGAAAGCGACGAGTTCGCCACTGCGCAGGGCTTCGACGGCCGTGTCGATTTCACTTTGGGTAGCTCGCACCACCGATCCATGATAGCAAGACTGCGTCGCCGCGCTATGGCGTGTGCACGGCAACCGCGCGGGCGACACCGGCCTCCGGCGCCGCGTCGAGCGCCGTGCGCGTCCACTGTCCATCGCTGCCGCGATCGAGTTCGTAGGCAGGCCAGTAATGGTTGTCGAGTTTCAGCGTGATGACGTCGACCTGACCGTTCCAACTGACGGTTTTCAGACGCACCGAGGCGCGGTCGGGCTTGCCGCTGACCGCCTTGATGAATGCGTCGAGGTCGGGAGTCGGCTGCCCGTCGACCTCCATGATGCGCCGTCCCGCATACAGGCCGTAATGAGTCGCGGGCGATCCATAGAAGAAAAACGACACGAACACGCCTTCGGGCGGAATGCCGCGCTGTGCCGACATCGCACGGTGCGGCGCCTGCAGCGTCGCCCCCGCCCAGATCACCACCCGGTCGAGATCCGCGCCGCGCAGCGGCACCGTGGACAACTCCAGGGTTTTCTCGCCGCCGTCGCGCCACACGGTCACGGACACCGCGGGTTTCTGCACGCTTTGCTCGACTTCACGGAAGCGGTTGACGACCTTGCCGTCGATGGCGAGCAACAGATCACCGGGTTCGAGCAGTCCCGCGGCGGGCGAGCCCGCGACGAGCCGGTCGATGCCGAGCACCTGTCGGCGCTGTTCGTTGTGTTCCTCGAAGCGATGCACCCACGCATCGGGCAAGCCGAGCTTGCGGGCATCCGCGAGCGACTCGACGTCGAATTCGGCCTCGAAGGAATAAAGTGGCCGATCCGCGGTGACAGTATTGATCATCTCGGCGACGATGTCCGCGGGGATTCCGTGGTTGACCTGCTCGAGATCGTGCTGCGTCTCGAACGCGAAACTCGACCACAGCGCGAGCACGTCACCGCGATCATCGGCGAGCACGCCGTCGAAATCGCCCGGCGGATTGATCAGACTGACCGCCTCGATGTTGCTGTCGCGGAAGCGCAGCGTGCGCGACAGCGGAAACGACAGCACGTCGAGGCTCGCGACTTGGGTCTTCTGGGACATGATCTTGCCGTCGCCGCGCTCGCCCACGACCCAGACGTCGTCCCCGGATTTCAGTTCACGCCGATCGAACTTGACGGCCCGCACGGGCGTCGTGCCGATCGATGCCGGATCGTAGGAGACGACCGCGAGATCGTGCAGCGGATGAATGAAGACGACCTTGCCGGGAACCTCGACGGTTCCGCCGAAGGTGATGCGCACGTCGCCCATGGCGACCGGCACCGTGTTGCGGTCGGTCACGATGAGCCCGCGCTCGGTATCGACGATCACGCCGGTGCCGTGGTAGTTCTTCTCGGTCACGCCCGACACCGAGTAGGGCATGTCGAAGTTGATCATGACGAGGGACGGCGCGAGCCGATCGATGCGCGGATTGCCGGTCTTCGCAAACTGCGTCGAGGCGGGCGCCGCCGGCACGGCCGGAGGACCGGCGGCGATGCTGACGCAGGGCCACACGCCGAGCCGGTCGTCACGCCGGCATTTGCGCGCGGGGAACCAGCGGCGGTCCATGCGGATCACTTTCAGCTCGACCGCGCGCGGATCCTCGAGCGTGACGTAGCGCACGGCGGCCCGGGCACCGTCCGGAAGGTCGGCGAGCGCGGCCTCGAAGTCCTCGAGTTTTTCGATCTTCTTGCCGTTGAAGGAGCTGATCAGCGCACCGCGCGGAATACCCGCACTCGCGAACACGTAGCCGGGATTCGCCACGTAGACGCCCTTGATCGGCACGTCGTAATGGCGCGCCTCCTCGTACGAGAGCGTGTGCACCACCGCCTCCCCGAATTCGATGTATTCGTCGGCCGTGATCGCATGCAGGCTCTGTACCGTGAGACTGTGATCGAGCGTCTCGCTGCCGCGCTGCACCCGGATGTCGATCGGGTGACCGACGTTGTCGTCCAGAACATCCTCCAGCGCGAAGAACTCGGGGATGGGTTTGCCGTTGATCGAGATCAAGATGTCGCCGGGCGACAGCGTGCCGGCCGCCTGCGATCCCGGCTGCACGCCGTCGACGACCAGCATGCCGGTCAGCGCCGGATAGGCATGGCGCATGCGCGCCTCGACGTCGGGCCCCAAACCGAGCCGGTTGAGTTCGTCATAGGGGGTGTACTTGAAGACCGTTTCGAGCGTGCCCCGCGGCACGGGCTCTCCCGCGTCGATGTACTTCAAGGCCCGCACGACCGCCGTCAGCGGCAGATAGAAACTCGATGCCGCGCCGCTCGCGCCGCCCGCATTCAGCGCGACGACGCGTCCCTCGATGTCGATGACCGGAGAGCCGGAGGAACCGCCGGAGGTTCCCGACGCCGCCTGGTAGTAGAAGGTGTTGAAGTCGTTGTACTTGCCGTAGCCGTATTCCGGCGCTTCGCGATCGAGGCGCGCGAGCGTGCCCGCGAGGATCGAGAGCTGTTCGCCCGCGTCGTTGCCGACGACGCGGATCTCCCGTCCGATGACCGCGCCGTCCGGATAGAGCGGCAGCTCGGCCGGCTTGATGAAACGCAGTTTCTTCGGATCGTAGCGGTAGATGCCGAAGTCGTGCACCGGATCCCGGTAGACCGGATACAACTGCACCTCCTCGCGATTCAGGAAAATCGCCTGAGCGGTGACCGGCCCCGGCGTCACGACGTGCCGGTTCGTCAGAATCAGTCCGCGCTTGGCGTCGATGACGAATCCGGTGGCCTGTGCCGTCGTATTCCACTCCGTGTCGAACGCGCGCACCCCGTCGATTTGAATCGTCACCACGCCGGTCGCGATGCGTTCGAGCGTCTGTGCCCAG
>Ga0116229_10009056_pt1 | contig 15304 bp, 7 predicted proteins | sample S1TSphgellanicum_3_FD_87313 | JGI IMG/M metagenome (GOLD analysis project Ga0116229, IMG submission 87313) | Host-associated microbial communities from peat moss isolated from Minnesota, USA - S1T2_Fc - Sphagnum magellanicum MG | ecosystem: Host-associated > Plants > Peat moss > Unclassified... | reverse complement strand
GAGTGAAGCTTGGAAAAGTAATTATCAAGATGCATACCAAAAGTTCTAAGATCAAGGTTGCTTTTAAGAACTTGCATGTTTTATGTGTTGTCAAATTCATTCTTGGGTTGCTTTATATCTTTCCTGTGCTTGACTATGTCCATGCACTAATCAAAATTGCACAAAGTCGAAATGTTTTTGTGTGTGATTTTGGAGAGCATCGAGTTGGCCCGACAAGAATCATATCAACTTTATAATGATCCTTTCATCAATTATGAAGATTTAAAGTGGTCATGCTTCTTTCACCTAAATGAGATTTTAATTGCTTAACCACGAATGCTATTGCACGTAAATAATTGACAATACAATTAATGATTAGCTCTTCATCAAAAAAAAAAAGGGATTCGAACCCTTACTTATGGTTTTAGGTGATTTTTGATGATTTCAATTTCATTGAAGTTTTAACCAATGAAAGCCTTCCCTTGAGCTAATTTTCAAATCTAAGTGGCAAAGAGTATATATTGTCTATCTTGCATTCTCATTTGTTGACGATAAATACCTTTTTTGCTAGTCTCATCTTGGTGGTGCTGAAAAAAAACTTGTCGCTAAGGATGTCAAGTTAACTAGGTTATTAGCAAAATTAAAGAAGAATGTGAAGGTGTAATTCAAGGACTTATTGAAGAGCTAGATTGTTGTTTCCCAAAACATGAAGTAATGATAGCCTTGGGCGTGGCGTATTCACATTTATGGGCTACAAATCACTACTACAATTCATGGTTTTTTCAATTGGGTTTTCTAGTCAAAAAATATCCAAAAGTGACAAGTGTAAAAAAACCACCTTGTCAATATGGACAAGTCATTTTAGCCATGTCTCGTGTGACTAGGCAATCAAATTGGACCTTGTCATTTTGACTAGTAGCATGACTGATGAAATGACTAACTATTCGATTAGTAGATAGTGGACCATTTGACTAGGTCAATTTTATACCTAAATTAAAATCAATTTTTGGATTATTATTTTAAAAATAATAGGTAGGTAGGTAATAAATAAGTTTATGTAGCTTGAAAAAAAACATTAACCTATTTAACCTAACTTACATACCTAACCTAACCTCACTAAATTACTTTAGTCTAACCCACCTACCCTAGCATTCTAAACATGCACATAAGTTGTAAATATAAAAAATTGAACCCCAAACTTTCACAATGTAAACCAAGTGTTTACCAATGGACTACACCATCAACGGTGTTCAACTTTTATCAAGTTTTTTATTTCACATGTTTATTTCACATCATTTAACATAATGGCTAAACCTAGGTGACAATTAATGGCTAAATTCAATGATTTAAAATAATGGTTAAACTGAATGGCTAAACCTAATGGTTAAACTCAACGATTTAAACTAATGGTTAGACTTAACAACTTAAACTAATGGCTAAAATTAATCGTTAAATTCATTGACTTAAATTAATGGTTAAACCTAATGGAAAAATTCAATAACTTAAACTAATGGCTAAAATTAGTGGTTAAATTCATTGACTTAAATTAATGGTTACACCTAATGGCTAAACTCAACAACTTAAACTAATGGCTAAACATAATGATTAAAAATTAATTAAATTTAATGGCTAAACATAGTGGTTAAACCTAATTGATAAACCTAATGGTTAAATTTCATGGCTAAACATAGTGGTTAAACCTAATTGATAAACCTAATGGCTAAATTTCATGGCTAAACATAGTGGCCAACTTCATCAATAAACCTAATGGCTAAACATATTTCATGGCTAAACCTTGTGGCAAAATCTAATGGCTAAACATAATGACTAAACCTTGATTAAACATAGTGTTTAAATTTAGGCTAAACCTAAGTTAAACCTAATGGGTAACTCTAGTGGTTAAACATTTTGGATAAACCTATATTATACCTAGTGGCTATACTTAATGGCTAAATTTAAGCTATACCTATTGGCAAAATTTAATGTTTCAACATAGGCTAAACCTAGTGCCAAATTTAATGGTTAATCATAATGATTAAATTGAATGGCTAAATTTTAAATAAACTGAATGGCTAAAACTTGGGTAAACCTAATGGCTACACCTAATGGTTAAAATTAGGTAGGTAAATGGGTGGATAGGGAAATAAATAATATGTTGGTAGGTGGGTAAATAAATAGGTAGGTTACATGAAAGTGAAAAATATAGGTAGGTATGTCGATAGGTAGGTGAAAAAGTATAGGTAGGTAGGTATGTAAATAAAAGGTAGGTGAATGGGTAATAGGTAGGTAAGTAACTAATTAAGTAAATAGGTGGATGAGTAGGTAGGAGGTAAATTCATAAAGTAGTAGACCATGTTGTATTTGACTAAAGATCGTTGGCTATTTTGACTAAAAACCATTGGTCATTTTGATTAAATGTTTAATTTGATTAAAAACCATTGGCCATTTTGACTAAGGTTATACAACTTGATTATGTGTATTTAATCAAATGAACCATTATAGTCAAGTTGATCAATCAACAAATACATGTGTCATTCAAACCCTTAGCCTTTAATCAAAATGTGCATGTCCATTAATCAAAATGACAAGTTAGTCACCTTTTTAAAGGTTGGGGTGCAAATCCTCTTCAAAGCTCAAACTATTTAGGATTTAATTTCCAATTTTTTCTACTAGATTATTTCATGATCAATTTGCTATTGTTTATATACAATTGTTTAGGGGTCAAAGCAAGATAAAATAGATGGAAAAAGTAGACGTTTACACTTCAACCTTGCACCACTCATATAACTATCATAAAGTAACATCAAATTAGGTGAAAGTATGTGTCAAGTAGCATTAATTTGTTGTGTAAATTTTATAACAATCTAATTCTGAAAAAATAAAAATCAAATGAATTTTAAAAGTAAATAAAAAGTACATTAAAGAAACTAATTGAAAAATATGTGTTTGAACCTATTATGTTTGAAAAATATGTTCCAGGTTAAAAATTTAATGAAATTGATATGTAATAAATAGGAAATGAATATCAACATATGTTTTAGTAAGTTATCAAAATATATATATATTTCATTTTTGTAAGAACCTATTTGACACCTACGTGAAACCAAAAGTCCACATGGAAAAGTAGACATCAAAAGCTACTTGTATTTTTAAAAACCTACTTAAAACCTATTTTTACAATTTGAAATATGAAAATTAATGCACATTAGTGTAATTTATTTTTTTTAATCATTAAAATGAAAACATTCAATGTTTCACAATTCTATAATGGGTTTTGTTGTTATTTTTAATCTACTTGTTTCAGTTTTGACAAGGTAATCAAGTTGTTCATTTTATTTTGCTTACACCCTAAGTCTTCTTGATGATTGTAGCTTTATAAACACAATGTTATGATTATATCTATTAAAACATAACACTTTGTCATAAAGATGAAAATCATTTTTGTTCAAAGATGATGAATAATAACTCGATCAATAATAACATGATTATTGATCAATTGTATAATAATTTGAAAGGAAAAGAATGAGGACAAGTCAAATAAGCATAAGCTATTATTTGATTTTAAAGATCCAACATCCTAATGGACATCATTGTATGATCTTGGTAATGCACATGAAATCTAGTACACTAATACTTCTACATTTGCAACTGGAGTGTGCAAAGCCCTTGAACAATTTAAGGTTAATAGATTTCATCATAAATTGTAAACAAATTAGCCAAAAAACTAAGACCTTTATATTATAAGCATTTAAAATAATTGTAAAAAGTTACATATGAAGTTATATTTGATGGCATTGAATTTGAGCCACAACTCCACTAAACATGGTTCAAAACTTAAATAAACCAAAATTAACAATATGGAAACTTATGAAAACCAATGTTGCATTTTGCACAACACATAATAGAAAAAAATCACCATAATGTCCTAGATTGTATTAAAGCAAAAGTGGAAAATGTGACACTTATACATCTTGGTGAGTTTGTGAATTTCTTATGAAATAATCATTTGCACATAATGAAAAATAATGTTTCAAAACCATCGTCATTTGACATTGATCTATAAACATAGATAATAGAAAGATACATAACTTTAATGCTGCGAGTAGAATCTAAACCAAGTTGTCAAACCTTAAACAACTTCACAACATTCGCAAAGAATGTCAAAAGATTATTTGCAAGCAAAAAAAACATCTAAATGGACATCTACCATGGAAGGCAATATTTTTTATTCCATTTTCTTTGGAAAAACACCGCCTTGATACAAAACAAGATAGAAAAAGCACCCTTAAATTCTAATTTATAGATAAAATGCAATCACATATACTTAAAATAACTCATAAAGTGATGTTCTAGAGTCAAAAACCACAATCCCTTGGGCTTCTGCAACTCTTGCAAGAGTTACAATCATAGTACATAAAAAAGTTAAATCTACAAAAGTGAAAAAAAAAATAAAATCTTAAATAACTTATAGGGAATTCAAACCCCAACCTTAGAAAAAGGTTCTACCCATTGCAATTAAAGCCTTACCTACACCCCAAACCCAATTATAAACAAAATCAATGCAAGTTGAAAAATAAATGAACCGAAGAGTTACCTAAATTCATGAGCATGTAATTAGAAGTCACCATTATGGATCAAGTGAGATTTTGATGTTAAATAACATATGTATGCCAATTGCCATCTAAAAAATAGACCTATCAAAGATGAATGATTTCTTTCATTGTTGTGATTTGCCATATGAGGCTCAATAGAAACCGTAATACATAATAGGTGGGTGCATGTAGGTTAGGGTGGACCACTTTTGGTGTCACAATGGTAGTTTTTCTTGTAATGGGTGATTCCAATTGCTACATGCTATTATATGTGTTAGGAATTGTCAATAGATATTCATTTTAAATTATATACTTGAATATATACACATGTAATTCATTGTAAGTGCAAAATGACTAAACCACCCTAGTTCACATACACCTTGGCAAATACGCCAAAACATGGCAAATATGTTTAGACTTATGACTAGATTTGTAGTTGTAAATGCCACACATGATTATATAACTAGTGGATGACTTGTTTATCCATTAAACATTTTTTTAAAAGTCGTCCTTAATTATAAAAGCCATTGGTAATCATGATTGTAAACATATATGCCATATTCTTTAAACAATTAAAAAGGTGCAACAAATAGGAAAATGCCATGTGGTAATTGATATTTATTTTATATGATAAGTTTGAAGGGCTATTGTTTAAACCCTAAAGCCCAAACCCTAAACCTTAAACCCTAAATCTTAAATTGTAAACCCTCAAAACCTAAAATCTAAAGCCCAAACCTTAAACCTGAAACCCTAAAGCTCAAATTATAATTGACCATTAATGTTTTACTATCTCAATTACATTTAAACATAGTAAAATAATTTGTTATGAAATATTCATTAGTCATTCATGAATTTAAAGGTATTTTTTTCAAATTAATTTGGTATAATTTATATGATCATTATTCATAAATAATAATAGATAACTATAATGTTGATTATTTTCTAGGTAATAATTGATCAATAATAAATCTATTATTTGAGATAATTAATATACTTACAAGTGCCTACCCTTTTTTTCCCTTAAGATTTTACTCAAAGAAATGATATTCAAAATTCAAAAGTTGCATATTAAGTAATTATGCAGGTTTGCAATCTGGAAGACACATAATCCAATGTTTTCTCTCGTTGAATTTCACTAAACCCAAATATAATGAAGGATGGTTATAATGTTTTCAAGCCAAACATAGTTGTTAATTATATGTTATAATTTTTTTGTTATTAATAAAAAGAAAAAAAATCCAATATAATTATGCAATATTAACTATTACTTCCAACTATTAGGATTTAGGGTATCTTCATACATGGTGTAGAGTTGTGTTTTGAATGTACTCGTCCATCATTATTCCTGAAGTGGAAGCCCCATTCTTTGCATTAAAAGTTATGAGAAAGGTGGGAGTTCTAACCACAAATCATTTTTGAGTGTCTTTTCGCAATGAAGATATTCTTCAAGTGAAAAAAATAGGATTGGGTTGAGTTTGTGAGTTTTCCTTTAGGTTGCATGAACCTCATACAAAAGTTTTCAAAGGAGGAGGGCAACAGGTGTTTGGAATTCCACAAAAAACACCAAAAACAACAACAACAAGGAGCGACTAATGGTTTATGCTTTTCGGCTTGCATCACACCATCGAACCAATAAATATGTCTACAGATTTGTTGCTCAACATTTCTAAATTGCCACTCTCAACAATCAAGTAATCACTATTCAAGTTCCATTCTTCCTAAAAACATATCTTTTTTTTTTCATTGTGCAAAGTTGATCTCTGTTTCCCTCTATCTTCCTTCCATGCTTACTTTTTTTTGGATTCCTTTTTTAATGCAAATGAAGTGCTGCTTCCATCATATTAACCTTTTCATTGCTTTTGCTCATGTTGAAAACCTTCTTCAATTTGAAGGTCACACAAAACCTAACAATAAACAACAAAAAGAGGCAATGCAGATTCCTAATCTCCACGTTTTCATTTGGGGATTAAGTAATAATTTGCCACAAGAGTACTCCTAAATGGTATGTCATTTTCCAGATTCATCATTCCAATTCTTCAAGAGTCACACAATTCTCAACCTTTTACACATAATTCTCATGAATTAAGGCTTCCTGCATATCCTTGATAACACACTTCCTAAATTAGGGTTACTATGTAATTATAGTATGTTAAACACATTTTGTCAATTTTCTATTAGGGAGAAAGAACATTCGAGTTTAAAATGCGTAAGGGTTTAAAATTCTATTCCTTAGGACTTACATATGATTCCTTCACAATATATCAAATGTAGTTTCATTATAATACCTAGTATGATGTGGCCCCCATACTCCTTAATAGACCCAAATGTGGGTGCTAGAATGAAACAATGGAAAAAGAAGAGAGTTGGGGCACGTTCCCTAACTTGTAACATTTTGGGGGTAAGAAGGAGTGTTGGAGTTCTAGGAAGGGACTAGGATGAACTCACAAGCAAGAGTTCAAAGTGAGATCAACCAACATAATCAAAAAAATAATGCGATTAGTGCAAGTTGAATGGAAGTGGTGTGGTAAACTTAGTAGGGACAACTTTAGACATAAGCTTTACACAACCCATAACCTTTGGGAAAAGGCACCACTCCTCTCCCAATAGTATATTTGTGCCTCTCCACAAGGACTACATCCAAATGTCACTTTTCCCTGGGATTCCCAAATGGGAGTCCTAAAACTAGGACCTTTATTGTCCCAAAACTTTGGATGCTCATATCTTTCTCAAATCAAATCTACTTTGGAAATTCAAGGGGCAATATCTTATAGACTTCAAAAAAATCTTTTCAACAATGTATAACACACCCCAATCGGAACTCATTTGACCCCTTACTTTCAATGGGTTTATAGTTAAGAGTCAAATTTGGAATTTGATTCTCACCTTTTCTTTTGATCATAATTCATGTAAATTAGGTCTAAATGAACAACATAAGGGCACTTTAAGCATCTATATTTCAACACCTTTCTAATGGTGTCTTGGGGCTTGATTTGGTGCTTGTTTGCCTTTCCAACCAAGACTTTGAACATTCGCGACTCCCACATGAGTGTAACTCCCAAAGTGGGAATGCACTTAGAAGTCATTGGGCTCCATCCCTTGCATTCCCCCCCATTTGTGAAAGTGTGTTTCACATCTAAACACACTCTTTTGGCTTCATGGGCCTTTACACTTGATACTTAGTCGCGAACCCAATATTAGGGTTGTAACATAGTAGTTTGTGAATTCATGTTTTGACCAAAAAGCAATGGAACCAACCACATGTAATGGATTGAATACATATTTTGATTGTGTAACCAAATTCAAATCCACACAAGGTACGTACAGCTTGAAGCATTTGGAACCAATAGGTAGTTTACTATAAAAATTAAACAAGCATACAACAAACAACATACATCTGCACATGTTTTCATTTGTGGAGTTTAGATGCCAATGTTTATTTGCTAGGTCAAAGGCACAAATATTTTATAATTTTTCAGAACATCATATCATCTTAAATACGGGAAACTAGCTTGTTATGTCCTATTGAGGTTGTGTTCTCAAGATAATAAGTTTTATCTCTTTTCATTAAATAGACTAGAATTCATTTTCAAAACCTATTGATGAGGTTTCTTGTGTGTTTCATACGTTCTATATAATTCTCTTTTCATTTTACTACTACGTCTCAGTATATGTAATGGTTTTTTTAGCATCAATTGCATTCCCAAGCTATTGGGAATATCCAATGAATATTAAACATGCATAACATATTATGAGCGGTGGATATAATCTATTTGCTAACTAGAGAATCAATGTAGTATATATTGTGGTCTAAAATTGAAAAAAATGCAAATAATAACCATATAATGCATAAAGCCTAAATAAAGGAAAGTAGCCTGCCACTAAAAACCTAGTGTTTTTGGCCATTAATAATGGTAAGAGAAACACTTAGTAGCCACTAGGTATTTCTAGCCATTCATTTTGGCAATAAAGACCTACCAATGTTTCTGGTAGTAAAAGATGATGGGACATTGGGCATAGAAACACATGGCGGCCATTAGGCCATTTGCATAGGGATATTAGGCACAAAAGTGCTTGGCTATCGCTAGGTGTTTCTATCTAGGGATATTGGGCGTAGAAACTCCTTATGGCTACTAGGCATTTTTTTGCATGGATATTGGCGTAAGAACGCCTAGCGACCACCAAGCATTTCTCCGCATGGATATTGAACGCAGAAACTTTTAGCAGTCATTAGGCAATTATGTGTAGGGATATTGGGTGCAAAAACCCCTAATGGCCATTAGGCATTTCTTTGCACAAATATTGGTTTCTAAAATTCCTAGCAACATTAGGTGTCTTTACGCAAAGATATTAAACAAAGAAATGCTTGGTGGCCATTAGGCGTTTCTCCGTAGGGATATTAGGAACAAAAATACCTGGTAGCCACCAAGCAGTTTTGCACATGGATTTTTACCAGAAAGCCTTTGGCAGCCACCAAATGTTTGTACGTAGGGATATTCAACACGAAAATGCCTAACGGCTATTAGGCATTTTTACACCCAATATCCCTATGGAGAAATGTTTAGTGGTTGCCAAACGCTTATGTATAAAGATGTTGGACGAAGAAACACTTGGCGGTTGTGAAACATTTTTTCATAGGTATGTTGGCCATCGAAACACCTAGCGTTGCCAAGAGTTTCTTCCCAAGCATGTTTGTTGGGGAGATGCCTAATGGCCACCAAATGTTTTTACTAAGGGATATTACGCACAAAAACATTTGGCGGTGACCAAACATTTTTGCCTAAGCATGTTTATTAAAGAAATGCCTAGCGGCCACGAGGTAATTGATTCTAGGGGTGGTCAGAGGAGAAACTCTTGGTGACTGTTAGGCAATTCATTTTATAAATGGTTAATAGAAAGGTGCATGGTGGCTATTAGGCATTTCAGTCCAAGGATGCTTGCTAAAGAAACACCTGACAACTGTTAAGCATTTTGATCCAATGCTCTTTTTTGTAGAAACACCTAGTGATCATTAGAAGTTATAGTCCAAGGTTAGTTGTTTAAAAAGCACCTTGCGGTTGTTAGGCATCTCAATCGAGGGATGTTTGTTGGAAAAACGTTTGGCAACCACTAGGCATTTTAATCCATGGGTGTTCTTCAGAGAGAAACCAAGTGGCCACCATGAGTTTCAATCCACAAATCTTTTGTGGAGAAATGCTTAGCAATCGCAATGCGTTGAAGTCTAGTTATGCTTTCTAAAAAACCACTAGGCGATTGGATCTAGGTATATTTGGACCACCATTGTTATTGGGTTGAAAAACGTGAGATGATTTCGAGAGAAACGCCATTCAAGGTTTCTCAAAAATATATGGCATAAACATTCATGATGAAAATGAAGAATTTTTGCCCAAGGATAATAATTGGAGAAACCCCAAGATGTTGCCAAAGGTTTGTTGACAAACATATAGGTGGGTCACAAGGTACTTTTTGCCTTAATTTCTATTTGCGAATGGATGGGTTGGAAAATAGATGTGATGGTTAATGTTTAAATTTTCTAATGTTGCATTTCGTTTGTTTTTGGTTTAATAGGATATGGATGAGGGATTCATGTTTAGTAGCTTTATTAACATTTGGGACGTTCACGAGAATGAAAAGGTGAAGATTGGTATCGGAACATGCAGAGATTTGTTAGTAGTTCCTGTATATGGACCTTGTGGAGTGGAGAATTGCATAGTGCTTTTAATTGAAGCTATGAATGAAGATTGTGAGCAATGGAAATTTTTTTTTATAGTTCCAAATGCGAGATACTACAGATCAACAATATAAATGTAGGTTTTTTGGCCTTACAAGTATCTATCAATGAATGATGAAGTGGTTGAGATGATGATAACGTAGGGTCATGTGATAATGGATGGGGTGAATAATCTTTCAAAGAAATGAGTTTGATGTAGGGAGGATGTTTTGGTAGAGAGCTTCCGAGTTAGAAAAATTGATGATGTAGAGAATATGGGTAATATAGTTGAGGATTTGTGTAATGAGGAATTACATGGTGAAATGAGTTATATTTCTAAGAGGTGTGAAAGGGTCCATTGGGGAATTTGGGTCTAATTCCATGAACAAAGAAGGAAGTGAAGAGAATATTGCAGAAAGCAATGAGGAGGTTGGTACTAAGGAAAATTTTGAACGAAATGACAAGGATTATAACTAAGGGAATGCACATGGGAATGATAACGTAGTGTATGGCCATGGTGTGAGAGGAACAAATTCAAATATAATGGGAAGATGTCAGTTTGAATGGTGAAGAGCTGAATGTGGTCTTATAGACAATGGTGGGGTGTTCATTGCAAAAGGTTGGGTGGTTGCATGCAACCATAGGAAGCAATTCTTGATAATTGGCTTGGGGAGGACCATGTTGGGCTTTGCATCTTGTATTGTCTTGCAATTGTGTTAATAGTGATGACCATTTGGAAATGGCCATTGGCTCAAACAATTCTTCATGAGTTCATGGGTACCCCTTTAGAGAACATCTAATAGCATTTAATGAAACCCATATACCAGATGTTGATGATGTGGGAATAGTTGGTGTGAAGGAAAAAAAAATCCTTTCATAAAAGGAAGCGAAATGTAGTTAATTCTAAAGGTTCTATTTTTAAAATTGAAAAAGTGTTGTTAGAAGAATTTGTGCATAATGTGGGTGCAGTAATGTGTTGTGCCATGAATTGTTATCAATATTTTCTTCGTGAAAATACCTTGTTATTGAGACAAGAGTTTTGGTGTTTGTTTTTTGACGATTGCAAAACATATGGTTTAGATATTTTAAGAAGGTTGCATATGAGGGGAGATAGAAGGCAATGAAAATTTATCATTATTCAAGGTGTAGATATGTGCAAAATTGCTTTGTACCAAATTGTTGGTCTTTTGAGATTGACATATATGTTGTACAAATCAGATATCGTGAGGTTGTTGATTTTTCCACATGGGAACAAAGGTACACATAAATTACATATGTCAATCTAGCAAGTGAAATCCAATGTTCAATCATTGATTGATTTGTTTACGGATATTATGCCACATCAAATGAAAGGGATTGGAAATGGTAGACAAGATGTGCAACATCTTTTGCTTGAAACATGGAAGAGTCTACAGGAACACAATGATTAAGTGAATTGTATGGAATGACCAACACTTTTAATTTTTATGTGGCAACAAATGCCTAGCACCAAGAATCATTTAAAAACATATACCATACTTGCAGGACAGAATCAATGCTATCGAAAGATGAGTTCTTATGCATTATTCATGACAAGATGGACCATGCAAAAACTACACTTCCAAGGTTGCAAGTGTGCAACAAAATGATATCTAGGCTTGAACAATTGCCCATTACCCTTACGGGTATGATATCGCATGGTCATTGGGATGAGGAATATGCACAATATTCTAATGGGTTGTGGCCAAACAATCCCAATTCCAAAATTGGGTCTTTGTTATGGCTCTTATGGACTTTGGAGGCGATTCTAGTTTTAAAGTCGAAATTATTGTTTGAACACCCCCATAGAACTCATTTTTTGCACATACGTTGCAAGGGTAATCACATTGCATAAGCAAATTGCGCACCTTAGATCAAACTATTAGTGTGAAGCCTTTGCCAAAAAAATTGTTGCTTCAATGGATAATTATGTTAAAGATAATAAGAATTGGTATTTGTTAGCATTTCTATCATTATTGACAACAAGGGATGTGTTTGAAGAGGTCAAATTGGGATTTCTTGTAGTTGCCCATACACATGAGGATATAGATGGATGTTTTGGCTATTTGTCAAAAAAGTTAGAGGAAAACAATTAGATTTTAATAGATTTGATGAAAGTTTTCATGATCTCATAGGAAAGATTGTTCATTATTCAATTCATTCAAGAGATTCTAGATTTTAAATCTTGGGTCCTAGGTTGTTTAAAGGATGGCCCTGAAACATTGGTAAGGCATAGGGTGAAAACATGGTAAAGTATACAAAAAAAATTGACGAAAAAATCAAGTTTTAAAAGAGGCAACTTTTCACGAAAACACAAGAAAGTAGATTCAAATTTTACTTAAATTTCAATTTGAAACTATTAAACCCTCAATTGGGTTTATTGTAAATCAACTACAAAATTTCAAAAACTTTGGAATAATAAAAGTAAGTAATAAATACATTTGAAATTGATTGGTCAATATGGTGTTCAAACCTACTTGTTCATTGAAAAATTTAATGAAATATACATGTATGAAGTTATAGCATAAAGATCATTGTATATTGAAGGGCATCACCAAAAAAAAAATCTGCTTTCTTTTTGGTAAAATATATTTAACGCATACTTGAATCAAATCTTACACTGTAAAAAGTAGGTTTTAAAAGCTACTTGCATTTAGAAAAGTCTACTTGAAACCTAGTTTTACAACGAAAAATTTAAAAATTAATACATAATTATGAAGAAATATCTTATTATTGATCATTCAATTTAAAAGATTGAATGAATAACAATTTTGTGATGGGTTTTGGTCCTACTTTTTGTTCATTTGACAAGTAGACTGACAAGTACTTTTAATTGTACATTTTACCATGCTTTCACCCCATACTAATATGCATCTATTTAGATTTTTTGTTGATTTGTCAGGTTGGCTAGTGATACAATAAAAATTCCCCCACAGATCTTGTCAAGAGTTTAATAGATGGACCTTTGATTAGATTGTGAAAGCTAATCTAGATGGTTCACCAAAGTTGCTTATTGGAGTTCCAAGCTTTGTTTTACATCATTCAATTTGGGCAATGATGCATTGAAGTGAGTTAAGAGAGAAAAATTTATAAGTTTTGGACTATCCAAATACGTGGATTTTTGGAATGTTGGCATTGCCCAAAGTTCCACATGAAATGAAGATGAAGCTGTATGTGGAATATTGGGAAAATATTTTGTTGCATTTGTCAAAACCATTACCCCCTCAAAGTATAATTCTTTTGGAGGGCTTTTGGCCTTCAAGCAATTGGAAATTTAACTATGCTAGGGTTTTGTTGTCAATTGTGATGGACATTGTTGACTTAGAAGATTTAATCAAGTTCCTTATTGTGGGCCAAAGAACATGAAACCTTTAAATACATACATGCCATTTAAAGATTTTAATGTTGGAAATTTTGTTCTCATGAGATCGCATGATCTTGACCTTGTTCTTCTTTGGATGGGAAGAACAAAGGTTGATGTTGTTAAGGATGAAGAAAATGAATATTTTAAAATGGTCTGAGTTCAATGGTGGGTTCCTATGAAGAAAGGATCAAATTTGGATGAACAACACTATATGAAGATTGTCGGAATGGCAAGTGGAAATGTAATTTAACAAATCTAGAACAATGGCTTGACATTTTAGCCATTTTTTCCTCTATTCTTGTTTAGAAAAATACAACAAACAAAAGTCAAATTAGTATTATTACTAATTATGCTAGTAGAGCTAAAGTTAATTTTGATGTTACTAATGCTTCAACCAATTTATGAAAGATGTTGGTGACATTGATGAAATTATATTTGCAATTTTTTGATATCTTTTGTATCATTGTATTGACTGGATTGTTGTTTTGAATCTTTTTTGCAATTTTTGTGTTGTATGGATTAATAAATTTATTCTTTGCCGAAATTTATCCATGTACATTCTTGAAGATTTATAATTAATAATCTATTTTGTTCCACTTGATCCTTAATCTCTAGTGGCCACCAAGCGTCAACTTTCCTTCTTACATGGTATGTAGAGCCCCAAAAATAATGGATTTGTTATAACATGAATAATAAAATTGCATGCATAGACACTATTAGTATTGGTATGTTGTGCCTTGTTTGTATTTTAGAAAATTGAATTTTTATTTCTATTTAATGGGAGCATTTACTTGTGATTTTCCTATTTGATAATCTATTATGTACTATCACTTGCTAGGCACTAAGAGAAATACCATTTTAATTATATATGGAATTTGAAACATAATAGATTTGTTATTGTATGATTAACATGGATGGATCAAGTTACCATTGTTAGAAATTTAGCATGTTGTCAATGTATTAGATTCAAACGACTAAGTTTTTTTTTCTTATTTTAAATGGGAGTTGTGTCATTTGGTTTTCATAGCTTACAATTTATTATGTTTCATTTGGTGACCACAAGCATTCAATTTTATTTTAAAATTTTTTATGGTTTATATATATTTGAAAAGTATTAGTAAAATTTGTGTGATAGTATAATGTTGTAATTTCATCAATCTGGCCTCTCTCCTTGTCTCAAATTCAAAGGGTTGAGTCTCTTGATGTTAGATGGGAGCACCAACATTTGGCTTTCAATCATTCATGAAAATTCATAGTCTTGTTTTAGATTTCATATGATTTTTTTTTACACAATGTGTACATGGACTCTTTTGGAATTGTTGGTTCCAAAATTATTTTTATTTAGAAATAATTAAATTGAATTTTTTTATAATATGACATTCACGTCAAAAATGATCATTAATTTGTTAAGTCTGGTGACCACTAGGTGGAATTCATTCCATCCACCAAGTTGTATAAAATTCTAAATTAAAAATTTAATTTTAAATCAACTAAATATGTGTTATTTAATTTAGACCAACATTGTATATTGACGATGTTTTTGTTATATATGTGATTATATTGTGGTTGGCATTAATATATACACCTCAAGTCCTTAAACCTGCCCAAATGTAGCACATAAGATTAGAAAGAATAAAAGTAATG
>Ga0116229_10009055_pt1 | contig 15305 bp, 9 predicted proteins | sample S1TSphgellanicum_3_FD_87313 | JGI IMG/M metagenome (GOLD analysis project Ga0116229, IMG submission 87313) | Host-associated microbial communities from peat moss isolated from Minnesota, USA - S1T2_Fc - Sphagnum magellanicum MG | ecosystem: Host-associated > Plants > Peat moss > Unclassified... | reverse complement strand
TGCTCACGTCCCAGATCTGATAGCCGCTGTAGTTCCCCTGGATGACGTAGTGCCCGAGGAACGCGAGGTCGGAGTTGACGAGTCGCGCGTTGCCCGGGTCGCTGGCATCCATGAACGGCGCCGACGGCGGCGTCGTCGAGACGAGCTTCAGGTTCCAGATCGCCTCCGACGCAGTGAACCAGCCGCCAGTGAGCCCGACCCGCGGGTCGGGCGTCGGTGCGGTCATCGACATGTCGGGGGCGGGCGCCATCGTCCCGCCGGACGACGAGTGCGACGAGGCGCAGCCGGCGACGGCGAGGGCCGAGAGCAGGATGGGGAGCGCTCGGCTGAGCGAGCGGGATGGGGCGCGGCGCGCGGACGAGTCGTGTGGCATCGGCAGGTCGGGCTGGGGGAAGGGCGGGACGGCGGGCGGAGCAGCGGTCAGTGCGTCGAGTCGGCGGGCATGGTGCGGAGCAGCGTCATCATCCGGTCGATTTCGGCGGTCTGATCCGCGTTGACGTCGGACGCAAACTTGAAAATCACCTCGTCCTGGGCCGCGCCCTCGGACTCCATCAGGTCATGCACCATGTCGAGGGCGCCACCATGGTGCCGCACCATGTCCATGAGAAAGAGGCGGTCGAAGGCCGGCCCCCGGGCACGATCGAGCTCCGCCAGCTGGTCGGCCGTCAGCATCCCCGGCATCAGCATGTCGTGAGTCCCGGGACCCATGTCCATCTGCATGTGCCCGCTCGCGTCGGGGACCATCTCGTGGTGGTCACGCAGCCAGCGCTGCATCGAGGCGATTTCGTCCTGCTGCGAGACGACGATGCGCCCCGCGAGGACCTGGACCTGCTCGCTCGCGCCGTGGCTCGGCGCCCAGCCGGCCATCACGATCGCCTGCGCGTGGTGGCCGATCATGTGCTGCATGAAGAAGACGTCGGCCGCGGTGTAAGGCGGCAGGCCCCCGCGCCCGGCGGGCGCAGCCGCCGATGCCGCCTGCGCGTGCAGCGCGGTACACGCGAGCATGAACGCTCCGACCTGGACCGTCATCGTGCGCAGCAGCGTCCTGCTCATCCTGTCCCCCACCGGAGTCGTCGCGCCGATCATGCCCACGAGGGAGAACGTATGCCACCACGAGACCGTTGGGGAGATCCGCCCAGGCGACGCGCGCGTGGGCGCCGCGCATCGCCTGTTTATCGACACACGATCAACCGCGTGATCAACCGCGTGATCAACCGCGTGATCAACCGCGTGATCAACCGCGTGGTCGACCACGGGATCGCTAGGAGACGAGCTCCGCCGAGGCGAGCTCCGCCTCCGGTGTTGCGGTACGAATCACGATCGTTCCGGCTCGGCGCTGTCGCAGGTGCGAGAGCGCATAGAGCGAGACGACGCAGTAGCCGCCGGTACAGAGCGTCAGGAACGGCACGGCGCCGTACTGCCCGAGCTGGATCGCGAGCGTCAGCGCGGTCGCCGAACAGACCGCCAGCACGACGTCGAGCGCCAGGCTCCACGACACCCGGCTCCGGTACCGCGCCGCCCGGACCGCCGGCCCATCGATCGTCGCGCGGTACTTGGGCGTGCGCTCAAACGACGACCGCTTGCCGCGCAGCGCCTCGAGTACGGCGAGCGTGTTGTGGGCGCTGATGCCGATGGAGAGCGCCAGGAAGAGCGGGTAGCGCACGAGACGCGCCCACCAGGCGCCACCGCGCCAGCACGCGGCCGAGGCATAGCAGATCAGGGTGCCCAACGTGGCGACGAAGAAGTAGAGGGAGAGCGGCCAGATCATGCGCGACGGGCGGTGCGCCGCCGCGAGGACCATCGCGGGGGTGAGGAGCGTCATGAGGACGATCAGCGGATACGCCGTCGCGCCGAGCAGGTGCATCGTGCCCTGCCATTTCACGAGCAGCGGCAGGTCCGCGCGCCAGAGGCGCGGCAGGAGCTTGCGGGCGGTCTCGATCGGGCCCTTGGTCCAGCGAAACTGCTGCACCTTGAGGCTGTGGACGTCCTCGGGGATTTCCGAGGGGCAGGTGACGTGCGGCAGGAAGACGGGTCGCCATCCGGCGAGCTGGAGGCGGTAACTCAAGTCCAGATCCTCGGTCAGGGTGTCGTCCTGCCACCCGCCGGCGTCGACGATTGCCGCGCGACGGAGCACGCCGGCGGTCCCGTTGAAGTTGAGGAACCAGCCCGCCCAGCTCCGCGCCGACTGCTCGACGACGAAGTGGCCGTCGAGCGCCAGCGCGGTCGCGCGCGTGAGCTCGGAGGCCGTCTCGTTGTAGTAGGACCAGCGCGTCTGCACGAAGCCGACGCGCGGATCGCCGAAATGCGGGATCGTGCGGTGCAGGAAGTCCGGCGGGACGACGAAGTCGGCATCGAAGACCGCCAGGAACTCGCCCCGCGCCTGCGCGAGGCCGTTGGCGAGGGCGCCGCTCTTGAACCCGCGCCGGTCGGTGCGATGGACGTGCGTGATCGACACGCCCTCGGCCTGGTACTCGGCGACGAGTCGTCGCGTGAGGTCGACCGTCTCGTCGGTGGAGTCGTCGAGGACCTGGATCTCGAGGAGATGCCGCGGATAGTCGACGTCGCAGGCCGAGCGGATGACGCGTTCGGCGACGAAGATCTCGTTGTAGATCGGGATCTGGATCGTGACCGGCGCGTCGAGCGCGCCTGGCGGCGTCACGTCGGGATGCCGGCGGCGGAGGCGCCAGAAGACGACCGCGAGGATCCCGTGATTGAGGCTGTAGAGCGAGAGCAGGAAGACGACGAGACCGTACGTCCACTGGATCCCGAGCAACGGAGCCATGCGAACTACGGCTGCACGTGCAGGTAGCGCTCGGGGATCGGGAGGTCGGGGCGCTCGATGTCCCAGTAGATCGTCACGATGTACCAGCGCGTGCCGTCGTTGAAGAGCTGAAAGCTGTTGATGCCGCGCTGAAACGGCCTGGGGTCATTCGGCCCGGCGAACGAGGCGTAGGTACTGAAGACCTGCGTGACCGCACCAAACGTGTTGTACTCGCGCCCGATCTCGCGCTCGTAGAATGGCCGCGTGGAAAACGACGCCCCGGCCAGCTGGGCGAACTTTTCGGTCGTCATCGCGAAGAGCACCTTCTTCCCGGTGGTGCTGTCGCGACGCGTCAGGATCAGTCGCGCGTCCGGCGCGAAGAGCGTATAGAACCGCGGCCAGTCCCGCGGACCCGCCGGCCCGGAGATCGCGTCGTACGCCGCGTGCAGGATCGCATCCATCGACTGCACATCGGCCGGCGCGGCGGCGCGGTGCGACGTGTCGGGCGGGATCGCGGCCTGCGCGCCGAGTCGGACGGTGGCCGACAGGAGCGCGACGACGACGGCGGCGGCCAGCCAGGCGGTGCGGCGCGTCGTGCGGCGGCGGTACGCGAGGGCTCGACCGGATGGCATGGCGCCAACGTACACCCGGGCGGTCGGCGACCGCAAGGAAACGGACGGGGCGCCTACAACACGCCGACGTTGCGGACGCGGGAGACGCGCGGCACGTGGCTGCGCGGACGGGACGGCGCGTTGGCGAGCTGGCGTTCGAGTTCGGCGGCGGGGAGCGGGTGCGCGTAGTGGAAGCCCTGCCCAAGCTCGCAGCCGAGTTCCCGCAGGCGCTCGCTCTGGGCGTGCTGCTCGATCCCCTCGGCGATCGTGCGCACGCCGAGCGTGCTGCCGAGGGTGACGATCGCCTGCGCGAGGCCGTGTCGGCCGGTCTCGGCGGCGACATCGTCGACGAACGGCTTGGCGATCTTGAGGATGTCGATCGGAAACCGCTGCAGGTAGCTGAGCGAGGCGTAGCCCGTGCCGAAGTCGTCGATGGCGAGCCGGATGCCGAGCGCCTTGATCGCGAGCACGGTGGCGATCACGGGTTCGGTCTGCTCGGTGAGGACGCTCTCGGTCAGCTCGACGATGAGGGCGTGCGGTGGCAGGCCGGTGCTGGCGAGCGCGGCCCGCACGTCGGCGACGATGCGCGACGTCTGCAGCTGGCGCCCCGAGACGTTGACGGTGACGGCGAGACTTCCCGCCATGACGCCCTCGGGGAACGTGCGATTGCGCCACGCCACGGCCTGGCGGCACGCCTCGAGGAGCGCCCACGCGCCGATCGGGACGATCAGCCCGGTCTCTTCCGCGATGCGGATGAACTGTGCTGGCGCGAGGAGGCCGCGCGTCGGGTGCTGCCAGCGGATCAGGGCCTCGACGGCGGTGATCTCGCCCGTCGCGAGGATCACGATCGGCTGATAGTACAGCACGAACTCGCGCGCCTCGATCGCCCGGCGGAGATCGGCCTCGACCTCGACGCGTTCGTCGACGGACGCGCGCATCTCGGGGACGAAACGGACACACTGGTTCTTGCCGCGGGTCTTGGCGTGGTACATCGCCACGTCGGCGTTGCGCAGCAGGTCGTCGGCCGCATCGCCGTCGCTGACGGTCGCGATGCCGACGCTGGCGCTGACGAAGACGTCGCGCCCATCGATGACGAACGGGCGGCCAAGGGCGGCGACGATCCGGTCGGTGACGAGCGCGCACTCGATCTCGTCGGCCGCGTCCTCCACGAGGATCGCGAACTCATCGCCGCCGAGCCGGGCGACGGTGTCGCCGGCGCGGACGCAGGCGATCAGTCGACGCGCCGTCTCGACGAGCAGGGCATCGCCCGCCGCGTGGCCCATGCTGTCATTCACGGTCTTGAAGGAGTCGAGGTCGAGGAAGACGAGCGCGAGGGGCGCATGCGGCGTGCGCCGGGCGCGGGTCATGGCGTGGGCGGTGCGGTCGCGGAGGAGCGCGCGATTGGCGAGGGCGGTCAGCGAGTCGTGCAGCGCCTCGTGCCGGAAGCGCGCCTCCTGGGCGGCGCGCTCGGCGAGCAGCCGGAGGTTGTCGCGCGCGGCGAGCATCTGGCGGACGACGACGAGGCCCGTGAGGATGAACGCCCCGACGGCGATGCGCCCGAGATCACTGGTGACCGGCGACGGCGCGACCCACAGGAGGAGCGTGAACCCCGCCGCGACCGAGAGGTACGGGAGGAGAATCGGCCCGCGGATGCCGGACGGGTCGCCGGTGCGGTGCTCGCGCCCCTTGACCGGCGTCACGACGCGGGCCGCGAGCGCGAAGCAGGTGCCGTCGAGAACCCAGAGCCAGTCGACCAGATCGCCCGCGCGATAGGTGCCGGCGAGCCGCATGTGCCCGTAGATCAGGTCCCCGGTGAAGCCGAAGACGAGCGACGCGCCGAGCAGTCGGAGGGAGAGCCCCGGGCCTGGGGCCGCCGCGCGGACGAGCACCGCGGCGACGGCGACGACCTGGACGAGATCCCCGACCGGGAAGGTGAGGGAGAGGAGGAGGTCGCCCAGGCCGTGGTGGCCGGCGAGCATCTGGGGCCGCAGCACGATGTACCAGGAGACCATCGTGCCGCCGACGATCACCGTGGCCAGATCGAGCCAGAACCGCGCCCGCGCGCCGCCGCGATTGGGCGCCGCCGGGAGAAAGAGGAAGCCGGCGAGCATGAACGGGATCGCGAGGATCTCGATCAGGTCCGGCCAGAGCGGGGCATCCTCGGTGTGGAGGACCAGCTCGTAGTACAGCCAGGCATTGTCACTGGCCGCCATGAGAAACGCGCCGATCGCAAAGCACGTCCAGGCCCGCCGCATCGGGCGGTGCTCGGGGCCCATGCGCCGCGCGGCGACCCACGCGAGCAGTCCGGCGACGATGTAGACGGGCGCGTAGTACAGCGACAGGACGACGTTGCGCCCCTCGACGGTCCCGACCCAGAGGGCGCGGACGATCAGGTACCCGAGTGCGTACACGCCGGCGATGATGAGATCCCGGGACTCGGGCTCGCGCCACCACGCCAGGAGTGGCGCGACCTCCGCCATCGGCATGGCGAGCGATCGGCGGGAGCGGATCGAGATGGGCATCCAGAGGGGACGATCACGGACACCGGGAGGGAACCCCCGATGTGACGACGGTCCGGCCCGATGGGGCCGGACCGTCGCGGGCCGGGCGACTGGACGCGCCGATCAGCGCGTGGGCTGGTCGTCAGCGCGGCTCAATGGGAGATCGCGAAGAACCAGGCCCCGATCACCGGCCCCCGCGGCGGGCGGCCGCCGGGGGGCGGCGGCGGCGTGCCGGGCGCCGGCGGCCCGTATTCGGGCTGGAAGAGATAGGCGACGTGCCGGATCGGGTCGACGGCGATCGTCTTCGCGCCCCGCATCGTCGTCACGGTCGCGACGACGCTGTAGTGGTCCGGCGCGTCCTGTCGGACGATGGTCACGTTGCTGTCGCGACCCGCCGGGATGTAGATCAGCTTCTCCGTCGGATCCCAGCCCAGCGCATCGACGCCGTCGCCGTTCGGGATCGTGGCGACGACCTTGCCGGCGGCCGGATCGACGACGACGGACGTCTTGCCGCAGCCGGCGATGATGCGTTTCCCGGCGCGATCGAACGCAATCCCGGTCGGGCCCTCGCAGGGCGCGAGCGGCCACGACGCGAGCACCTGCATCGACGTCACGGCAATCGACTGGATGGTGCTCGTCGCCTCGTTGTTCACGAAGATCGTCCCATGGCCATCGCTGGCCGCCCCTTCGGGCGCGTCGCCCTCGAGGTTGGCGGTGCCGAGGATCGCGCCGGACTTCGGGTCGAGGGCGACGGCGGTGCCGATCGGCCGACTGTGATTCGTGAGGATGATCCGGTCGGACCCGTCGTCGTACATGATCCCATCGAGACCACCGACGGCGACCGGGATCTTCCGGATCACCGCCAGCGTCTTCAGGTCGAAGATCGTGACCGTGGAGTCGCCGCCGTTGGTGATGAATCCATGTCCCGACTTCGGGGCGAGCGCGATGCCGTGCGTGTGCGGCGTGTCGGGGATATCACCGATCACCGTCCCCGTGGCGCCGTCGATCACCATCACGTGCGTGGCGCGCGAGACGAAGACGCGGCCGGTCCCCGGCTCCGCGGTGAGGTAGTCGGTCCCCCCGTCCCCGCCGATGCTGTACTTCCTGACGGTGAAGGTCTGTGCCTGCGCGGTGTGCGCGGGGGCGAGTACGGCAGCGGCGAACGCCGCCGGAGCGAGCCAGCAATGTCTCGTCATGCGATCCTGGGGTAGCCGGTCGTAAGGGTGACGCGCGCGATCGACGCGGAGTGTGGGGAATCTGGCCGCAAAAGCTGTCACGCGGCTGACACCGGCGGGGCGACGTGGGGCGCGTGACCGGCTCGTGGCGTGCGACAGATCCGGGCGCGGACGTCGCATCTGGCTCATGATCGCGCCGCGACCTCGTCGAGCCACGCCAGCTCGACCTGGCGCTGACGGATCGAGAGTCGCACGATCATCGCCGCGTCGGACGTTTCCGACGTCTCGGCGATGATCGACGCGAGCGCGGCGCGCTCGAAGTCGAGCTTCGCGTGCAGCACGGCGCGCCGCCGCTCGATCTGGCGTGCGCGATCGCGGGGGCGCGCCTGCCATGAGAGCACGAGCCAGGTGAGAAACGGCGCCGGATGCTCGCGCTCCGCCCACTCGGGTCGCGCGAGCGCGTCCGCGAGGGCGCGCCGCCCGGTCGCCGTGGGCCGGTAGACACGACGGTCCGGGCCGAGGGCTGCCGCGGGATCGCCCGCGGCCTCGATCTCGCCGGCGGTGTCGAGCTTGCGCAGGGAGTAGTAGACCTGGGGCTTCGAGATCCCGGCCCACGCCTGCACCTCGCGCCGCTCGAGCTCCGCCCACAGCTCGTACCCGTGCATCGGGCGCTCGCAGAGCATGCTGAGCACGACCGTGTCGGCCTCCGAGAGGCGATTGGCGGCAGCGATCGGCGGGCCCCGGTCGGCGCGGGAACCCCGAGACGGCCTACGAGTGCGCGGAAAAGCCGACGACGTTGCCGCCCGGCTCCCGGATGTAGAACTCGGTCGTGCCGTAGAACGTCTCGTGCCGCGGCTTCACGACCGGCGCACCGGACGTCTGATGCTCGATCGTCGCGAGATCGGCGAGCGTCGGCACGGTGACGAAGAGGGCGACGCTCCGGCCGTTCAGCTCGGCGGCGCCGGCGGGGTCGGCGGCAATGACGCTGGCGCGTGACTGGTACATGATCTCGACGCCATCCTTCGAGACGCTGGCGAAGATCAGCCGGCCATCATCGCCGGGGACCTCGTTCTCCTTCGCAAATCCCAGACGATCGGTCCAGAACGCGACGGACGGCTCCACGGCGTCGACGATCAGCACCGGCGCGAGCGCGGTGAGCGAATAGGCGGGTACGGACATCGGCGACGCTCCACTTCGGGTGACGCGAGCACGCGCGCCGGTCGGCACGCTCCACTAGTATAAATGAGACTAGTGGCGATGTCAAGCATGGCATCCGCCTCTCCCGTGGCGAGCCGGCTACGACGGCCGGGTCGCGGTGTGGGCCGGCATGTCGCGCTTGTACTGGTCGAAGAGCGCGAGGAACCGGTCGATCTCCGCCTCCTGCAGGTAGTACGGCGTCGAGAGCCGCAGCTTGGAGGGCTCGCCGCCACGGATGCGGACCTTGTGCTGCTGCCAGAGCCAGGTCTCGAGATCCTTGCGGACGACCGGCGGGACGTTGACCGTGATGATCGCGCAGCGAAGCGCGGGGTCCGGCGACGTCCACGACTCGGCCCCGCGTTTCTGCATTTCGGCGAGCATGTAGTCGCCGAGCGCGCGGTGACGCTGCTCGATCCGGTCGATGCCGATCTGGTTGGCAAAGGTGATCGCCGCGTTCAGCCCCCAGAGCGTCGGCACGTTGGAGGAGCCGATCCGCTGGAACCGCTCCGCGCGGAGCGCCGGCTCCTCCCAGCCCTCGGTGACGATCGTGTTCCAGATGCGATCGATCACGTCGTCGCGGAGATAGAGGTAGCCGGTCCCCTTCGGCGCCTGGAGCCACTTGTGCGGGCTCGACGAATATGCGTCGCACCCGATGTCGGTGACGTTGAGGCGCATCATCCCGGTGACGTGCGCGCCGTCGACGACCGAGAGGATGCCCTTCGAGCGCGCAAGCGCACAGAGCGCCTTCGCCGGCAGGACGACACCGGTCACGGTCGTGATGTGGCTGAAGAAGAGGACGCGCGTGCGGTCGGTGATCGCGTCATTGAAGAGATTGAGCACCTGGTCGGCGTCGACGACCGGTTTCGGCAGCGTCACCTTCTTCACGACGATGCCGTAGCGCTTCGCCTTGAGCTGCCACGCCTGCTCGCCGCCGGGATGCTCCTGATCGGTCATCAGCACTTCATCGCCGGGCTTCATGTCGATCCCGTTGGCGATGTAGCTGTTGCCCTCGGTGCTGTTGCGCACGAGCGCGATCTCGTTTCGCGTACAGCCAACGAACGCAGCGAGCGGATCGCGAAACTGGTTCCACGGCCCATAGCCCCAGATCGGGTAGTCCTCGGGGTCCGCGTCGGCCATCTGCTCGAGCGTGTTGTAGCCGTCGAAGACGGCCTGCAGGACCGGCGCCGGACTCGAGCCACACGTGCCGTTGTTGAGGTAGATCTCGCCGGGCGGAATCAGGAATTTCCGCCGCAACTCGGCCCAGTAGCGATCCGGCGCCGTCGCGTGGAGCGCCGCGTCGGGCATTCCCGGCGGCACCGCCTCCAACTCCGCGACGAGCGACCGTGGAAGCGAGAGCGCCGCAGCGACTCCCGAACCGAGACTGAGGAACCGTCGGCGATCGAGCACGCAGGCCTCCCGGCGTGTTGAGGGCGAATTCGCACGTTACGGTGAGCCGGTGCCGCCCGCAAGCAGCCGTCGCGTCGGCGCACACCTCCCGTCCCTCGCCGACGCGCGCTAGACTCGACGACGCACGCCCCCGTCCGCTCCACCGCCACCACCGCCAGCCACACCGGCGGCCGCCGCCTCGGCGCCGCTCTGATCGTCACCGTCACCGGTCGACCTCCGTGCGCATTCGCCTCTCCGACCTCGTCCTCGCCGTCGCGTCCCTTGGCTCGGCCGCCGTCGCCACCGGCCAGACGGCCGCACCGGCGATCGACATCGCGAGCGCGATGCACTGGCGGGAGATCGGACCGACCCGCGCCGGACGCGCGCGTGCCCTCGCGGGCGTCCCGAGTCAGCCCAACGTCTTCTATATCGGGTTCGACAACGGCGGCGTCTGGCGCTCGACCGACTTCGGGTCGACCTGGATCCCGCTCTTCGACCAGCAGCCGACCGGCTCGATCGGGGCGATCGCCGTCGCGCCATCGGATCCGAACATCATCTATGTCGGCACGGGCGCCGGGATCATTCGACCGGATCTCGCCGTCGGCGATGGCGTCTACAAGTCGACCGATGCCGGGAAGACCTGGACGCATCTCGGGCTCCGCCAGAGCCAGATGATCGCCATGATCGACGTCGACCCGACGAATCCTGACCGGCTCTTCGTCGCCGCCCTCGGACACCCGTACGGGCCCAACGAGGAACGCGGCATCTTCAGATCGACCGACGGCGGCCGGACGTTCCAGAAGGTGCTGTACAAGGACGCATACACCAGCGCCAACGACGTCCGCATCGACCCGCGGAATCCGAATACCGTCTACGCCGCGCTCTGGCAGCAGCAGCAAAGCTTCATCGAGGGCGGCGCGTTTGGCGGCACCGGCGGCGGGATCTTCAAGTCGACCGATGGCGGCACGACGTGGGCGCCGCTGACCGACGGGCTGCCCCCGGTGATCGAGGCGAACCTCGCGATCGCGCCGGGCAACACGCGCGTCCTCTACGCAACCGTCGCCGGCGACACGTCCACGACCCACACGCCGCCGGGCCGCACCGGCCTGGTCAACATGTACATGACGACGGACGGCGGTGCGCACTGGCACCTCGCCGCGGGCGACTCGGCGTCCGGCACGCCGGGCGCGCCGGATCCGCGACCGATGCTCCGGATCGGCGGCGGCGACCTGCCGACGCTCGCCGTCGATCCCAGCGACGAGAAGGTCGTCTACAGCTCGTCGATCGTCATGTGGCGCACGACCGATGGGGGCCACCGCTGGGTCGCCGTCCGCGGCGCGCCGGGGGGCGATGACTATCAGAAGACGTGGATCAACCCCACCAACCCCGACATCATCCTCGAGGTCTCGGACCAGGGCGGCGTCGTCTCCGCGAACCGCGGCGTCTCGTGGAGCAACTGGTACTCGCAGCCGACGGCGGCGATGTACCACGTCTCCACCGATCACGCGTTTCCGTACCGCGTCTGCGGCGGCCAGCAGGACGCGGGCTCGGCGTGCGTCGACAGCCGGTCGATGGATGGCGAGATCACGTTCCACGACTGGCATCCGGTGAACATCCAGGAGTACGGGATCGCGGCCGCCGATCCGCACGATCCGGATCTCGTCTACGGCAGCATGCGCAACAACGTCTCGCTCTACGACCGGCGGACCGCCCAGACGACGCTCGTCGGACCCGATCTGACGGGATTCGGGCGCAACGTGCGCACGATGCCGATGGGCTGGTCGCCCGTCGATGCGCACACGCTCTTCTACGTCTCCGATGCGGTCTGGAAGAGCGTCGACAAGGCGCACAGCTGGACGCGGATCAGTCCGGACCTGGCGCGCCAGACGTGGGCCGTGCCGGCAACGGCCGGCGAGTACGCGAGCACGGTCACCCCGGGGCCGCGCGGGTCGATCACCGCGCTCGCGCTCTCGACGAAGAGCATCCGCGTGCTCTGGGCGGGGACGGACGACGGCGTGATCCAGCGGACGGCGGACGGCGGGGCGACGTGGACCGACGTCACGCCGCCGGCGATCACGCCGTGGACACGCATCTTCAATCTCGAGGCCGGCCACTTCGACGTCGGCACGGCATACGCCGCGGCGAACACGTTCCGGATCGACGACCTCAATCCGCATTTCTGGCGGACGCACGACGGCGGCAAGACCTGGACCGAGATCGACAACGGGATCGCGCCCGGCGCGGTCGCCAACTCGATCCGCGAGGATCCGACGACGAAGGGTCTGCTGTTCGCGTCGACCGACACCCAGGTCTGGGTCTCGTACGATGACGGCGATCACTGGGAATCGATCCGCCTCAACATGCCGGCGATCTCGGTGCGCGATCTCGAGGTCAAGTCCGACAGCGCGTGTCTCTGCGCCGATCTCGTCGCCGCCACGCACGGCCGAGGGTACTGGATCCTCGACGACATCACGCCGTTCCGCGAGGCGGTCGCCGCGCGTGCGGCCGGCACGCCGTGGCTCTTCAAGCCGGTGCTCGCCGCGCGCATCCGGTTCGCGACGAACGATCCGACGCCCTGGCCGCCCGAGCTGCCCGCCGGCGAAAATCCGCCCCCGGGCGGGTTGATCGACTATTACATCCCGCCCGGCGAGACGGGCGCCGTGCGGATCGACATTCTCGACGCCAGGGGGAAGCCGATCCGCTCGTACGCGAGCGAGGACCCCGTGCGCTCGCCGGACCCGGCGCGCGATCCCGATGCGTACACGGCGCTCTGTCAGCGGAAGCCGACGGCGCGGGACTGCGCGCTTCCGCTCTACTGGCCGGCTCCCGAGATGCGACTGACGGCGGGACCGGGGATGCACCGGATCTCGTGGGATCTGCACTACCAGCCGATTCCGACCGAGGAGGAGCCGCGCGGGGAAGAGGAGGAGGCGCGCGGGGCGGTGCCCTACCGCACCGAGGAGACGGTCGACTCGCCGTGGGCGCCGCCGGGCCACTACACCGTGCGACTCACCGTCGGTGACCGGCAGCGTGAGCAGCCGCTGACGCTCGTACTCGATCCACGCGTGAAGACGCCGGCCGCAGGGCTGGCGCAGCTGGCGACACTCTCCCGGCAGATGTACGACGACGCGGTCGCCGTGCAGGCGGCGTACGCTGACGCCCGCGAGCTGGGCGAGCGGCTGGACAAGGTCTCCGGCGCCGACAGCGCGGGGTTGGCCGCTCGACTCGACTCGCTGGCGCCCGAGCGCAAGGCGGGCGACGCCGACGAGGATCGGCCGCGTCGGCGCGGCCCTGCGGGCCCGCCGATCGTGACGCTGGCGAGCGCACCCGATCTGTCACTCGCCGCGGGGATGGCGATGCAGGGCGCCGACGTGACGCCGACGGCCGTCCAGGTCGCCGCCTGCCGCACGGCACACAGTCAGGCGCTCGCGCTGCTCGCCCAGTGGGCCGCGCTTCGCACCAAGGTGCAGGCCGCGCTCAGTAAAGCAGCTCATAGTTGAGCCGCACGGCGCGCCCGGGCTGCGGGACGAAGTCCTTGATCACCGAGAGGTTGTCGCGGTACGATCGATTGAGGACGTTGTCGAGGTGCACGGCGATGTTGTGGACGACGCCGTGCTGCGGCAGGCGGATGCCGACGCCCAGGTCGTAGATCCCGTAGCCGGAGGTCGGCGTGTCGCCGACGCCAAGCCGCGTCTGGCTGGCCGCGGCGCGCCACTCGGCCATCGCCATGTACCGATCGTCCTGATACGTCGCGCGCACGAGGCCGCGGAGCGGCGGGATGAACGGCAGCGGCACGTCGAGCTGGGTGTTCTCGGCGTTCACGTAGTCGGAGCTCGCCCGGAGCGCGACATGATCGACGGGTTCGATCGTCGCTGCCGCCTCGAAGCCATAGAGCCGCGCGTTGTTGGCGACGAACTTCCGCACCGGGAACCCCTGGATCGTGTCGCCGGTCAGGTATCCGTAGATGTAGTGATTGATGTAATTGAGGTACGGCGAGAGCTCGAAGACGGCACGCGCGAACGTCCCCCTGAACGAGGCGTCGATGCCGTAGCCGCTCTCGGGTCCGAGGGTCGCGTCGCCGATCGAGTACGTGCCGCTCGACGCATCGAGGCCGTTGGCAAACAGCTCCTGGACGGTGGGCGCGCGGAAGGACCGGGCGAGGCTGACCGAGCCGGTCAGGGCGTTCGTGAACTGCTGCACGACGCCAACCGAGCCGGTGACGGCATTGGAGAGGCGCGCGACGTCGATCGACTGGAAGGTCGTGTCCTGCGACGCCGGATAGGGCCGGGTCCGGATCCGGTTGTAGTCGAACCGCGCGGCGGCCTGGAGACGCGTGCGCGGCGTGACGAGATACTCCTCATAGGCATAGCCGGCGAACCCGGTCGTGCGCGAGTTCGGTCCGAGCGGCTGCTGGCCCTCGATCGTGAGGTCCTGGACATCGGTCCAGAGTCCGACGGTGCCGCTCAGATTTCCGAGGCGCGTCTGCACGAGCTGCAGCACGGCGTTGAACTCGCGCTTGTGGAAATGATTGGCCTGCGGATCGGAGACGCCGCTCGAATCCTGCAACGTCGGGAACTCGGAGTGGGTGTAGTCGTTGTAGCCGGCGTCGAGCTTGATGCGCTGCAGCAGGCCGCCGCCGACATTGAAGAGGCTTCGAAACTCGAGCGTGTTGCGCTGTTGCGAGATGCGCGAGGTGGTCGGGGGTTCGACGAGGAAGTCCGGGTTGGGCGGCACCCCGGCGATCCCGTAGTTCATGTTGTAATAGTTGTAGCCGACGCCGATCATGCCGAAGGTGTTCTGGTACGAGTAGCCGGTGCCGGCCTCGCCGGTGCGGTCATCGGTCTGCGGGATCGCGTGAAGATGAAACTCGACGCCCGTGGCCGGATCCGTGTACACCGTCCCGGGGATGCCGATGTCGGCCGACTTGAGGCCCCCCGCCGAGAGGTGGAAGGCGGAGTGGCCGACCGTGTAGATGGTGTTGCTGTATCCCGCGTACTCGCTGCTGACCGTATTGCCCTCGACGACCGCGGTCCCCGAGAGCGGGTGGTCGGCGGCGATCGGCACGAGGTTGGTGATGACGTTGACGAGGCCGCCGATCGTGTTGGGCCCGTAGAGAATCGTCGCCGGCCCGCGGACGACATCGATCTCGGTGACGCTGAGCGCGTCGATCGGCGTCGCGTGCGCGGGGTCGTACGTCGCGATGTCGCCCATGCGAAGTCCGTTCTCGAGGATCAGCACTTCATTGTCGCCGAGTCCGCGCAGGATCGGACGCGACGGCGCCGAGCCGTTCCAGCGCGCGGTGACCCCCGGGAGATCATCGAGCTTTTCGGCGAATGTCGAGCCGCTGCTGTTGTCGAAGGCGACCTGGGACTTGGATTCGACCGCCTGATACTGATCATTGGCCGGACGCGCCGTGGGAGACGCGGAGACGACGATCTCCGGGAGCGGCATCGCCGTCGGCGCGAGACGGACGGCGAGCGTCACGGTGTCGTGCGCGATGCGGACGGTATCGATCACCGATGTGAAGCCCGTGACGCCGACATAGATCCGGTACGTCCCATCGGGCACGTTGGAAAAGGTGAACTCGCCGCGAGCGCCCGTCCGCTGCGCCCGATCGAGCTCCAGCAGTCGCACGGTCGCCCCGACGATCGGCACGTCGGTGTTTCGCACGTCG
>Ga0116229_10009053_pt1 | contig 15305 bp, 11 predicted proteins | sample S1TSphgellanicum_3_FD_87313 | JGI IMG/M metagenome (GOLD analysis project Ga0116229, IMG submission 87313) | Host-associated microbial communities from peat moss isolated from Minnesota, USA - S1T2_Fc - Sphagnum magellanicum MG | ecosystem: Host-associated > Plants > Peat moss > Unclassified... | reverse complement strand
GATCGATCATGAAGGCGTGGGCTTTCAACTCGCCGACAACCTGATCGATCTGAAGCAGGCCGAAATGATGATCGACTGGTGCGCCGGCGTGCTGGATACCGGCTCGCTCGGCACCGTTGAAAGCTCAATGACCAAAGTTGCCGTCTCCGACGCATTGTTCCGCGTCGCCGATCGCTGCGTGCAGGTGATGGGCGGCACGGGTGTTTCGGGCGACACCATCGTCGAGCAGGTATTTCGCGAAATCCGCGCCTTCCGCATCTATGACGGACCGACCGAGGTTCACAAATGGTCTCTCGCCAAGAAGATCAAGCGCGATTATCTGAAAGGCGGAGCAGGTTGAATACAACCGACGACAATGCCGGCACAACCCCTGTGCGGGGCGGCTTCCGTTTCAACGAGGCGGCGCTCGCTTCCTGGATGGAAGCGCACGTGGATAGCTTCCGCGGCCCGCTGCGGGTTGAGCAATTCAAGGGTGGCCAATCCAACCCAACCTACAAGCTTCTGACGCCATCGGCCAATTACGTGTTGCGCCGAAAACCGCCGGGCCCGCTTCTACCCGGCGCGCACGCGGTGGAGCGTGAAGCCAGGGTTTTGGCGGCCCTGGGCTCGGCCGGTTTTCCGGTGGCACGCCTTCATGCGCTCTGCATGGATGAAACGGTGATCGGCACATGGTTCTACATCATGGAGATGGTGGAAGGCCGCGTTTTTTGGGACGCCACATTCCCCGATGTCCGCCGCGACGAGCGGCCGGCCTATTTCGATGCGATGAACGCCACCATAGCCCAACTCCACCGGATCGATTACCAGGCAATCGGCCTGGCTGATTACGGACGCCCCGGAAACTATTTTGCCCGCCAGATCGCACGCTGGTCCAGGCAATATCTGGAGGATGTCGATGCCGGCCGCGATGCGAATATGGACCGGCTGATCGAATTCCTGCCCGCCCACATTCCACAAGGAGACGAAACAAGCGTGGTCCATGGCGATTTCCGCTGCGACAACCTGATTTTCCACCCGACCGAACCACGCGTTATCGCCGTTCTCGATTGGGAACTTTCAACCTTGGGCAATCCGCTCGCCGATTTCGCTTACCACGCGATGATGTATCGCATGCCGCCCAACATCGTGGCCGGCCTCGCCCACGCCGATCTTGGTGCATTGAATATCCCCGGCGAGGCCGAGTACGTCCAAACCTACAGCCAGCGCACTGGCCGCCCATCGATGCCCGGCTACGACTTCTATGTCGCCTTCAACTTCTTTCGCCTGGCAGCCATCCTGCACGGCATCAAGGGCCGCGTCATCCGCGGCACCGCGGCTTCGGCCGGCGCCCGTGAGAAGGCGCTGGCGTTTGGTCAGATGGCTGAGCTGGCATGGAGCCAGACGCGACACGTCGCAACGGTTGGGCCATCTTAGATGATCGATTGGTGGTCTGTCGTAGCACCGCCATTAGAGCATGATCTGGAACTATGCGGTCAGCTGCCGGATGAACATGCTCGCCAAAACAAAGAACGAGAGCGGGATGCGACACTCGACAACGATTCGATCAGATCGCATCCCGCTCTAGGTGCTTCAGCCCCCGAACGAATGAGCATCTGTGGACGTCCCCGGGAATGCAAGAGAAATCTCGAGGAGGGTGTGGCCGCGTAGTCGATTCCCGTCATCTGTCCGGCCTCTGTTGCGGCCGTCAGATGCCGCGGGCCCGTATGGGAGGTCGTGGATCGGGTCCGAATTAAATCGACGGGCTTTGCGCGCGTTGTCCAAAACTGGTTTTCCCGATCCCGTCTTATCGACTGTTGTGCCATACCCTCCTATTGGCTCTCCTACGCCGGCGGCCTCTGCGCGCTGCCGTCTCGGCTGGCGTTACAAGAAAAGAAAATTCGACGGTTGGGCATCGATACGCCTACAAGTCCTTGCGGTCTTGTGGCTTGGAGTTAACCTGGGGCTCAAGCCCGAGGCAGGGGGCCTCGAGCTTGACCAATGGGGAGCAGTTTATGATCCGGACTTTCTTAGTTGCGTTTGCCGTAACCGCGGCGGCGAGCGCCTCGGCTGTGGCCGCCGAAGGTATTAGCGTAAGCCAGGACAAGCACATGGTCATCGCGCCGGCGCATGGCACGACTGACATGAAACCAAACAAGATTCACAAGGCGAAGGCCGCTACGATTTTCAGCAACCTTGCTACCGCGTATCCCAACGGCATCTATTTCTCCGGGGAAGGTGCAACGCTGTGCGGGCCGGATTGCGGTATCGGCGAATCCATTGCGGTGGCCGGCGGCTTCACCCCGACCGCGACCGCAACGGCCACAGAAATCGACGCGGCGGTGGGCTATATCGAGGGGACCGACGAGATTACCTTCTCGATCTATTCCGACGATAGCGGCGCGCCCGGAACGGCACTTTGGTCGGGCAACGCGAAATCCCTGCCGACATTCGGCGCATGCTGCGGCCTGACCACAGCAAAGATCAAGGACGGCTTGTCGCTGACCGCCGGCAAGCCTTACTGGGTCGTGGTCTCGACCAATGCCAAGGAAACCACCACTTTTGCCGCATGGAACGTGGCAACCACCAATCAGATTACCGCGGCGCCCGCTGCATATAATATTAATTCCGCCGGTTGGACGAGCTCCACGACCGTTCTTCCGCCCGCTTTCGCTGTGTATAGCAAATAGCAGCCCGCAGTAGCGATCTCCCGTATCCGTTGTCAGCGCGGAATTTTTGCGAAATCCGCGTTGACAATTGACGGCTGGTGGGAACGCCGGTCTTTTTTCGGCCCGTTCCGCATCTGTCTGCCCAAAGAGGCGTACAAAACTCGGATCCATGGCTCGGCCAGGGAGCGGAATTCCGCCTTTGCGTCCTTGATCTGCTTCACGATGGCGAACAGGTCGAAGGTCGAACGGGCCAGCCGATCGATCCGCGTCGCCGTCACCACGTCGCCGGCGGCCACGTCTTTCTGCAGCCGCAACGGCTCGCGCCGGTCCGCCTTCGCCCCGCTGGCCGTCTCCCGGTAAATCTTCGTGCAGCCATCGGCCTTCAACTGCCCAAGCTGCGCATCGAGCGTCTGCCCATAGGTGCTGACGCGGGCGTAGCCGAGGCGGCGAATCTGGGGAGTTATTTCGGTCATATCTTTCGGAAAGTGGAAGGCACTGATTTCCCTAGGGCAAGGTTTCTTCTCCGAAAGTCTTGATTTATACACCGTGCCGCTCATGCTAAACTATTAGCGAGGCCGCCAAATACGTGTCATGACGAAATCGTCAGCGAGCTCTTTGCCATTTATAACAACAAAGTCTCAAAGTAGGTGATAAGTCTACGTTACGTATTTATGCGTCTGCTTAGTAACTCATCTGCTTGGGCTGCGCTTGTTTCGCGATGTGAGAATATGTATCCTGGCGTATGGCACCGAAAATTCGCGGTTTGACGACGGCCGAGGCTGACGCATTAAATGCGGCTTTAAACCTCGCATCCCGTCTCGCGAATGCCCCTCGCCCGTTACAGTCGACACAAATTCAAGCCCGATATAATCGTGTTTGCGGCTCCGATTCACGAAATCCAACCCATATAATTGCGTTGGGTTTGGCGTTCGGTGAAGAGCTTTTGCGACACGGCGAATTTGAGTGGGTAAGAGTGACAGACGACTACGGAGAGGAGACCTGCGTCGCGATTCAAGGCTTGTCAGTCTATTGCGCACCGATTTCGCTTATACAGAAGCGGCTTAGCCGCAACGAGTTGCCCGACTTTGTCGAGCTGAGGAAGGCAACCGTAGCGATGATGGAAGATATGGTCACGATCAAGACCGAGGAACGTGATCTATAAGCATTAATCGGCTGCCTGCGGAGGATAAACTTAAACAGAACATGCCTTAAGAGAACAGGCTCGTTGTCTGGTGCAAAATTCTTGAATTTTGACCACCTGTGGTGCTGTCAGGCTTTACCTCGCCACACCTTGATGAGCATAATGGGCGCGAAACGAACCAGGGCGTTGGCCCGCGGTCTAATTGTCGTTGTCCCCAGCTGTCCCGCTCACGATTGGCTTTTACCCCCAGCCCAACTTCCTACTCATGCAGCGTAGCGGCCGAGACCCCAGCCTCGTGCAACGCGTGGAACGAAGCGGTGGACGGGGCGCCCAACGCCAAAGCGCGGATTTTGTGTGCGCCGAGGAGGGTGGTGAGGCGTTTGGCGCGGTCGAGGGGGGCGGGGGTGAGGCCGTCCCAGTTGGGGAGGTCGGCGGTGATCCAGGTGAAGGGGCAGGTTTTGAAATCGAAGGAAGGGGCGGCCCAGTCATCGAAGTGGCAGCAGAGGCCGGCGCAGAACGGGGTCAGGCGGCGCAGGATCTCCTGCATCAGCGAGGTGGTTGTGCCGGCGGGGGGCTGGGAGAGCACCAGGTGGAGATGGGCGCGCAACGGCTGCGGCAGTTTGGTGCATTGCTCGAGGAAATACTCGGTGCGCGATTTCGACAGGAAAATGCCGAAATTGATGTTGAGGAAAATCCCGCGAATCGATTTCAGCATGTCATGCGCATGCAGCCATTTCAGCGGGGCCAGATCGTCCGACAAGGAGGAGGCAGGGATCATCAGCGAGCCTGGAGTGCTTAGCCTGGGCGCGGCGGCCACGAACACCGCGAAGGGCGTGGCCGATGCGGTGTGATACACCGTGGTCAGCCGCGGCGGCCGCAGATCCGCCTGGGCGGCGCGCAGCCCTTCGGCCTGAACACCATCCAGATGCCGCTTGATCTGCGGTTCGGCGGCTTCGCGGCCGCTTACCGGCACGCGGGCCACCACCACCTGCAGGGCGGTCAGGTCTTCGTCCTCGCCCAGGCCGATCAGCTTCTTGCGCAAGTCGCGGGCGATGGCGGCGGCGCGGAAGGTCGCTTCCTCCTCGGTGGCGGAAGCGAAGCAGATCATGAAGCCGCAATCGCCGTCCCGGCTCAGTTGGTCGGCGGTGGCCAATCTTTTGTGGATGAAATGTTCGGCCGTCTCCATCACCCGCTTGGCCAGGTCGGCCCACTGATCCTTCAGCGCATCCCGCACCGCCTCCAGGCTGATGAACCGCAGGCGGCCGGCCATGACATGAGCGGCGGGTTCGGTCCGGCGTGGCTCACGCGGATGGGTGGTGACCACGCCGAAATGTTGCCGATCCAGGCTGAGCACGGGCGATGACGACAGGGTCACGGGCAGGCTTTCGCCGTCCGCGCGCAGAAGATCGACATCGATATGGATCGGCTTGCCGTCGGCCGCCTGTTCCGCCTGGGCACTCTCCAGGATCAGGCGGGATTGCGGCGTCAGGCAGGCCAGCGCGGATTTGCCGGCGAGGCTGCCCAGCGGGACGCGCAATTGCGAATCCATGCAGGCATTCGTCATCACGAAGCGGCCATCCTGCGTCACGATGGCCAGCGGGGTGTTGGCGGCGCGGAAGGCCTTGAGCAGCAGCGTGTTCATCGCTTTGACATCGTGCAGTTCCGCGCGTCGCGCGGTGATCTCCCGCCCGATCAGCAGGTAGATTGCGCGGCCAGGGTTGGGCACCAGGTGGCAATCGATCCAGATGCGCTGCTGGTGCGCATCCAGGCAGGCGAGTTCGTTGTGCCAAGGGCGGCCGGCGACAACGCAGGCGGCAATCTGACGCAGCGCGGTGGCGGAGTCGGGTGCCGCAATCGCTTGCAAAGGGCTGCCCGCAGGCGGGCTGAAGCCCAGTGCGCGGGTAAACGCCTCGCTGATTTCCAGGAAAGCGAGACCGCTGGCGTGCTCTGGCGCCGCATCCAGGATGGCCACCAGTGTGTCGGACGCGTCGAGCGCATCATATATTATGTGGGCGTAGGTTTCGCGCAGCACATTCATCCCCGGCTTGCTTCCAGCCGGATGATGGTGGCGAATGATTTACCTCATGTTCGCGGCGTTCCCGCGTGCCTACATATTTCCGCTGGCGGAGACCGGGCGGGCGGCGAGGCGCAGGCTTTCCTTGATCGACCGATCCACGTGCAGCGCGGTTTTGGTCGCCAGATCGGCACCTACCGTGGTGGCGGCGCTTTTCTCTTCCAGGAAAACGCGGCCGCCGACCACCACCATTAGCGCCGGATTGCGGGACGCTTCGCGGGCATGGGCGATGGTTTCGGCGATGCGGGGCAGCCAGTGCTCCCTGCGGAAAGCGGCGCTGAGTGAGAGGTCCAGCACGTCGAACCAGGTGCTGGAAACCAGGTCCTGCAAGGTTTTGTCGTCGGTCGGGTATTCGCAATGCGGCGACCAGCCGGCATTCCACAGCACATCCGAATCGAGCGCCGCACCCAGCCGGTGCAGCTCGCCCGGCTCCGGCGCAATCAGCACAATCGGTTGCGGCAGGCGGCTCGGCAGCGGCCGCAGCGTATCGGCGCTGAGAAGCCGGATGGCGGTTTGCAGGCGGCACAGGCCGAGGGTGACGTCGAACTCACTGCAGGTATCATCGCTCCAGAGGTCACCCAGCTGGCGCGCCGCCGGCTCGAACAAGGTGGCGTAGAAATTCACGAACGGGCCGTGGGCTGCCTGCAATTCCTTGATCAGCTCCGCGGCCGCCGCCTGGTCGGCAGCGATCAGCAACTCGGCCAGCTCCGAGGCACGCGGGTTGGCCGGCAACAGCGGGGCCGGCGTCACCTGCAGGCCATGGCCGGTTGCGAGCTTGGGTATCACGCTGGACAGCATCACCCTTTTCAGGATGGCGGCGGTTTTGTGCTGCAGCGGCAATTGCGCGATCTGGTCCGCCACCATGTTGTCGGGCGCGGCACTGCGCCTGGATGACGGGGAGAGTTTTATCAGCAAGGCGGGGGCGGCTTTTGGCCGCGCGCGCAGGTCCTCAACGATCTCGCGCGGCGGTTCGATAACGTCGCGTTGCCAGGTGATGGAATTCGGGCCCGGCGTGGCCAGCTTCATGCTCCAGTCACCAAAGGTGCGTGACGCGGCTGATCGCTGACTGAGGATATCGATGTCGGTATGCCGCTTGTCGTTACGGATGGACCGCATGACGCGATCCACCCCTTGCGGCGGCCCTTCCAGCCACTGAAAGAAGTTGCTGTCGTCGTAGAGCATCAGGCCGGTGATGGATTCGCGGGAATTGCGCGCCTGGGAGAAGGCGGTCAGCTCATGCAATTCGGGCGGCGAGACGGAGCGGACGGCGCGGCTGCGATAAACCACCCTTGCCAGCGGGGCGCCGCTGTTTGGCTCCGCTGCGTGTGGCTGGCGTCTGCTGGTAACGGCCGAAATCTGCGATCCGGACATCCGTCTCTCACCTCAGTTTTTACTGGAAATATTTTCTTGTTGGGGTGCTGGGTCTCAGATTCGCACGATAGCAGGATTTGCCTATGCGTGCGCCTATAACCCGATCAGCGCACCCTGGCTGAGCAGTATGTGGTAACGCACGTCTCCTGGCGCCCGGGTCGTCGGCAGTTGCTTGCCCTGGACCTTCTTTCACCACATTCAGATGGAGTGTCGGAGTCGGATTTGGCATTTTGCCGCACCGTTTGTTCCCTCTTGGCCCGGCGACCCGATAGACGCTTGACCGATAACATCGGTAATCATCATTTCCAAAGGTTCATGCGTCAAGCCATAAGTTGCAGCCCAGACGACAAAAATCTGGACACGGGAGGTGTCTTAATTGGCGCGGGTCCGACATGCTGGTGCAACAGGCGGCGCGGGCCGTTACGTCTTTACCACCTTAGGGCCCGTTCGACATTAACCGAATCGGGTTACGGGGTCGAACGGGCCCTAAGTCTTTGTTTGAAGCGGCATCTTTGTCGGCGTGCCGACGCCCTTATGTGCCGACGATGCCTTAGGCGGTAGCTCGATCTTGAGCGACAGCTCTTTTAGCCGTGCCGCCGTCACCGGGGCAGGGGCGCCCATCATCAGATCCTCGCCCTGCTGGTTCAGGGGGAACAGGATGACCTCGCGGATGTTCGGCTCTTCGGCCAGCAGCATCACCATGCGGTCGATGCCGGGCGCCGAGCCGCCATGCGGGGGCGCCCCGTAGCGAAACGCGTTGAGCATGCCGCCGAAGCGCGCTTCCACCTCTTCCTGCGGATAGCCGGCGATCGCGAAGGCGCGGATCATGATATCCGGGCGATGGTTGCGGATGGCGCCCGACGAAAGCTCGATGCCGTTGCAGACGATGTCGTACTGAAACGCCTTGATCGTCAGTGGATCCTGCGTTTCCAGCGCCTCCATGCCGCCTTGCGGCATGCTGAACGGGTTGTGCGAGAAATCGATCTGGCCGGTTTCCTCGTTCAGCTCGTACATCGGGAAATCGACCACCCAGCAGAAGCGGAAGGCATTTTTTTCGTAGAGGTCGAGCTCGTTGCCGATTCGGTTGCGGACGGCGCCGGCGAATTTTTGCGCGGTTTCGCGGGGGCCGGCGGCGAAGAATACGGCGTCACCGGGGGCCAGGCCGCAGGCGAGGCGGATGGCCTCCAGCCGCGCCGGTTCGAGGTTCTTGGCGATGGGGCCTTTTGCGCCGTCGCTCTCAAAAATGATGTAGCCAAGGCCGCCGGCGCCTTCGGCACGCGCCCAGTCGTTCAGCTTGTCGAAGAAGCCGCGCGGCCGGGGGCCGGCGCCTGGGGCGGGGATGGCGCGCACGATGCCGCCCGCAGCGGCGATTTTGGCGAACAGGCCAAAGCCGCTGCCGGCGAAATGGGCGGTGACGTCGGTGATGCGCAGCGGGTTGCGCAGATCGGGCTTGTCGGAGCCGAATGTCAGCAAGGCTTCGTCGTAGGGGATGCGGATGAACGGGGCGCTATCCACCGCGCGGCCATCGGCGAATTCCTCAAACAGGCCGCCAATGACGGGTTCGATGGTGGCAAACACATCTTCCTGGGTGACGTAGCTCATTTCGAAATCGAGCTGGTAGAATTCGCCTGGGGAACGGTCGGCGCGGCTGGCTTCATCGCGGAAGCAGGGAGCGATCTGGAAATAGCGGTCGAAGCCGGCGACCATCAGCAGCTGTTTGAACTGTTGGGGCGCCTGCGGCAGGGCGTAGAATTTGCCCGGATGCATGCGGGCGGGGACCAGGAAGTCGCGCGCGCCTTCCGGGCTGCTGGCGGTCAGGATGGGGGTCTGGAACTCGGTAAACCCCTGGGCGATCATCCGGGCGCGGATCGAGGCGATCACCTGGGCGCGCAGCATCATGTTTTTATGCACACGCTCGCGGCGCAGATCGATGTAGCGGTATTTCAGCCGCGTTTCGTCGGAGTAGGTTTCGCTGCCGGCGACTTGCAGGGGCAGCACCTCGGCGGTGGATTGCACGGTGATGTCGCGGGCCAACACCTCGATCTCGCCGGTGGGGAGGCGCGGGTTGATGGTGCCCGCCTGGCGCAGAACCACGTCGCCGGTGACGGTGATGCAGCTTTCCACCCGAAGCGCGTCGGCGGTGGCCAAAGCTGCGGAGCCATTGGGGAAGACAATCTGGGTGAGGCCGTAATGGTCGCGCAGATCGATGAAGAGAAGCCCGCCATGGTCGCGCTTGCTATGGACCCAGCCGGAGAGGCGGGCGGTGGCGCCGGCATGTTCGGCGCGCAGGGCGCCGCAGCTATGGGTGCGGTAGGGATGCATGGGGCAGGCTTTAAGGAGCCGACCGGGTTGGGGTCAAGGCGGGAAGCAGCGCGGTGTGGGGTGTTTCCCAAGCGCACCCGCGCGGTGTAGTAACCGAGTATGTCTCGCCCTCAGCGCGAAGCCTTCGCCTCGCCCGTCCTGATCACCGAAACGATCGCCCTGGATGCCCTCTGCGCCCGCCTGCGCGCGGAGCCCTACGTGACGGTCGATACCGAGTTCATGCGGGAGCGCACCTATTGGCCGGAACTGTGCGTGGTGCAGCTTGGCGGCAAGAACGATGTGGCGGTGGTGGATGCACTGGCGCCAGGGCTCGATCTGGCGTCGCTCGGCGCGTTGCTGGCGGATCAGCGGGTGGTGAAGGTTTTTCACGCGGCGCGGCAGGATGTGGAGATTTTCCTGCAGATGTTCGGTGCCGTTCCGGTGCCGTTATTCGATACCCAGGTGGCGGCCATGGTGGCCGGGTTCGGCGATCAGGTGGGGTATGACAGCCTGGTGGCTGGGCTTGCCGGCGGACAGATTGATAAGGCGCACCGGTTTTCGGATTGGTCGGCGCGCCCGCTGAGTGCGGCGCAACTGGCTTATGCGGCCGCGGATGTGACGCATCTACGCACCGTGTATGTGCGCCTGACCGAGCGGCTGGAACGGGAAGGGCGGCTGCCATGGGTGGCCGAGGAACTGGCGGCGCTTGCCGAGCCGGCAACCTATCGGCCAGATCCGGAAACGATGTGGGAGCGGTTGCGGCCGCGCACGACCAATCGGCGGATGCTGGGTATTTTGCGCGCGATCGCGGCCTGGCGGGAGCGGGAGGCGCAGCGTATCAACATCCCCCGGCAGCGCCTGGTACGGGATGAGAGTCTGTTGGAAATCGCCGCCACCGCGCCGGCCGATACCGAGGCGCTGGGGCGGATACGGGGGGTCACGCGCGGGTTTGCCGATGGCACCACCGGCTTGTCGCTGCTTGCGGCGATTGCCGAGGCGGCTGCGTTGCCGGAGAGCGCGTTGCCGGAAGCCCGCGCTCAGCGCGACGGGCCACGGCCTTCGCCAGCTCTGGTGGCGCTGCTAAAAGTGCTGCTGGCGGAAAAGGCGGAGTCGCATGACGTGGCGCCAAAACTGCTGGCGTCGTCCGAGGAGATTGACCGCCTGGCGACTGAGGACAACCCAGACGTGCCTGCTCTGCATGGCTGGCGGCTGGGTGTGTTTGGCGAGGACGCGCTGGCGCTGAAGCAGGGGCGGATTGCGTTGGGGGTGAATGGGCGGCGGATCAAGCTGATCCGATCATAGCTGCGCCGAGGCTACGCGCTGAACCGTGCGCGCCCTGTTTGAATGATCTGAGCGGCCTCGTTCATTGCCGATCGGTCGCCGCATTCGGGACAGCTTCGGTGAGGGGGTTGGCGAACCGAAGCACGACAGGCGAAGCATCGGTAAAGGCGGCAACAGCCTCGCTGGTCGCGGGCGCCTTGGTTTTGCCGGTCCAGGAGCCGCAGGTGACGATTTGGCCGGCTTTGATGCCGCCGGCCCACACGGCGCCAGTATTGGCCAGCCAGAGCATCAGGCGGATCATGTCACCGGCCGGGTTGCCGACGCTCTCTTTGGTGGGGCCGCCTTCGATGGTTTGGCGGATGCGCATGGACGCGAAATCGACCGTTTGCCAGTGTGCGATCGGCTCGCCCCAGATGAAGGCGCCGGTCTGGATGCTGTCGGCCAGTAGGGCGAGAGCGCTGGCTTGGTCGGGGTTTGCGAGCCGGGATTGCAGGATTTCGATGCCTGGCTGACAGGTCGAAATTGCGGCGATTACCTCGGGTGCCTCGTAGCGCAGCCTGCGCGGCGGCAGGTCGGCGGCGAAGCGGAAGCAGATTTCAGATTCGACCTCGCGCTGGGTGAAGACCGTGGAGTCGAGGGTTTTCGGGGCGTGGAAGAGGGCGCTGGCGGGGAGCGGGGCGCAATTCGGCGGCGCGGACGGGCCGGGCGCGCCGACTTTCCAGCCACCGATCGGCCCGAGCTCCGCGGTAACCAGCGCCTGTATTCTATAGGCCTGCGCCTCGTCGGCCGGGGCTATTCCCGCTGAAGCCGGCGCGCCCGCGCGGGCATCGAGCAGCATCTTGGCCACGTCATGGTCGGTCATGGTTTCCTTATGGGACAATCTGGCTGGACGGCAGACAGCGTAGCCGAATAGTCTTGGCGGTCCATGCCATGCCAGCCACCCGGGCGAGCGATCGATGAACATACGGCCTTCCGACCGCACTGACCTCGCTGCAATGCTAGCCGGCCTGGGCACCGGCCTCGTCGTGTGCGCCGGCCTGGCCACCGTGATCGGCCTGCTCGCGGGCGGCACTTGGTTTGTCAGGATCGTGTCCGCAGCGCTGGCGCCGTCTGTGCCGGCAGAGAAGCGGCTCGAAGCGCTGTCCTTCCTGGCCAATATCTCGGTGCCGCTGATTGCGCTATTCGCCGGCTATTTTGCCTATAACCAGGTGATTGAGGCCAAAAACACGCGGATCGCCTCGCTATATTTGCAGATCAACGAAACCTATAATTCGGAGATCGTGCGCGCTGCACGGCGCGAACTGAAGGCACTCCAGGAGAATTTCGACACCGATCGGCTGCAGGGAGAAGCCATGCCTGCTTATATAGCACGGCGACTCAATGAATGGTCCCGCGAAAAACTCGCGACGCCGGATTTTGAGAAATTCAACAAATGCATGCGTCTGATGGAGTTCTGGGAAGAGGTTGGCGTATTAACGCGACGCAACCTGATCGAACGCGACGTGCTGTTCGACTATCTCGCCGGCGCCGCCACATATGCCGAGGACTGCTTCGGTTTATATTTGCAGGGCCGGCGGACGGCGGATGGGTCGAACAAGCTATATGCCAACGCGCTCTATCTGATGAGCGAAGCCCGCCAGGCTAAACCGAGCACCTTCTAACGGCCGGCTGGATAGGGTCAGGGAAGGGACGGATCTTTCTCCACCATGCTCTGGAACGGATCGAATGATTTGCGCATGACATCCACCTAACACCACAGACCGCTTATAGAACCGCAACACAGTCCCAGCAACCACCGGGATTTGGGTTCGGACGTGACACCGCACAAGGTATCGGCGTGGCCGGGCCGTGTGGGCCCGGGCCAGCCGGGTTTGCTTTCGCCGCCGCGATGGCCGAAAACGCCACGCCATGCAGCTTTTCAACGACTGGGCGAGCCTGCCCGAACCCGCCCGCGGGGCCACCGTGGCCCTGGGCAATTTCGATGGCGTGCATCTGGGCCATGCCCATCTGGTGCGTGCCGCCCATGGCGCGCGGCCTGATTTGCCGCTGGCCGTGCTGACCTTCGAGCCGCATCCGCGCTCGTTTTTCCGGCCGGATGACCCGCCGTTCCGCCTATGCCTGTCCGGCGAGCGCGCCGACGCCCTGGCGGCGCTGGGGGTGACGCGGATTTACGAGCTGCCGTTCAATGACGCATTTTCGCATCTGACGGCGGAGCAGTTCATCGTCGAGGTGCTGCATAAGGGGCTGGGGGCGGCGCATCTGGCGTCCGGACCCGACTTTGCCTTTGGTCACCGGCGCGGCGGCGACGTGACGCTGCTGGCCACCCGGGCGGAGCAGTTGGGCATGGGGTTCACCACTGTGCCGCCGCTCGTGGATGCGGGGGGGCCAATATCGTCCACCCGGATAAGGCGGCTGTTGCAGGATGGCTATGTGGAGCGCGCGACGGCGGAGCTCGGGCGGCCCTGGGCCATCCGCGGTCCGGTGACGCATGGCGACAAGCGCGGGCGGACGATTGGGTTCCCGACCGCGAATATTCCGCTCGGCGGCCATCTGGAGCCGGCGCGCGGCGTGTATGCGGCAATGGTGCGGCTGCCGGATGGGGCGATGCATCGCGGCGTGGCCAATATCGGGCGCCGCCCTACGGTAGGGAACGCCATTGAGAGCCGGCTGGAGGTGCATTTGTTCGATTTCGATGCCGATCTTTACGGGCAGGAATTGGTAGTCGCGCTGTACGCCTTCCTGCGGGCGGAAACCAAGTTCGCGTCGTTCGACGCGCTGCGCACGCAGATCCTGCTGGATGCCGAGTCGGCGCGGACGACGCTTGCGCGCGTTGTTGCCGCGGGCAGGCCGGGTGTTCAGCCATGACACAGGATTACCGCGACACGGTGTTTCTGCCGGCCACATCATTTCCGATGCGCGGCGATCTGCCGAAGCGTGAGCCGGCGATTTTAGCGCGCTGGGAGCGGATGGGGCTGTGGGAGAAATTGCGCGCGCAGAGCGAGGGCCGCGAAAAATTCATCCTGCATGACGGGCCGCCTTACGCCAATGGCAACATCCATATCGGCCACGCCCTGAACAAAATTCTGAAGGACGTGATCAATCGCGCCCGCCAGATGGCCGGCTATGATGCGTATTATGTGCCGGGCTGGGATTGCCACGGCCTGCCGATCGAATGGCGGATCGAGGAAGAGTATCGCAAATCCGGGCGCGACAAGGATGCGGTGCCGATTCTGGATTTCCGCGCCGAATGCCGTGCCTATGCGGAAAAATGGCTTGGCATTCAGGCTGGTGAATTCAAGCGGCTTGGCATTTATGGCGATTGGGCAAACCGCTACGCGACGATGGATTTTTCCGCGGAATCGGCCATTGCCGGGGAGATTGGCCGGTTTGTGCTGAATGGCGCGCTGTATCGTGGGCTGCGGCCGGTGATGTGGAGCGTGGTGGAAAAAACGGCGCTGGCGGAAGCCGAAGTGGAATACGCAGATCATACCAGTACGACGATCTGGGTGCGGTTCCCGGTAACAACGCCCGGTGCGTTGCAGGGTGCCTCTGTCGTGATCTGGACAACGACGCCATGGACCATGCCGGGCAATCGCGCTTTGGCCTATGGCGGCGCGATCGAATATGCCCTCATCCAGGTAGATGCGCTGGCAGAGGGCAGCCTGTGCCGGGTTGGCGAAAATCTGCTGGTTGGGTTGCCCTTGTTGCCGAACTTCGTGGCCGATGTGGGTATCACGCTGCATCATGTGCTGCATGTGTATCGCGGCGCCGATCTGGCCGGTCTGCTCTGCGCGCACCCGTTGCGTGGCCAGGGCTATGATTTCGATGTGCCGCTGCTGGCAGGCGATTTCGTCACCACCGAGCAGGGCACCGGCTTCGTTCATATGGCCCCGGCCCATGGCGAGGATGATTTTGCCCTGTGCCGGGCAAACGGGATCGAGGTGCCGGAGACGGTGGCCGATGACGGCACCTATTATCCGTGGGTGCCGGTATTTGCCGGCGTGCATGTGTTCAGGGCGGCCAAACCGGTGTGCGAGGCGCTGATCGCGGCGGGCGGCCTGGTGAAGCAGGGCAGCATCACCCATTCCTATCCGCATTCCTGGCGGTCCAAGGCGCCACTGATTTTCCGCGCCACGCCGCAATGGTTCATCCGCATGGACGGCCCGGAGCAGATTCGTACCAAGGCGTTGCAGGCGATCGACGAGACGGCGTTTGTGCCGCCGGCCGGCAAGACCAGACTGTCCAGCATGGTGGCGAACCGGCCGGATTGGTGCATCAGCCGGCAGCGCGCCTGGGGGGTGCCGATCCCGGTCTTCGTCGAGAAGCAGACCGGCGAAGTGCTGCGCGATCCGGCGGTGATCGCGCGCATCACCGAAGCCTTTGCGACCGAGGGCGCGGATGCCTGGTATTCGTCGCCGCCCGCCCGCTTCCTTGGGAATTCCTACGATCCGGATTCGTACGAGCAGGTGCGCGACATTGTCGATGTGTGGTT
>Ga0116229_10009052_pt1 | contig 15307 bp, 14 predicted proteins | sample S1TSphgellanicum_3_FD_87313 | JGI IMG/M metagenome (GOLD analysis project Ga0116229, IMG submission 87313) | Host-associated microbial communities from peat moss isolated from Minnesota, USA - S1T2_Fc - Sphagnum magellanicum MG | ecosystem: Host-associated > Plants > Peat moss > Unclassified... | reverse complement strand
GACGCAGTCGCGCGCGTGGAAGTTGGATATGCATGGCCGTGGCGGCATCCGGACGGCGAAGTGTCCTGCCCGGGGGCGCGATGGGTCTGTTCGGTACCGTACCGACTCGAGGGCCGGCGGCAACTAACTTCTGCGCGGTTGACGGTATCCGTCGCTGGCGAGTCGGCATGAAGAAAATTCGGTACCGTCGGTGGCGCATGCGGTTTGCCTGCCCGGCGCCCTGCGTGGATGTCGCGAAAGCATGACGATCGCGTCCCCTGCATCGTCGAGCGACACGGGTGCCGGCCCGGGCTGGCGCAACTATCTCGCGCTGACGAAACCCAAGGTCAGCTTGTCGATCGTCTTCACGGCCGTCGTCGGCATGCTGCTGGCCTCGGCGGGGCCGCTGCCGCTTGCCGCATTGTCGTTCGGCACCTTGGGCATCTTCATGGCCTCGGCTTCGGCCGCGGCCCTCAATCACGTCATCGACCGCGGCATCGACAAGAGGATGGCGCGGACGAGGCACCGCCCGCTGCCCTCGGGAAGGCTGCGTGCGCGGCCGGCCCTGGGCTTCGCGATCCTGCTGGGTGCCGGCTCCATGCTGATGCTGGGGTCACTGGTTGGCGCGCTATGTGCGGCGCTGACGTTCGCTTCCCTGATCCTGTACGCCGTCGTCTATACCGCGTGGCTCAAGCGCGCGACGCCGCAGAATATCGTCATCGGCGGTGCCGCCGGCGCCGCCCCTCCCGTGCTGGGTTGGGTTGCCGTGACCGGCAGCATCGATCCGCAAGCCCTGGTCCTGTTCCTGATCATTTTCCTTTGGACGCCCCCACACTTCTGGGCGCTGGCAATCGCACGGCGGGCGGAGTACGCGCAGGTGGGGATACCGATGCTGCCGGTGACGCACGGAATCGCACATACCCGGCGACAGATCGTCCGCTACACGGTCCTGCTGGTCCTGGGCACGCTGCTGCCGGTGCTGATCGGCATGAGCGGACCGTACTACCTGGCAGCCGCCTTGGCGCTGGACGCCCGTTTCGTCCACCTGGTGCTGGAACTCGACCGCGACGCCAGGCCCGACGCGCCGATGCGCACGTTTCGGTATTCGGTCAGGTACCTGATGGCCCTGTTCGGCGCGCTCCTGGTCGATCATGGCATCGCCGTGATGTCGTAGCCACGCAAGGCCTGCACTTCATTCCTGGTCACCGGAGTTGTTCGTGAACCTGGGCGTCTCCAGTTTCAGATGCCGCCGGACCTGCTCGACGTCCGAGGCCGACAGCCCGGACGCCTCGTTGCCCCAGCTGTTGCGAATGTAGGTGGCGACATCGGCGATCTGGGCGTCGGTCAGCTTCCATGCGAAGCTGGGCATCGCGAGCGGTGACGGGCGCCTGCTGCTGGTCCCCGTGCGGGCGCCGGCCAGTATCAGGTGCTCGAGCCCGATGGCGTCGGTCTGCTGCACCATCGCGTCATGCCCCAGCCGGGGAAAGAGGCTCGGCTGGCCGATGCCGTCCTGCAGGTGGCACGAGGCGCAGACGTCCGTGTAGATGGCTGCACCCCGCAGCATCGCGCCGGGTTCGGGCGCTGCGCGGCTGGTAACCGAGGTCGGGGCCTGGCTCTTGAGGTAGACCGCCACCGCGAGCAGATCCGCGGCGTTGAGCAGCGAGGTCGAATTGCCGATCACCTCGGCCATCGGACCGCCGGCGCTGGCGCGCGCGTTGCGGCCGTTGCTCAGGTATTCGACGATGTCGGTGGTGCTCCAGAGGCCCAGACCGGTGCGTTCGTTGCCGCTCAGGTCCGGAGCGAACCAGTTCTCGATCCGGGCCCCATGGAACGGCTCGCTGGTCTTTTCCGCGCCCGCGGCGTTCAGGGGCGTATGGCATCCGCCGCAATGGCCCAGGCCATTGACGAGGTAGGCGCCGCGATTCCAGTCCGCCGACTGCTTGGGATCGGCCTGGTATTCCCCGGTTCGGAGGTACAGCAGGTTCCAGGCGCCCACGACGGAGCGAAAATTCAGCGGGAAATCCAGCTTGTTCTTCGGTGGCGTGTAGTCGACGGCCGGCGTGGTGCGCAGGAACGCGATGATCGCATCGTCGTCCTCGCGCGTGACGATGCGGAACGATGCATAGGGGAATGCGGGATACAGGTGCTCCCCGTTCGCACCGATGCCGTCGTGCATGGCCCGGTAGAACTGGTCGTCGGTCCAGCTGCCTATACCGGTACGCGGGTCCGAGCTGATGTTGGCGGTGTAGATCACCCCGAACGGCGTCTCCATGCCCAGCCCCCCGGCCAGCGGCTCGCCGCCGGGACGCACGTGGCAGGACAGGCAATCGCCCACGGCCACGAGGTATTGCCCCCGGCGCAGTTGCGCGGCGTTGGGCGTCGAATCGGGGATGGGCTGGGAGAGCAGTCCCACCGGGGTGAGCGGCGCGTCCGCGTGTGCCGGCAGCGGCGGCAGCGGCGCGTCGGCGTGGACCAGGCCGGCGTACGGGGCGAGCGCGACCCCGACGGCGCATGTCCACTTATTTAGGCGGGAGTGCCGGCGCATCGCTCAGGTCGCCACGAGCGGGCCCGGGCTCTTGATGTATCGGGTGGTGATCTCGTGCGCGGCGTGGTAGGCCAGCGCGGCGACGGTGGCGGTGGGGTTGTAGCCGGCGTTCTGCGGGAAGGCGCCGGCGCCCATCGAGAAGACGTTCGGCACGTCCCAGCACTGGAGGTACTTGTTGACGACGCTGTCGGCGGGGCTTTGCCCCATGATGGCGCCACCGGTATTGTGGGTGGTCTGGTAGGGCACGATGCTGAACGAGCCGGCGCGCCGGTTCAGCTTTATCTCGCGCGGGCCCATGGCCCGCGCGACCTCGGCGGCGCGGTCGGTCAGGTAGTCCGACATCTTGAATTCGTTGGCGGTGAAGTCGAAGGTCATGCGCAGCATCGGGCGCCCGTGGACGTCGCGATAGCTCGGATCGAGGTCGAGGTAGTTGCCGCGATGGCTCATGCAGGCGCCGAGCGCACTGATCGAAAACGACTTGAGGTAGTTCTTCGCGGCCGCATGCTTCCATGCCAGGCCCCAGCTCGGCGTACCCTCGGGCGTGTAGATCATCTCGATCGGCCGCCCGCCGGTGACCATCCCCGCGATGTAGCCGCCGCCGATGAAACCCAGGCCGGTGTGGTCGAAGTTGTCGCCGTTGAAATCGTCGATGACGGTGGCCAGCGCCCCGGCTCCGATGAAGGGGTTCAGGATCTTGTCGTCGAAGAAGACGTCCACCGACGACATGGTCTGGTAGGCGTAGTTCTTGCCGACGACGCCTTCTCCGGTCGTGGGGTCGTACGGCTTGCCGATCCCGGACAGCAGCAGCAGGCGGACGTTCTGCAGGATGTAGGCGCACAGGATCACCATCTCGGCCGGCTGGAAGAACTCCTCGCCGGCGCTGTTCACATAGGTGACGCCGGTGGCGCGCTTGCGGTCGGGCGACATCTCTACGCGCAGCACCTCGCATTCGGTCTTCAGCGTGAAGTTCGGCTTGGCCATCAGGTAGGGCAGGCTCGTCGTCTGCGGGCTGGCCTTGGAGTAGTTGCCGCAACCGAACTTCTCGCAGAACCCGCAGTAGGTGCACTCGCCCAGCTGGGCCCCGAGCGGATTCACGTAGGCCTCGGACAGATTGCCGCTCGGGTGCGGGAACGGATGGCGGCCCAGGTCGGCCGCAGCTTTCCCGAACAGCGTGGGCGCATAGGTCTGGCGCATCGGTGGCGTCGGATACGGGTTCGACCTCGGCCCCTCGAACGGATTGCCACCGGGCTGGATGCTTCCGTTCAGGTTGCCGGCCTTGCCGCTGGTGCCGCACAGCCGGTCGAACTGGTCGTAGTGCCTTTCCAGCTCTTCGTAGGTCACGCCCCAGTCCTGGACGCTCAGCTCGTAATCCGAGACCGCACTCTTGCCGTAACGCTGCTCGTTGTGGCTCCGGGTCAGGAAGTCCGACGGCAGGAAACGCCAGATCTGGCCGTTCCAGTGCACGCCGCCGCTACCGACACCGGTGCCCGGCAGGAAGGCGCCCAGGCGCCGCATCGGCAGCGCCTGCTGCGCGCTGTTGTTGCGGATCGTCAGGGTGTCGTAGGTGACGTTCTGGAACAGGTGGTGACGCCACATGTAGCGCAGTTCGTCCTGCGCGAAGCCGGTGGCAAAATCGGTAGACGTATCGCGCCAGGGGCCCCGTTCCAGTGCCACGACCTCGAGGCCGGCATCGGCCAGCTGCTGGCCCATGATCGCCCCGGTCCAGCCGAAGCCGACCAGGACCGCGTCGACCGGCTTGAGGGTGGTGCTCATGTTCCGCCGTCGGTCCAGCCGGGCCGCCCCTTGATGCCGACCGGCGCAAGCGGCACGCGCTCGCCGTGGCCTTGTACCCATTCCTTGTAGTCATAATGGGCCCCGGGGAAGCCGATCATCTTCCATGCGCCCATGCCCCGGTTGCCGCCGTAGATGGGATCGGAGAAGTAGCCCTCCTTGGTGTTCTGCAGCAGCATGGCGAAGAAGACCTTGCTGTCGACGCCGCCCTCGAGCTGCGTCGCGCCGCTCTCGAGGCCCTTGAGCACCGTATCCTGGTCGCCGGCCGCGAGCTTGACGAAGGCCTTGCCGTTCGCCCCTGCGGTGACGTACTGGTCGATGGCCGCGATGGCGGCCCGGTAGTACTGCGCCGGACTGAACCGGCTCTGGTAGCCCTGTTCGGGCGTCCCCTTGGGCCATGGGCCGCCCAGGAAGTAGTGGTCGCCGCGACCGTAGCGCCCGGCCAGTTGCCGGTCCAGGAAGTACGGTACGCCGGCTTCGACCGCGCCGGGCCCGAGCGGATCATCCGGGATCAGCCTTGCCACCGCGGCCTCGATGAACCGGGCTTCCGCGGGCGTGAAGAATACATAGCCGGTGCCCGACGCGCCGGGCGGTACATCCGCGCTTCCTTCCACCCAGGGAACGGCACCGCGAAACGTCTGCGCCGGGGCACCGAGCGCGCCGTCGTGCAGCGGTGCAGCGCTCGCGCCGCCGATCCCGGCAACCGCGCTGGCGATGAAGAAGCGGCGCCGGCCCGGGTTCATCCCGGATGGCGGCGGCGCGGCATCGGGCCGACCCGGATCGGGCCCTCCAGGCTCCTGCGCAGGCGCGTTCGGGCTCGGCTCGACCGCTCGGGCATCTGCTGTGTCGCGCGGGACCATCACGATCTCCTCGTCATCGGCGGTCCGCCGGGATTTCCTTCGTCGTCGTCACGCCGTCCCCGGCGTGTTTGCTGCGGAAGGCAGCGTGGGTCCGCACCAGCCCCTCGAAGCGCGGCGCGATCGCCGCGTCCGACACCCGGACGGGCGTCAGGAAACCGGCAATGAACGCGAAGGCGAATACGAGCTCGAGCATCGCCAGGACGAGCATCGCGTAGCGAACGGGCGTGCCCAGTTGGATCATTTGCGCTAGCGCTCCAGCGTGCAAGCGTCTCGTTCATCGGGCAGCAGCGCTTGCGCAAGTGGCGTGCAGGGTCAAGAGGCAGGCCCGAAATCCGGCGGCTGGTTGCGCGCTTGTATCGGACAGCCGTTGAGCGAGCCCCGATAGGCCGAGAGGACCGGATAGACGTAGCGGCGGGCGCGCCCGATCATGCCCAGCGGCTGGTGGGCCATGATGCCCTGCCACGGCGAGAACGCCATCTCGTCGTCCACGAGGTGCGAGCGGTCCGGCGACCACGCCGTCTGCGCCTTTACCGTCAGCGTCGCTACGGGGAGGTAGGGGTTGGACTCCTCGGGCCAGGCAATGGACGCGTCCTCGACCGGGTTTGCCGAGGCGTCGCGGCGCAGCTGGACGCGCAGCGTCCAGGCGCCGCCTTCCGTTGCCAGCAGCGACACCATCTCGTCGCGGATCGCGTTCTCGCGCCCGTCCACCGCGAATTCCTCGTCCTTCAATGCCAGGAAATTGTTCGAGGCAGGCACGATGTCGAGCTTGGCGACGTAGGCTCCGAACCGATAGGCAGCCTGGGTCCCGTAGCGCTCCCCGACCGGGTTGGATTCCGGATAGCCGCCGAGCGCCTTTTGCCGGCCGGTCGGAAGCCCGACCTTTTCCTCGAGACGGACCAGCGGGCGCAGGACCGCCGACAGCGCCGACTTGGCCCATTGCGCCTTGTCGGTGGTCTTCTCGAGCAGCTTGAGCGCATCCAGGAAACCCTTGGTATCCGGATTCGAAAAGGCGACGCCGCTGGCCAACAGGAAATCCTGCGTACGGCTCTCCTCGCCGCCGGAAAGGCGGTCGCCATCGACGCCGAACACCTTGATCGCGAAGCCGCGTGGCAGGGAGATGCTGTCGCTCAGGATGTCGCCGGCGATCGACGATATCCGGACGATGGCATCGTAGCGGCGCGGCACCGCAAAGATGCCCTGGGCCAGTTCGGGTGGAAGATCGGGGTGCACGCCCAGTTCGCCGCGCAGGATCGCGTGGCTCTTGGCATGCACGCCACGGCTGGCATGGCCAAGGTCGTCGTTGACCTTCTTGACGATCATCTTCAGCGTCTGGGCCAGTTCCTGGGTGATGGACTCCTCCTCGGAGCCCACGTTCTCCGGGTCGGATGCGAAGGCGATGGGTGCGGCGTAGGCGATCTGGTTCACTATCAGGCTCCTTTCCAATGCAAGCGATTGGAAAACGTCATCCGATGAATTGCAGGTTGTCCACGCGCGTCGATCGCAGCGCGAACCGGGTTCGACCTCGCCCGCGTCGATGCGCAGGCAGGTCGGGCCGGCGTCATTTGGCCCGTCCGGGATCCGGCCGTCTGTTCGATGCCGTACCGAGCGATGCCGTACCGCGCGCAGGCGCTTCCATTTCCGCTTCGGCATGCAGGCTTTGCGCATCGCGGCCGATCGTCGCCACCGCCATTGTCCGGTCAGCCTTCTTGAAGCGGACGGCGCAATCGCCAGAGGCCAGCGTGCCCTCGATGTCGAGGCTATCCCACTGTTGCGCGTGACCGACATAGTTGATCACGACGTCGAAGTGCTGGCTCCAGAAGAAGGGAACGGCGTCGAAGCGCTCGCGTCGGCCGAGCATGTTTCTTGCCGCCACCTGGCCCTGGCGCTCCGCGACGACCCAGTGCTCGACCCGGATGCGCTCGCCCGAATGCGGGTCCGGCCAGCGCGCCACGTCACCTGCGGCGAAGATGCCCGGTACGCTCGTCTCCAGGTAGGCGTCGACGGCGATGCCGCGGTCCATCGCCAGGCCGGCCTCCTGTGCCAGGGAAATCGCGGGCTGGACCCCGATGCCGAGCACGACCAGGTCCGCATCCACCGCTGTGCCGTCGCTCAGCGTGACCCGCTTGCCGTCGATGCGGCCCACGGTTCTTCCCAGGTGGAAGCGCACGCCGCGGGACTCATGCACGCCCTGGATGAAACGGCCGAACTCGGGACCCAGCACAGGCTCGAGTGGCGTTTTCCCCGGCCCGACCACGTGAACCTCGAGCCCGCGGCTGCGCAGCGACGCCGCGACCTCGAGCCCGATGAAGCTGGCTCCGACGACGACCGCGCATCGTGCCGGGGCGGCCTTGGCGAGCAGGGCCTTGCCGTCGGCAAAGCTGCGCAGGTAATGCACCTCGGCCTCGCTGGCGCCCGGTATGTCGAGCCGGACCGGGTCGGCGCCGGTCGCGATCAGCAGCGCGTCGAAGTTGAAGCGCCGTCCGTCCTCGAGCCGGACGCTCTTGTTCCTTGCGTCGAGCGACGCGACCTTGGCCTGCAGGACGAGGTCGATCCGGTTCTCGGCGTAGTAGCCCGGCGTGCGCAACGGCATCCAGTCCGCCGGTGCGGTGCCGGCCAGGAAATCCTTCGACAGATTCGGCCGGTCGCAGGGTGGGTCGCCGGCGGCACTGAGCATGGTCACGGCGCCGGGGTAGCCGGCACGGCGCAGCGTGTCCGCGGCGGCCAGCCCGGCAGCGCCACCGCCGACGATGACGACCGAGCGCGGCAGGCTCGACGTGGATTCGATGGCAACCGCCGCCGCAGACGGCTCCGGGAGCCGCTCGCGGACGTAGACCTTGCCCTCGATGCGCTCGACGCGCCAGCAGGGGATCGGATCGAGTGCCGGAGCGCGCAGCGCGCCTCCGGTCTGCAGGTCAAAGCTGGCATGGTGCAACGGGCAGCGCACCGTGCCATCGACGATCAAGCCGTCGCACAGCGCCCCGTGATAGTGCGAGCACAGGGCGCCGATGGCATAGACGCGCTCGCCGCTTCGCACGAGGATCGCCTGCTCGGCGCCGACCTGGCCCGCAAGCATGGTGCCGTCCGGCAGTTCGGCGAGGGCAACGCCGGCACGCAAGTCGGGCGCGCGCGTGTCCATCTTGTCCGTCATGATGTTCTCCTCAAGGGCGTTCAGGGGACTGCCTGCGCTGGCAACTGCGCGCGCTCGGCGAGCGCGGCGGCACGCTCCGCCAGGCGGTCCAGCATGACGGCGATGGCCTGCGCCTCGCCCTGGGCGGAATCCGCGAGTACCGGCGTCGACAGGTTCCACAAGGGCTCCTGGCGAGTTGGCGATGGCGCCGCTGCCACCGTGTCCGACACGCCGATCTGCGCCGTGGTCAGCAGCGCATGTCGGCCGCGTACGAGGTCCAGGCGCAGCAGGTCGACCGTGAGCGAGACCGCGTGTGCCGCATCGCCACAACTGGCGTCGCAGATCGTCCAGCCCGGCAAGCGGCCACGCAGTGCCGCGGTGAACTCGCGCGTCATGCCTACCTCGATGCGCTCGGCCCAGTACGCATCGGGCCACTGCGCCAGCGTCTCCGGATCGGCCCAGTATCGAACGGGGCGCGAACGCATGTATTCGGGCACCGCCAGCCGGCGCACCACGAGGATCGCGCGCGCAACACCGGCCGCGGCTGGCGCCGAGGAATCCGGTTGGCGCGTGTAGGGCAGCGCGATCAGTTCGGCCTGTGGGGCGTTCGCGCAAGAGACCAGAGACGACACCGCCGCCAGCGCGGCGCAGCGTGTCCATGCTCGCCGCGCGGGGCCCGGTGACATGTTCGAGATGCGGCTCAAGGCGTACTCGCCGGCGAGTGCTCGCCGCGGCCAAAGATGATCGCGTTGGGCTGCTGATCGATCAGGTCGCTCCAGTCGTGCAGGCTGCGCGCCGCTTGCGCCAGGTCGGCGGCAGCCTGGTCCAGGTCGCTGCGCAGCGGTGCCCGAGGATCGGTGAGCTCGGCGACCCGGACCATGGCCACGCGCGCCGACTCGGCGGCCTCCCGGGTACCGCTCAAGGTGCGCAGCAGGTCCGGCCGCACCGAGGTGACCGTCGCGTTGGTGTTATCGGCCAGCCGCGTGACGGCGGCCAGCGCGAGCGTGGAGTTGTCCTGCACGCGCGTGATTGCGGCGCTGGCCACGGACAAGGTGGCGCGTGCCTGGCTGCCGACCCCCGCCACCGTGCGGTTCGCGGTGCCGAGCGCGGCGTTCGCGGCGACCAGCGTGCCCTGCATGGCGGTCATGGTCGTGCGAAAACTCGTCATCGTGGCGCGCAGTTCATCGATGACATCGCGCAACGGCAGCTCCGCCAGCTGGTCGACCAGCGCACCGAAGCGGTCGGCCACGACCGGGATCTCGGGCGGGGGGCCGGCCACGACCGCGACCGGCGTCGCATCGGCCAGCATGTTGAGCTCGATCGACTTCTGGCCGGTCACGAGGCTTTGCGATACGAGCTTGGCGCGCAGCCCGCGCTGCACCGCGGCGGCCACGTCCATCTTGGGGATGGGGGCACCGTTGCCGCCGTAGTAGGTCACGACGTCGGGCGAGATGCCGATGGTCACGGGTATCCGGCCCTTGAGCGTGCGCAGGTCAACCTGCAGGCCGATGTTCTCCACCGTGCCTATGGCCACGCCCCGGAAGGTCACGGGTGCCCCCTTGTAGAGCCCGGCGACGCTGTCCTGGAAGTAGATGACCGCGTTGACCCTGCGCTCGAACAGATTGCTCCCGCTCAGCCACAGCACGCCGCCGACCACCAGCACCAGGGCGGCGATGATGAAGACGCCGATCGCCAGCGCCGGGCGCTTCATGGTGCCGCCTTTCCGGGCGCGTCCGGCAGGCGCTCGCGGTGCATGAACGCCTTCACCGTCGGGTTGGTGCCCGACTCGAGCAACTGGCGCGGGCTGCCATGGCCGATCGGACACTTGCTGTCCGCATCGAGGAAGATCCCGTCGTCGGCGATCGCCAGCAGGCTCGGCAGTTCGTGGCTGACGAGCACGACCGCGGCACCGGTGCGCTGGCGCACGTCCAGTATCAGGTCGTCGAGCCGGCGCGACCCGATGGGATCGAGCCCGGACGACGGCTCGTCGAGCAGCAGCAGCGGCGGCGATGCGCCTATCGCCCGCGCCAGGCCGGCGCGCTTGCGCATTCCACCGCTCAGATCGGCCGGATAGAAGGCGGCGAACGCCTCCAGTTCTACCCACTGCAGCACCTCGGTGGCGCGTGCGTCGCGCTGGCGCTGATCCATGTCGGTCATCTGCTCGAGCGGCAGGCAGACATTTTCGCGGATCGTCATCGATGACCACAGCGCGGCGGACTGGAACAGCATGCCGCAACCGGTGCGCAGGCGCCTGCGCGCGGCATCATCGCCGTCCCAGTAGCTGGTGCCACCCAGCAGGACCTGGCCGCCGGCGGGCTCCAGCAGGCCGATCACGTGCCGCAGCAGCGTGCTCTTGCCGCAGCCGCTGACGCCCATGATCGCAAAGATCGTGCTCGCCGGGACGGTGAAGGACACCCCCTGCTGAACCAGCCGATCTCCGAAGCGCATCTCCAGGCCGCGTACCTCGAGCACCGGGGCCCCGGATCCGGGTCGATCCGAGGGCGCCGGCAGCGCGAGCGTGGCAGCGGGCATCACCATCCCAGCGCGTTGGCGCAGACCGCGAACACCGCATCGAGCGCGATGACGCCGACGATGCCGGCCACGACGGCACCGGTGGTCGCCTGGCCGACACCGGCCGCGCTGCGATCGGCGTGCAAGCCGTACCAGCAGGCGGTCATCGCGACCAGGAAGCCGAAAGACAGCGACTTGGACGCTCCCAGGACGAACTGCGTGGCGTTCAGCGCTTCGACCGTCCGATCGAGGTAGGCCGAGGGGGCGAGGTTCATCATCCCCGACGCGACCAGCAGGCCGCCCAGCAATCCGGCGGCGCAGCCGTACAGGTACAGCAAGGGCATGACCAGGGTCAAGGCGAGCACGCGGGGCAGTGCCAGGTAGGCGACCGTGTCCAGCCCGAGCACCGAGAGGGCGTCGATCTCCTCGTTGGTCTGCATGGTGGCCAACTCGGCGGCAAAGGACGCGCCGGTGCGGCCGGCCATGACGACGGCGGTCATCACGGCGGCCATCTCGCGCGAGACCGCTATGCCGACGAGGTCGGCCACGTAGATCCCGGCCCCGAACTTGACCAGTTGCACCGCCCCGACAAAGGCCAGGATCGCCCCGACCAGCACGTTGACGACCAGCACGATGAGCAGGGCCTCGGCGCTGCATTGCATCGTCACGCGGATGAAATCGCGCAGCGGGAATCGTCGCCGCGCGGCCAGCAGCGCAGCGGTGGACAGGGGGATCTGACCCAGGAACTCGATGGCGTCCGCCCCCTTGGCGAGGAACGCCGCCAGCGCCACGGGAACGCGCACCGGAGCTGCGCGTTTACGGTCCGGGGTCGCCACCGCAGCCACGATCGCCGCATCCTGTTGCACCGGCACGAATTTCCCCGCAGAGGGCCAGCGGACGTCCGCTGGCAAGGTGCTCAAAGGTGCGGGATATGCCTGTTTGCGTCTGTACCTTGGCGAACAAAGAATTGCCGGGTGAAAGCCGCCCTTTCCTTGAATGTCGGGGCGCCTCGCGCGGTTATTGTCCTGGAGCAAGCGGCTCGCGGACGGCCACGGGTGGCATGGGGACAAGCCCGCCCTATCGTTGACGCAAGGGAGCCGCGCCGAATCGGCATCGCATCCGCGCCGCAGCAGCGGCCTACCAACGGGCGCTGGCAAGGTCATATGGACGCGTCGAACAGGTTCTTCCAGGTCTACGGCAAGACGGCGTCGGGCACGAGCGCGATGAACCTGACGCGCACCGCGACGTCGTCGGCTTCACGGCGGGTGCTGATCATGGTCGACGGCAAGCGCACGCGCGCCGACCTGGCAGCCACGTTCGACCCCGAGGTGCTCGAGCGATCGATGCAGGAACTCGAGTCCAAGGGCTATATCGAGCTGTTGCGACACTTCCCCGAGATGGAGGAAGAATCCCCGGAACCGGCGCCTGCGGCCCGGCCGTCCGAAGAGGCGGTGCCCGAACGCGCGCCGGCCATCGCGCAAGCGCCAGCCGGGAAGCCCGAGGCGCTCGACGGGCCCGTGACCCGCGTCGCGCATGCAAAGCGCAACATCCTCTTCGTGGTGGGCCTGGTGATCGTCTGCGGGCTCGCCCTGCTCGTCACCATCGGCGGCACGAGGCTGTGGCGGGAATTGCCCGCCATTGCCAGCGATGTGGCTAGGGTCCCCGTGATACCGCCCGCACCAGTCCCACCGGTCACAGCGGCCCCATCGTTCACACGGGCACCCCCGGCCGCACGCAAGCCCTTGGCCGCCAAGGCCGCGCCGCCCCGCGATGACGCCGTGTCGCTCGGGGAGTTCCCGCCCGGCCGCGCCCCCATCGGTGCCGTGGTGCAACTGCAGGTGCGCACGCAGGTGGCGCCACTGCTGCCGCGCGCTGCGCGGGACCTGGGCGTGAAGTCGGGGCACGTGGTCGTCGTGCTGCACGTCGATCCCCAGGGCAAGGTCCAGCGCGTGGAACTGGTCAGCGCGACACCGCCAGAAGCCTACGACAGCGCGATGGAGGCCGCCTTCTCGCAGTGGACCTTCGATCCGCCCGGTGTCGCCGGCCGCATGACGGTCGATATCGACATCGTTCCGCCCACCGGATAGGCGCGATAGGCGGGGATGCGCGGAGCGGCCCTCCACCGAGGGCGCCCCGCGGCACGGACGCTGCCGGCGTGCGACCTAGCGTGCGACGATTCCCTGCGCACCGGCCGGCAGGCTGCCGGTGGGGAGCGAACCGGCGGCCGTGAGCGTGCCATCCGTACCGACCCGATACGCGTTGACCGTACCGCTGCCGTCGCGCACATAGAGGAAATGGCCCTCCTTGCTCAGCGCCATGTCGAGCAGGCCGCCGCCCACCGCTGCCGCCGCGTCGTTGATGAGGGTGAGCGCACCGCTGCGCGCCACCGCGTAGCTGGAGATCGTGGAGCTCCCGGCATTGGCTTCGTACGCGAAGCGGCCGTCGCGCGTCGTCACGAGCCAGCACGACGCTGCCTGGCCGTCGTTGGATACGGGGCCGCCCACCGGTACCAGCGTGCCATCCCCGTGGATCCGGTAGGAGCTCGCGGCGCCCGAAGCCGCATCGGAAACGACGAGCACATCGTCCTGCGTCACCGAGAAGCCGAACGGCGTGCTGCCGGACGAGGCGAAGGACGTGGCCTCCGACAGCTGGCCGCGATAGCCGACCCGGTAGGTGTCGATCAGGTTCGTGCCCTTCTCGGTCACGATCAGCACATCACCGGTCGAACTGAACTGCACTTCGGCCGGGTTCGCGAGCTTGCCGCCGGCCAGCGAACGCTGCACGCCCAGCGGAACGAGGCGATCGTGGATCGGATCGATGAAGAAGCCGGTGACGTTCGGGGCGACGCTGGCATTGCCCTGATTGAGTACGTAGACGAGCTCGCCCCTGACGGCGATGCTCACCGGCGTCTGTCCGCCCGAGGAAACCTTGTCGACCAGCACCGGTTGCTTCTCGTCCGCGCGAAACAGCGAGATTTCATTGCTGCCGCTGTCGACCGCGAACAGCCGCCCTTCGCTCAGGACGAGGGAATCCTGCGAGCCCAGCGGATCGAGGAAGGGCGCGCCCGAGGCGGCCAGCGGACCGGTGCCGGTGCCGCCGGTGGGGACGCTCCCGGCATAGCTCAACGCGCCGTCCGGCACGCGGTCGAACACGAGGATGGCATCGCCGGCGACCTGGTTCGAGAGCACGTAGACGGCGCCGGCGTCGTCGTCGGCACGCGCGGCGCCCGCGAACGAGGCCAGGACCGCCAGCGCGAGCACGCCGCGCGCGGCGATGGAACGAAGATGATTTGACTTGTTCATGACATACCTTTCCAGTTGAGCAATGAGCTGCGTTCGCTTGGGACGCAGGCGCCAGCGGCGCCTTCCGTCGGCGTGCCGTAAGCAAATGGCGGGCACCTAGCTAATTCGCACGCGGGGCGCGAATGGTTACCGCTCGCAAAAAATTCCGCTGTGTGCCGCAGCGCCTGGGGGCCGGACTTGCCATCGACCGTGCCTGGGCATATATTCCATTTGTGAACAATCCATATTTCAAGGGTCGCGCGGTCGCTGGCGGCCCCACGGCCGAGGCCGGACCGATGCGGCCGCGGCCCGTCGGCCGCATCGGCCTGCCGCGTTGACCACGGAGACCCTCATGCCGCTCGACACCCCGCACACCACGCCGCCGCTGCGCCGCGAGCGCCTGCGCTTCAGCGCCATCGAGCGGCGCCTGGAGGCTTCGCGCAAGCGCCTGCCCGGCTATCCGTACGAGGAACTGGTGCTCGCGCGCATGGTCACGCAGCTGGCCAAGCGCCAGGCCGACCTGTGCAATTCGGTGTTGCGGCGCTTCGACCTGAACTACGTCGAGTTCAACGTGCTCATGGCCATCTTCGAATCCGACCAGCAGGCGCTGACCGCCTCCGCGCTCGGTGCCGCCACCGGCGAGAAGCCCACCAACGTCACGCGCCTGTGCGATGAACTCGTGAAGAACCGCCTGGTCGAGCGCTCGCGCCACATCGACGACCGGCGCAGCGTGGTCCTGCGCCTCACGCCCAAGGCGGAGCGCCTGTTCGAGGAACTGCACCCCGCGCTGTGGGATGCGCTGCACGCCACCTACGGTGGCCTCGGCAAGGACGAGATCCGCCAGCTCACCGTGCTCTTGCGCCGGCCGCTCGCCGCGCTGGAGGGCTAGCCCGGCGCGGCGGGCTGCCGCTCAGTTCTGCGGGAACTTCATCCGGCGCACGAATTGCTCGTAGCGCGGGTCCGTGCGCAGATGCTCGAACAGCGGTTCGGCCTTCACCAGCACGCAGGCCGGGTCGCGCTCCTGGTAGGCGCGCTCGAGCCACGCGAAGGCCTTGTCCTTCTCGCCCCGGTAGGCATAGACCATCGCGATGTCGGCCGGGTTCGATTCGGCGTAGCGCTGCTCGAGCACCCGGAGCGGTATGTCCGAGTCCGCTTTGCGGCCCTGCGCGAAGACGCCGATCGCGGTACCGACCAGGCGCGAGCGCTCGTCGGG
>Ga0116229_10009048_pt1 | contig 15309 bp, 8 predicted proteins | sample S1TSphgellanicum_3_FD_87313 | JGI IMG/M metagenome (GOLD analysis project Ga0116229, IMG submission 87313) | Host-associated microbial communities from peat moss isolated from Minnesota, USA - S1T2_Fc - Sphagnum magellanicum MG | ecosystem: Host-associated > Plants > Peat moss > Unclassified... | reverse complement strand
TGAGAGGGGCACTTCAAAAATTAGAATGCCCACTATGATGGATGGATGGACAAATGGATGGATGGATGTTAAGAAAATTCATTTTTCAAGATGCCCCACAAATTTTGGGGGGTTTATCTTGTGGTACCCATTGGGTACTTGCTAGGTATCACAAAGAAAAAAAAAAGAAAAAAAAAAAGAAATTGGAGTAGGTTGTTAGGATACTTGGGGTAAAGCTTGTTTGTGGCCTCCGACTTTACTCTACTCGTAACTAAATGCGAGGTTTCCAGGAGCTCAGTAGGAATTGTTAGTGGGTGGGTTATAATTACGTGGCAACGATAAGCATGTTATACTTACATGTCAAGATGGTTACTAGTTAGTTACTAAGTTCTTGACTATTGGGTAGTACCTAGCTTGGCTAAGGCACCTAATTAATCATTTTTATGGAGAATTGTCAATTGTTTTTGAGAAATATGTGCTTGCCATGTTGAAAATGTGAAAGAAGCTCTCAAGCACACAAGCTTCATAAATAACCCAAAAAAAAAATTATTAGGCACCTTCTTGCCAAACCAGCCTAGGTAAGCACTACCCAGTCTTTTGACTTCATACTTCTTTATTGTAAGAAACTACTGACCTATGGATGGATGGATGATTTGAGGAATTGGAAATGATTTGATGAGGATGATGATGAGGAGGAGTAATGACTTGGTAGGGATGCTAGGGTAGGGTTTAGGGTTTTCAAAAAAAAAAAAACCTAAAAGAAGGGAAGAAAGAAGGAAGAAGAATTGTGATGATCAATTCAAGATTTCAAGATTCCAGACTATTCTATGATTGGGTTCTAAATAAAACCAGCAAAGCTCATCTTTGATAATTTATCTTATTATTATTATTTATTATTTATTATTATTATTTATTTTAGCACCATTTGTAGGTTTTTTTTGGTCCTAATTTTTTCTTTTGTTGCTCAAAATTGATCTTTGACTTTCATCCCTTTCTACTTCTCCCTCATCTTGCTTCTTAAAGTTCCCACCCCTCCCAAATTATGGTTTAATTTTTTAAAAAATGTTGATTATATTGATTTAATTAATTAATTATTGGAAACACACAGTGAGGCCGACCATGTTTTCAAAAATTAAAAATAAATAAATATTAGTAAATTTTTTGTGAGGTAGGTAAGAGTAGGGAATATGTGTGTGTGTGTGTGTGTTTTGTGTGAAAAAAAATGTGGCTGTGAATACTACAAAGGTTTTTTTAAGGGGCGGTGGGGGGGGTGAGATGGCAAAAATTGGCCATATTTCCAGGAAAAAAAATAAAATTACCATATTTAGATCATATATTCCCGTATGTCCAGAACCCAAATTTGGCTAAGTCCTCTTCTGGATGATCACAAGTCCACCTACTTCACAAATTAAATATAAATAAATAAATAAATAATTAATTAATTACTTGCTAGTGATCATCCACAAGGAGGTTAAAAAAAAATTCTAGAATTTATAGGTATAATGGTCATATGCAAGAAGAACCTGTGGTCTAAATATGGCAAATTTCAAGGATTTTTCCTTCAGAATATCGTAACACAAAAGGCAACTTCAACACATGGCTATCAATTAATTAAACTTGGGCTCGGGCTTGTTTCACATTACCAGCAACAACAATTGACTATTGTTTATTATTATTATTATTATTATTTTCTCTTCTTATGTTCCCATATGGTTTTCAATAGTTCATCATCATTATTATTATTATTAGACAAGAAGAGCAATTAATAAATAATATAAATATGCATATTATGGACATGAAAAAAAACACGTGTTAATTTGTTTTTTAATATCCATGTTGATGAGTAGAGGAAAAGAATAAGATAGTTATTAAGAAAGGAAGGAGATAATTATTAGAAAAGTAGCTAGATAATTAAGTTTTCATATGATCCTTTCACATTCCAATTAGTTGAAATTGAATTGTGAATGGACAACCCTATGAAAAGAGTATGCAAAATCAGCTTTGAGAAAATGTGTCAAGAGATGTTTATCAATTAATTAATTAAAAAAACTCCATGTCAAAAACAAAATATTTCTGAATAGTTTTTAAAGATTTTTTTAAATTAATTTTTTCTTTTCCCATTTTCCTTCCTAAAACTATGTATTTTGAAATTAAAAAAAAAAAAAATCCCCAACATTTTTTACAAAGATCACAAAATAGTGTCAAAGCTGCCAATGTACTAAAGTAGGTACCTAGATAACATGGTTTTGGGTAATATTTTCTCCCAAAAAAAGAAAAAGAAAAAAAAAGGGGGGGGTTGTGTCACACTATGGCCTTGCCATTTAACACTAAAAAGAATTATCTTAAGGCAAAAGAAGAATGATGGAAACTCAAATATTTCACCACACACAAATATAATCCTTTTAAAAGAAACCAAAATCCTTCAAGATATTATATATAACTCTATAATTACTAATCTCAAGTTTCAACACACACAAGCCAAAAAAAATATCATGTTTTCCAAAATCCTCATATCAAAAAAGATTAGACTTGCTTTACCTCGGGGCCAAAATCCCCGAAGCTACTACTATACTCTATAATGAAATCTAAACACAACAATATCCTTGCCTTTGGTAGGCAAGGCAGGCCAACAACAACAAAAAAAACCTTTTGTAAAAGTCACATTCCGAGTATGTCCTTCCCCCATTTATTTTTCCTTGTTTTTTTTGTTGTCATCAAGTGATGGAATTTGGACACGAAAGAAAAACAAATCAAAAATGCAACTACCCACAACTCTTTTTCCTTCATGACTTTTGAGGGAGTTGGGGTGGGGCATGGTGAGATTCAACAAGACGTTGTTGTCAAGAAAAGTCCACTCGTATTCCTTCTCTTAGTAATGTTTTTCTCCTCTTTGCTTGTTGTGGATCACCTTCCCTCCACTCCCCCTTTCCTCCCCACTCTTGAAGCTTTTGTTTGTTGTTGACTAACTAGCCATTTGGGTTTGTGAATTCCTTAGCTCTTCTTCTTCTTTCATCAATACTAGCCTATAGTGTGCTTCATCACACTCTCTCACACACACACACACACTCTCTCTCTCTCTTTTCAAAAGCTTTCAAGTTTTTGTTGTGGGTGGCGGGGAAGAGTTACAAATCTTGAAGCACCCTTGAACAACTTTGCTTTTCTTTTTTGTTTTTGAGGCTTTGTGGGTGTGATGCTTTGTGAAGAAACTTGGCACCCTACTACTACCACTACTACTACCCATCATCATCATTGTCATCATCTTCTTCTTCTGCAAAAGATTTTCCAGACAGCAGCTTGAGTCTGATTTCATCATCATCATCATCATCAAGGAGGACAAGGAGGACAAGGAGGACAAGTTGTTGTTGGAGGACTTGTTCTTGTTCTTCTTGGAAGATATGTTGCTTTGAGATTTTGCATTTAAATCTTGTGACCCATTTATTGTATAGCTGCCACAGCAACTTCCCCTGAGAGTTTACCGGTGACAGACGAGCTCCAAACTGTCAGTGACTGGCTCGCAGTCAGTCCTCTTTTCCTCCCTAGGGTGGTGAGTTTGAAACCCTCTTCTTCTTCTTCTTCTATTAAGATCTTTTGTCTTGTACCATACATAATGATCTCAAGTCTTTCTTCTTGTTGTTTGTCCTCCTGTTCCTCCTCCTCCCCACAAATATACAGAAACAGGAGTTGTTGTTATGGCTATACTCATCAGAACAAGAAATTAGTACTCAACATCAGCTAGATTGTTGACAGACATGTCTACTGAGGGAGGAGCATGTGGTGGTACTGTCTTTCACCCCAAGTCATGCCGGTGGTTTGATCTGGCAAAACTTCCTCTTCTGTGCCTGTCTGTTGGTCCATCCTTTGAGAATCCATTCTGAGGAGTTCTGAGTAATCCAGACAAAGAGAGCAGGGTTCGTCTTTTGAGTACAGCAGTTGGTAGCTTATTCAAGGTGAATTTCTAGCATGGTTAGCTGGAGTGTGCAAGAAGCACTGAGTCTTTGAATGTCTTTGAAAAACATCAACAGCAAAATTTCACAACAGATTCTGGTTGGAGCCATGCTGGCTAGATTACTGTTGGGATGGACGGATGGACAGTGTTGTTGCCAGTTGTCTGAATCCTTTCTTACAGTATTGTAGAAACCAGAACTTGGGTGGTTCCATTTACTTCTAGAATACATATATATATCGTTTCAGGACAAGGTTTTGCTCTTTCCAATGGAGTTCAGGATGAGCTCTAGTAGGAGGTGTGAGGGTTAGGCTCTCTATGTCGAGCTCTTCTCTGCAAATGGGAATTTTTGCGGGGCTGGTGAGAAGATCCCCCTGTTGAGCATGAAATTTGGGTTAGTACATCTTGCTAAAGATACTGTCGGGTAGAGTAAGTGTATGATGGTAAACTGGCAAGGCAAAAGTGTCCTAGTGTCTTCATGAACCTGGAGGCTAGCTGTATCCTGTAAGTGGTTGTTGCAGTAGCTCCAACTGGCCCAATAAGCCTCATGAAACCAATGAAACAGTCGGCACTTGTGAAGTGTGAACGACCTGTCTCAAGCATGTCTCTTGCTCCACCTAAAAAAAGTGTGCTAGTGCATCATCTATTGCACCACTGTACAATCTTATGATCTGCATCTGCAATCATATAAGCAAACACCCATGTTTGCTAGACTTTGTTTATTTGTTGTCAAGCCTTAGACTTGCTGCTTCCTTAATGGTGTGGCGGCACCATCTGATCACAGCACACCCACCCTAGGGTTTTTGTTTTGGGTATAATGACAACAATAACAAAGAACAAACAATTGAGTGTTTGAATTTTGTTGTGTTTTTGGCAGATCTTGTAATCAAGAGTTTTGGGGGGAGTCGATTTCTTTCCAATTTGGATCTGGGAATTCATGATCAGGAATTTCACATGTAGATGAGCATGGGACGTTATGAATCAGAAAGGTTGAGCAATGCATTAGAGCAGGCGGAACAGACAGCATCAAAGAGTGAGACAATTGATGTTGACACGGTGTTGAAGATAGCTCGCCAGGAGATTCACTTTCCAGAATTGAAGGCAGTATGGCGAGACACACAAGAGGCGGTGAATGTTTCAGACTTGTTGTTCCCCTCTCGCAAAGTGGCAGCTTTGTTGATTGAGGATTCGGTGGAGCCACAGGCAGTGGGACATGCATTGGTACAGGCTGCGTTCAAAGGATGCTATCACTGTGTGCAAAGACTTTGTGAGATTCAAGTTGAGGGCCATCTGGTTGCCAGCTTCTTGACCGCCCGTTTTACAGCGTTTGCATTTCTCAAGGCTGCTGAAGCTGGTCATGTGGAGGTGGTACGGAGATTGCTGAAACCCACTGGGTTCATAGGCATTGCAATCATGGGCCATGTGTTGACCACCAAGTACGAACTTGATGCATACCCATATGTAAAAATACCACTTGCAGAAGCAAGTGATGATTGGTTCCAAAGACTGGCCTCTTGTAGAACAATGCTGCCTGCAGCTGCACCTTCGTTCCTATCTGGGTTCTGGGACTTGAAGGGGCGACGTGGCCCAGAGCTAGTACATGAAGCTGTCAGGGCAGCATATGGGACGTATTTTCTGTGGTGGGCTGCAGTTGTTGCTGCAGCAAATGGGCATGCAGAGGTCTTTAAGGAGCTTCTAAAGACGAGAGAAAGGGAAAACACTTGGTTGGCAGATAAGTTGCATGCTGGTGGACGGAAACATGGGTATAATGAAGAGGCGAGGAAGATAATTGCTGGCAGGGCACGAATTGACCAGCTGATGTATCAGCTTGTTGAGGAGTTGAGCACTCGACAGCACCATGATGCCATTCTGCACACGCTTTGGTCTCGCATACAGCGGGGTGGGCGTGAGTCCCCACGAGCTATGTCCACAAATGCCCAGATCATGGCACAGGCCAAAAATGGGCTTTGGGAGCTACAAGTCGACATGCCATTGCTGCTTATGCCGGTGGAGCAATGCTATGATGAAGATGAGCCTTTCCGACGCTACAAACAGCTCATTCAATTGTTCAGCCAGCGAGCCCGGGTCAACATCCAGCTTGTTGCAACTGTGGAGGCCATGCCCGACTTTCTTCAGGTTCAAAAAAAAACCTCCTCCTCCTCCTCACATCCTCTTCCTGAATCCTTCACTGCTCCTGAAACATGTACAACAATTCTTTTGTCATTTGCCATTGAGAGTCATCCATTCCTGTGTTCTTTTGTGTTTTCCTTCTCTCTCTTTCTGTTTTGCTTCTTCTGGTCTCATGACAGACATTGTGGAGATTTGAAACATTTGCAGGTGACGGTGTCTATCAAGCATGTGAGATTCAAAGTTGACAATTCACTATGGGATGAGCAGCGCATGGGTCATTTCCCAAGTCTTGTGTTCATTTCAGTGACACCGGAAACAACCGAAGGAACAGGTGTCACCATGTCAAAATCATCTGCCAACCCGACATTCAAGGTAGGGATAATGGAGCGTGTGCAAGTTGGTGCAGGCATAGGTACGCTAGCACAAGGAGCGAGAGGCACCTTAGGGGGTTCAGCCGGTGTAGGTGTGAGTACAACTGTGAAAAACACACCATGGCGGTTTGAACAATTGCCCGTGCAGCAAGATCGAGGTGGCAGCTTTGTATGGACATTGCAAGCCATGAAAGGACAAGAGTTCAATCGGCTAAACCCACCACGCATGGCAGAATCAACATCCATTTGGCGGTTTGGTAAGCGGGTGCCTGCGCATCCACTTAGCCAACTTCCATTCACCAGTGAAGGCGGTGTCATCTTCAGCGGGAGCAGTTTTGATGACACCTTGATTTGGCGTTTGCCAAAGAAGATGGAAGGCACCAAATTGAAGTGGCGGATTGAGGGCCACATCCACTCCAGCTTCATTACCCAGCGTTATTGGGAAACACGGAAGTTGGTTTTCAATGGAAACTTGGATGAAAAGCTCATACCGTTGGTTGTCAAGGATAAGGATGGCGACAAAGGTGACAAAAAGGAGAAAAAGGACAAGGACAAGAAGGACAAGAAAAACAAAGATGAGGGTGAAGATGGAGAAGATGAGGAGGGGAAGGCTGAAAAGAAGAAGGACAAGAAGGACAAGAAGAGCAAAGATGAGGGTGAAGATGGAGAAGATGAGGAAGGGAAGGCAGAAAAGAAGAAGGACAAGAAGGAGAAGAAAAGCAAGGACGAGGGTGAAGATGGAGAAGATGAGGAAGGGAAGGTGGAAAAGAAGAAGGACAAGAAGGAGAAGAAAAGCAAGCACAAGGGTGAAGATGGAGAAGATGGGGAGGGGAAGGCCGAAAAGAAGAAGGACAAGAAGGAGAAGAAAAGCAAGGATGAGGGTGAAGATGGAGAAGACGGGGAGGGAAAGGTGGAAAAGAAGAAGGACAAGAAGGAGAAGAAAAGCAAGGATGATGGTGAAGATGGAGAAGATGGTGAGGAGAAAATGGAAAAAAAGAAGGAGAAGAAGGAGAAGAAAAGCAAGGAAGAAGATGAAGATGGAGAAGATGGGGAGGCGAAGGTGGAAAAGAAGGACAAGAAGGAGAAGAAAATCAAGGCTGATGGTGAAGATGGAGAAGATGGTGAGGAGAAAACAGAAAAGAAGAAGGATAAGAAGGAGAAGAAAAGCAAGGAAGTGGATGAACATGCAGAAGATGGTGAGGCCAAGGCAGCAAAGAAAAAAGATCACAAGGATGTGAAAACCAAAGATGACAGTGAGAAGGGAAATTCAGATGACGAGAGTGTGGAGAAGGCAAAGAAGAAGAAAGACAAGAAGGACAAGAAAAGCAAGGAAGAGGGTGCAGAATACATAGAAGTCGGTGTGGAGAAGAAGCCCAAGGAGAAAATGGAGAACAAGTTGCCACCAAATAGTGAAGTCCTTCATGTAGGTAGTAGAACTGATGTTGTCACAGAGGCTGAACAGATGTTAGACCTGTGTCAAGAAGAAATTCAAAAAAGTGTAAGGGAATTCCGGGAAAAGTTTGTCATGAAAGCACAACACAAGAGAGCAGTTTCCAACAGTGAACAAGGACCATCCAGACATCATTTTAGTGAAGCAGCAGCAGAAGAAGGTGCAAACTTACGAGAACAAGACCACCACCCAGAGCATCATGCCAAAATCACAAGTATCCAAAGCTTGCCACTTGTGCACCAAAGGAATGTGTCACAAGGACTTTCGGTGAGAACACGACCACGGCACTTATGACTCGGTACATAGACATCAACCCGACTTATGTGACATTTACCGTGTGTCAATTCAATCCCCTATGTACCATGTGTCTCTTTCCAAAGCTTCTTATTGTAACAATTCACAACCCAAACCAACAAACCCATCCATCAACAAAATGAATTGCATGTTCTCTTGTAGAGTTGTTTGTAGCTTGTTTGTTGGCTCTTATTCTGCAGATAAGCAAAAGAGCAAACTAGAGGTTTAACAATCTAGAACAACCTAGAGTTTAGGTGAAGTGTTTCTTTGAGGCTCAGCTGCATGGAAATGATGATGAAAACTCAGGTATTTGATTAGAGCCTTCATGATGTAGCTGACTGCAGTCAGTCTCGCACTATTTGTTTATATTTATTTTGTAGGAAGTGTAATTCTTCACAGTTGCCAGAGAGCAACAAACCCATTTAGACAAATTTGTCTTCTCTCATGTGCATGATGATAGTACCCATAGTCTGCAGTGCCAAAATTTGTGCTTCATTCATTTGGAACACACAATTTGATTTCAGGGTTTCAGGATTTCATTAAGCTTGGGTTTGATGGTTTTGACAAACTGAAGGGTTTAGGGTTTGGGGAACACAGATGATACCCATTTCATTCCAATATTTGTGATTCCTTCATTTGGAACAGGGAATTTGATTTCAGGATTTCATGAATTTCGTTGGGTTTCATGATTTTGACAAACTGAAGCGTTTAGGATTTAGGGTTTAGGGAGCACAGATGACACTCATTTCATGCCAGAATTTGTGATTCCTTCATTTGGAACAGGGAATTTGATTTTGGGATTTCATGACTTCTGGTTTTATGGTTTTATGACAAACTGAAGTGTTTAGGGTTTAGTGAACACAGCGAGTAGCTTTTTGGGATTGTGCAGTTCCTCACCCATGACTCCCTCCAACCCCATCAGCAGCATCATTGGCTGATTGGGTTTCTCTGTTGAGATGTTTTGCTCCTAACAAAGCTGACCTCTCTCTTCAGAATTCAACGTCTCTCTGCTTATACGATACAAGCTGATCAATGAATTGACATCAAAATAATTTGAGACGATACATATAACAGTCTAGAATTTGAAGGGAGAACTCCAGTAGGATGGCAATGAGCAGAAGAATTCAGCTCCAAAAAAAGAATCCAAGTGTAGTGCAAACATTAATCAAACTCATCATCACTTTTGATTGTAATGGTCAACACCTTCGGTACAACTTACTGAAAGACAAAAGTGCTTGTGGTTGGATCATAAGTTTGTAACAACTTATGTGATGCAACATTCTTTTGAAACGTATATGTGTATACCCTGTGATCTAATCAAGCATTTATTTCTTGGAGAGGTTGGGTCATTCAAATGTTGTGATCACTTGAAAACACAATTGCACTTATATAGTCTGTTTGTTGCATCATTAACACTCATAGATTATCTCCTTAGGGATGGTGATAATGCCAAAACACGTTTGCCCTCTCTTCGGTAAAAAGCATTTTTTGTAGCTTACAATGCATGTACCAACAATGTGGTTGCCAATGTATCTAGTAGGCACTTCCACGGAGGTCTTTTTTCTTTGTTTTGGTCACACCGTAGAGAATTATTTCAACCGTAAATAAAAATTAAGGTCTTGATTCTTCTCAAGAAATTGACCTAATAATTCAAGTATGACATTCTTTTGCATTATGAAAGGAGTACACGTCATGTAGAAATTAGGGACCTTGATCCTCAAATACTCTATTCTTTGTTTGTCCTCAAAATGTGCAAGAGAGCTCAACAAAGCATTTCTACCATTATGCAAAAGTTGCCAACTTTGAAACTTGCAACCCTCAAAAACACACACACACACACACACAATAACATCTTTGCAACTTCAAATTTTCAAGTTGTTGGCAAGATTGTTGCCACCCTAATTGTTTGAAAACCCAACAAACAAGGGGACAATAGATTGAGCGGTGTATAGAAGAATATCCCCTTAATATAATAAAGCTTTTATGCAAGGATATGTTATGAGCTCCGGATAGCTAGCACAAGAGGAGAGAATTTTGACTATAATCCACAATATTCGATTGCGATTTTATTATACACGGATTAGTTGATTATGATATTCTTGAAGGTATTCTTATTATCACTGCTATTTCTCAAGGATTTTTTTCATTTTCTCAACAAATAAATTTGAGAAAACCTTGTTTTTCTAGTCTAAATTCAACTAATTAATTTTGCGAATTTTTTGGGGGGGAATTTTTTGGCAAATTTCTGATATCACAAAATTGAAAAAAATAATTAAAATAAAAAAATAAAAATCCCCCTGAATCTTACCCTTTGTGGCTGGTAGTTTTCCTTGAAGATCTTACTTCAAGTATATCATCATCAAGGTCTCTTGACACCCTATGGTTTTCTCTTGGGTTCCCGGAACAAAAAAAATATAACCATGGTTCTCAAATTTTTGAAAGAATCAAAACAACCATCCCAAAAGAACCCGAAGTTTATTACCGAATTGTTCATGAAAACCGCCGGTTCTTTGAGGTTTATGAAATACCCAGAACTGATGGTTCTTTAATTCTGATGAATTTTTTTTTCCAACTTGTTTTGGGAACCAACGGTTCTCTATTTCCAAATTATTTCAAAAACACTACATTAGAAATGATTTATTATTATTATTATTTTTATTTTTTTTGTACAGGAGTAGGCCGTGATGACTCAACATTCACATGGGTGAGATGAACTCGGTCTTTAAATTATTTCGTGAAAGAAATTGATGGTTTTAGGGTTGTTTGTATTTTTTTATTTTCAAAAAAAAAAAAAACTTAAGAACCTTGATTATATACGAGAATTGGGTCCTTTGGTTTTGGTGGACCGCAGTTATGAGTCCTAAGAGCCGCCCTGATAACCGTCAGGGGTTGGTTCACGGTTCTAATAATCGCACAACATTGGCCTAATAGTTAGCGCCAATCTTGGGGCGGTTCTTTGAATCTTTAATGAATCACGGGTTCCGATTCTTTTTGAGGCAAAATTTTTGATTAAATCAAAGAATGGTCGATCATGATAGTTGTTTCAAAAACCCCGAAAGACTCTGTTCCTTTGATTTTCTTTCACAACCTATGGCACCCCCCAAATGTCTTCATACCCGGTTGATAACCGGCATGCCTCCGTCCAGAACCTCCCAACAACACTGGCTAGCTAGTTAGCACTTATCATCCATTTTTTACTAGAGTATAGTAGCTTAAGGGATTTTTATAGGCCCCTACTAGGTGGTAATAAATAATAGGTCTATTTTTTTAATATGAGGATTTTTTTTTTGAAAGATGATATATTTTGGCTTGTGTTGAAACATGAGAAATTTAGTTACAAAGTTATAATAATATCTTGAAGGATTTTGGTTTTTTTACAAGAGGATTTTTTTTTGGTGAAGATTAGGTTGAATATTTTTGCATTGGTGAAATATTTTTGAGCTTCCATACTTCTTCTTTTTTGGCCTTAAGATGATGATATTTTTTTAATGTAAAAATGGCAATTAGCTGACAAATATGACACACCCCCTTTTTTTTCTTTTTTCTTTTTTCTTTTTTCTTTTTTTAAAAAAAAACATTTTAAAAATTTAAAAATTATAGTTTTGGATGGATTTTCAAAAGAGGTTGGCTACAAGACTTTTTTTGGGGTGTTAAGTCTTTTGTTTGGACTTCCATCCTTTCTCTTTTTCTTTTTTTTCTTTTTGGTCTTCTCTTGTTCACTTGTCAGGTGTTTGTTTTTCTTTATTTTTTATTATATATTATTTTAGGCACATGCTCTTTGCTTTTTGCTTGCACATTCACACTCAGATTTTGCAGATTTTTTTTACTCACTAGGCTATAACAGATTTTGGGTTTTTCCTCTTTTTTGCACTAAGTGTCACAGTTTTACACTAATGTCAAACTATGTTATATATATTAACTAGTGTTGGGTGGTTTTTCTTTTTTTATCTTTTTTTTCTTTTAAAAAAAAAAATGAAGAACCCGTGATTTATAAAAATACATAAACTAGAAGGTTTTGGTTGGGGTTCTGTTTCAAGTTCTAAAAATCAGACCTGGTTCTAGTTCAATTCAAGAAACTCAGATCAAAATTGACGATTAACTATACTGAAAAATACCCCTTGATCAATTCTAGTAATTTGATTCAATTTTTTTTTAAATTTTATTTTAAAATTTAAAAACCTTGGGTTCCAATTTCAGCTCCACAAATGAATGACTAGTCTAGGGACCCAATTCCTAGATATTCCCAAGAACCAAACCCTAGTTAAAACTAGGAACCCAATTCCATTCCGGGTTTGGTTCTTAAAATAATCCAATTCTGATTCTAGTTCTAGAACTAGTTTGAAAAATCAAACCCAATTCTAATAATTCCCATCTTCCTAGTCAAAATACTCAGCAGTTCTAACCGACCAAACCCATTTAGGGTCCCATATATACTTTACATTGGAGTGGATGGAACCGAATAATTGAAACCCACATTATGTGCATCATGTACCTACATTTTACAATTATAATGTCAAACTACGGTAAATAAATACATACATACATACATACATACATACATACATACACACACACACATATATATACCACATATATAATATATAAATTCATTGGAATGGATGAAATGGATGAAATGGATGAAATCACATAATATTTAAACCTCACAAATATGTGATGAGCCAAGCAAGGCCTACTTCTAACTACTCCCTTGAGAGAACAAACCATAACCAAACTTTTGCACAATGATTCACTCACTTGTGCACTACTCTTTGATAGACCCACCCACCATTAACTTCTTAATGAATGATTTCATCTCTCAACTGAATTTTAGAGTCACATTGCAAAAATATTTTAAATTAATTTGTAATTGATATTTTCTTTCAGTTGCTTCTACATTCAATTTTAGGTTGGAATTTTTTTTAATTTTTAAAAATAAAATATGCCATAAATTCTATGGAAGCTCCTACATATTGTCATACACTAACAACTTGTTAGAATTTTCCTATTGTGTTTTTTGGGGGGGCTTAGATAGTTTTGTTAGTAGAAATAGTCAAAAAATATAGCTAGCTACCCATGTAAAATTATTATTTTTTAAAAATGGTGTGAATGGGCTTCCAAATTATTTAAACACAATTAATGCCCCAAAATGAAATAAACTAAAAAAAAATCTTTCAACACATGAAGAGGATGTGTGAGTGAGCTTGTCTATTTTGTTTCAAACCTAGAGAAGATGAATGGTGAGGACTTGTATGAAGTTTATGAAATATAAAATTAGAGTCTAGTATACCAATGTTGGGTGAGCATTCAATTTTGTTCATAACCATTGGTTTTAGTTTTTTGAGAATTTTAAAAAATCAGAGAACAAATGGTTCCAGTTTTTGGTATTTAAAATATCAGAATCAAAGAACCACAGTTATCTGATTTTATTTTTAAAAAACCTCAAAGAACAAGGGGTTTTATAGGCACTTATAATATTAGAAGTGATTTTTATAATTTTTATAATTTTTTTAATTTAAAAAAATTAAAAAATTAAAAAAACCACATTATGAACCCTAAGAACCCTGCTGATAACATCAAGGGAGGGTTTATCCCAAGCATCATTGTTATTTACTATACATACAATGGGGAAATGTGGTTTGTTATACTTTGAGGTGTTTTTTTTTTTTTTTTTTTTTTTTTTTTTTTTTTTTTTTTTGGGTTTCCAAAACTCATTTTATGAACTAAGCTTCTATTAAGGATGATATTGAAGGAGGCGTCATGTGAAGTATTTTTTGTTGGTCTCACTAGTAACTACTTACAACTTAACAAGCCTTGTAGTTTTTTTGACCCGAGCTTCTTTGCGATGTCATGTTCTAGAACATGACTTTGAGTAGAGTGATCTGACACACAAATCATTCTTTGCCAATGCAAACAAAAAGAGCACGAAACAAGCAAGTCACTTCCACCTCAAGAACTTTGAACTTTTTTATGCACACACAACAAAAACAATGCACACTAATCATATGCACACAACAATGATCATCATCGTCGTCGAAAAGTTGTGTCATATAAAGACATGCTAACCACATCTCTTTTCAATTCAAAACGTTTCTCTTAAATTTTCAACGGAATAATTATAAAACTTTCATTTCCTTCTTTGTTGCTTGCGACACAACTTTGTATTATTAACACTTTTTGCCAAATGGATCTCGATATTGGAAAAAAGTCTTCACTCTTAGTTTCTCTCCACACATGTCAAATTGCAATATAAAACCCTCCATGCATCCAAAAAGCACTTGGGCCCAACATACAAAAACTCTTGCTATGTCAAACGACTTGCTTTCATTAGACATTACAATTCCCAATGATCTAGATCTAGATCTAGATCTCTCTATTTTCCTTTACTCTCTCACAAAGATTTTTTTTTTGGGGGGTCACATTGATCGTTCCTTTGTCCTTTACAACAAATATAGAACAAATATTGAAAAAATCTTTACATAGTCAAAAGTTTCGATCTTCAAAGTTGAAATCTCACTTGCATTTGGGCAAGTTTTTCAAATTTTTGTGAACCCTTATAACCAAGCTTAAGGAATGAGGCAAAATTGATAATAGATTTCATTTTTGGGGATTGCTTGCTATGTTGTCGTCATGTCTAAGTTTCATCGCATGGTGGAAATGTGGAGTGTGGAATTACAAGATAGTGTACAAAGTCGTGAATTTGTGTCAACAAGATGCCCTTCGATTGCGTGTGTATTTGGGGGAAAGGGGCCATCATGTGTTCGGTTACATGGGGCTTGCTTATTGGCTTTAACCCTAGATGCTTTGAATTTACCACTATGGGGGGACCCAATACGAGAGGGGTCATTAGACTAAGGCCCACTTTTATGCAATAGAGTCAAGGCCAATGTTCAACTCAAATCAAATCAAGCATTCCTATTGGTGCAAAAGTTGAAATTAGCTCCCAAGGGCTTTACACTAGGAGTCAAGGCTGAAATAGAAAAAAAAAAATCTTTTCAATCTGCCCAAAGTTACTAATAAATGCTGAACTTTATAGCCTTGTATTGGGCCCAAGCCTGAAAAAAGCACAAACTCTCAAGCACACTAGCTTCATTATTAGTATAATGCGTAATTGTAAATTATTATTATTATTATTATTATTATTA
>Ga0116229_10009046_pt1 | contig 15311 bp, 11 predicted proteins | sample S1TSphgellanicum_3_FD_87313 | JGI IMG/M metagenome (GOLD analysis project Ga0116229, IMG submission 87313) | Host-associated microbial communities from peat moss isolated from Minnesota, USA - S1T2_Fc - Sphagnum magellanicum MG | ecosystem: Host-associated > Plants > Peat moss > Unclassified... | reverse complement strand
GTCCCTTGTCGGTCACGCTCACGCTGCTTGCGCCACTAGAATCCAATGGCGAATCGCGCCAGTTGCTTGCGGCCGCCGCCGAACATGCGATTGCCGCCTCGCTTGGCCTTGAGATTGCCGAACACCACCCCAAAAAGGGTGGCCGGAGCGCGTCCACGGCATCGCAATAGCGATGATCAGGCCAACTATCTTTCGATTTTACCGAGCACGAATTCGGTCAGCGACCTGGCGCTTGCGTCAGGCGTCGCAGACGCGGTATTGATCCTGAACGCCGGCGCCAGCGGTGCCTCGTAGAGCGCGGAGATTCCAGTGAATTGCTTTAACTCTCCCGCCATCGCGCGCGCATAGTAGCCCTTGGGATCACGATCGATGCAGGTCTTAAGCGGAGTTTCGACATAGATCTCGAAAAAATTCCGGGCGCCGACGATCGTTGCCGCCTGTGAACGAATCGCAGCACTGGGGGAAATCGCGGCGACGATGATATGAACCCCGGCGCGGTTCATCAGCTTTGCCACCTCGGCCAGCCGCCGGATGTTCTCGGCACGGTCTTCGGGGCTAAAGCCAAGGTCGCTGCAAAGCCCTTCGCGCATCTCGTCGCCATCGAGGATGAACGAGGCGATGCCGTGCACGTCGAGTGATGCGTGCAGCGCCCGGGCCAGCGTCGACTTGCCAGCGCCACTGAGTCCTGTCAACCAGAAGGTATTGGCATGTGACTGCGTCACGGACCGGTCTTCGAGACGAAAGCGTGTGGGTCGAGCATGGAGTTGCGAATTTCCCAGGGGGGCGGATCACGGGGATCTGGCGCAGGGGCCGTTTGCATCTCGAAGCGCTCGGCGAATGCGCAATGATAATTGAAAATCGCACGGTAACTTTCCACGGCGTGCCCGGACGTCAATTGCGTGCGAGGCGCAGTCGCCACATTTTGGTATGCGAGGGGCTTCCCGTAGAATCCGGTCTTGATCGAAAGCGCGGCAATTTCGCGCCGCCCCCTAGGGTCGGTCGCACGTCACGATTCGGGGTGATTCGATGCTGCTTGAACTGTGGCAAAGCGCCAGTGCGGGCGACCTTTCCTGTCGGGTCGGGTTGCACCCACGCGGTCGTCTTGGCGCGCGCCAGACGGTAATTCGCAGGGGACAGCAAGCCTTGGGGTTGTGCCAATTGCGCGTGCAGCCGCGCACGAGGCTTTGCGCAATTCCCAACGTCCGTGTCACGGTCAACGAGGGTCCATGACCGAAGCGCAACAGCCTTCAAGAAGGTCATCGCTTTGGGCGGCGCTGTGGTTACTCGTGCGCATCGCCGTGAGTCTTGGCGCGATTGGCTACTTCGCATGGAGCGTGCACTGGCAGGACCTGGCACTTCGGCTGGAAACGGCGCGACCCGGACTGATCCTCGCGGCATGCGTCTGTCTGGGTTTTGCGTACATCTTCTCCGGCCTTCGCTGGTGGTACCTGTTGCGCGTGCAGAGCATCCACATCGACCTGTATCCGGTTATCGCGCTGACCTTCATCGGGCAATTTTTCAATACCTTCATGTTAGGCGCGGTAGGCGGTGATTTTGTGCGCGCACTCTACGTTGCCCGCTCGGCCCCTCGCCAGAAAGTCCACGCGACACTTTCGATCCTGATGGATCGCGTCGCCGGGCTATTCGTGCTCCTCGTAGGCTCGGTGGTAAGCATCGCGTTTCAGTATCGCGCACTGATGAAAACCGGTGAGACGCGCCAGCTCTCCTTGGCGCTGGTTCTGGTGCTCGTCAGCTTTGTCGCCGCCGGGCTGCTTCTCGCGTTCTTCCCGTTCGAACGTGCGCCCGCTTCGGTGCGCGCGCTCTGGCTGCGGCTTCCGTTCCGTCATATTCCTGAACTGCTACTCAGTGGATTTCGCGCGCACCGTTTGCATTTGTCCGACACGCTGCTTGGGCTTGGCGCCGGAGCCCTGTTGACGTTCACGATCGTTCTTGCCGGCGTTTTTCTTGGCCGCGCCATCCACCTGCCCGTGACCTATCTCGACATGTTGCAGATCCTGACCGTTGCAATCTGCGTCACGAGTCTGCCGATCAGCATCGGTGGACACGGCGTGCGCGAAGCCATTTTCGTTTTCCTGTTTGCAGCCTTTGGCATCATCAATAGCGGACCTGGATCACCTGGCACCGATGCAGCGCTGCTTTTTTCGATCAGCTTCTTTGCGATCTCATCCGTGTGGAGCGTCGCCGGCGGCCTGCTTTACCTCGGCTTCAAGCCGAGCACACTGGTCTCGGCTGACAACCCGTCGATCACCTGAGCGGTCCGAGCCGACCGAGCAATGCATCGCGCATGCCACGCAGGCTGAGCTCAAGGTAGCGCATGCGCGGTGACACAAAGATCACTGTCAGCGTCAGCTTTGCAACCATGCGCAGCACGTCCTTGCATTTCCAGCGCAGCGGGATGTAACCGCGCCCGTAAAGAACAATACGGTTGCGTGTCATGTAGTAAAGGCGCTGGGGAGAGTGGATGATCATCGACCACTGGCCGGCAATCGCCTTTCTCGAATCGCCAAGTCGATGGTCGAGCACTGCGTTGCAGATGCCATAGAGCTTGTATCCCTTCGACCGGGCTCTGCAGCACCACTCGAAATCGACGTTGTCGATGAACAGATCCTCTTCGAGCATGCCAACGCTGGCGTCGTCGTAGCTCCTGATGCGCGCAAAACATCCAGAACTGATCAAGTAATCAGTTTCCAGCGCCAGGACGCCTTCACGGCAGTATTGATGCCTGTGCTTGAACCAGCCAAGTTTGATGAACGGATTTTCGCGGCCGCGCGGATCCGATATGCGCGGTCCCACGGCCGCCACCTTGGCATCGGTGAGTTCGACTCGTTCAAGGCCGAGCCTGAGATTGGCAACGCAACCTGGCGGGGCAACGCTATCGTGATCCATGCACAAGACAAACTCGGCGTGCCTGGCTCTGGCTGCCGCAATCCCGGCGTTCAGAGCTCCAGCGATGCCGTGGTTGCGATCGAGCACGACCCAGACAATGGCCTTGGCCAGTCCGACATCGCCAAGCTGTGAGCGCAGCGGGATTACGCACCCATTGTCGACGACGATAACGACGTCAACCTGTTCGCTTAGCGCGCGCAATTGCATCTCGATGCGCGGCACGTCCGGATTGAAGGCGACCGTCACCGAGGCGATGCGGGAGTGCGAACCCATCAATTGTGCGTGCGCGGGCGCTGAAACCGTGGACACGGTTGTTGAAAAATCTCGCGATCATCCAGCCGGATTGCGGTCAGGGCGCCACCCCAGACACAACCCGAATCGGTGCCCAGATGGTGGGCGCTGACGCGAAGACCGACGGCCGACCAGTGTCCGGTGACAAGGGTGGTCTTGTCACCGGCATCAGGACGGAGTTCGAACCAGGGTGAGAAGCCAGGCGGCGCGCTGTCTGCTCCCTGGTTGGCAGAGAAGTCCATGACGCCATCCGGAGTGCAAAAGCGCAGCCGCGTGAGGACGTTGACAATCGATCGCAGTCGCTCGTTGCCCTTGAGCTTTTCGCTGAAGTAATCGGGGACATCGCCGTACATCACGCCAACAAACGAGCGCCAGTCGTCGCTGCGCAGAACGTTTTCGACCTCCTTTGCACGCGCCAGTGTTTGTGCGACGGTCCAGTCTGGCAGGATGCCGGCATGCACCATCAGGTATGGCAAGCCCGAGACTTCCTGGCAGACTGCCAGTGGCCGATAGCGAATCCAGTCAATCAGCTCGCGCGCATCGCGAGCAGCAAGGACATCGTCCAAGGTATCGCCGCGCGCGGGAGCGCGCACACCTGCTGATGCCGCAAGCAGATGAAGATCGTGATTGCCAAGGACCGTTACCGCGGCGGAGCCCAGATCCGTTACGGTACGCAAGGTTGCGAGCGACTCAGGTCCGCGATTGACGAGATCACCCACCAGCCACAGGGTGTCCCGGTCGCGGTCAAACGAGATCAGCTCGAGCAGTTCCTGGAACTCGCGGTTGCAACCCTGCAGGTCTCCGATTGCATACGTCGCCATGGATTGGGGGTCGGATCAAAACAGGTATCCTACCGTAGTGCCTATCAGCGCTCCCCGATCTGCTCGCCCTGCGCAGTCCTTGCCCGTGCATTTCCTCTACGCCTTCAAATTCTGATGAGTCGGTTTCTGGTTCGCCTTGAAAAGCTTCTGCGAGCTCTGGTTCGAAGGCGCGTGGATTCGGCAAATCCGCGCCGTATCGTGGTTGTCCACAATCTGCTCCTTGGCGATACGATACTTCTTGCGCCGCTCTTCAAGGCACTGGCGCAGCTCGCGCCAAACGCCAAGCGCTATGTGTTGTGCCGACCTGCGTTCCTGCCGCTTTTCGAGAACCACCCCTATGGGGTGACGGCGATTCCCTTTTCACGAAGGGATGCGAATAGCCAGCGACGTTTTCTTCGATCCGGCCCTTACGATCTCGCCATCGTTCCTGACGATAACCGTTACGCGTGGCTGGCACGAGGTGCTGGCGCCAGATGGATCGCCGGTTTCGCAAACGATAAACCCTCGTGGAAGAACTGGATGCTCGACAGGGCGCTCAAGTATCCTGCAACGCCAGCCGCATGGGCCGACATGCTGCCCTCACTCATTGACGCGAGCACGGTCGCGCCCTTTGTCAAAGGCGAGTGGCCGGCTCCCAATGAACGTGGTTTCGATGCGCCCGAGCGTCCCTACGTTGTACTGCACGTGGGTGCCAGCACCGCGCTCAAGCAATGGCCGGCGGCGCGTTGGCAGCACGTCGCGACAGAGTTGCGCAACGCCAATTTCCACATCGTCTGGAGCGGTGCGGATTCCGAACGGCGTGTGCTCGATCAGATCGCACCCCCGCAAGAGGAAGCCGTGCTGTTTGGTGGTCTGGACATCGGCCAGCTCTGGCACCTGCTGGCTGGCGCAGAGCTCCTGGTTTGTCCGGATACAGGAATCGCGCATCTGGCGCGCATCGTTGGCACGCCGACGGTCGCAATTTTTGGCCCGGGATCGGCCGTGGTCCATGGTGCAGGACTCTTTTTTGGCGACGCTCCATTCAGTGCGGTGACCGTGGCGGACTTTCCCTGTCGAGATCAGGCGGTACTTTTTCGGCGTGATGTCCCCTGGGTGCGTCGCTGCGGGCGCAGCCTTGGGATCGGCCCTAACCAGTGTCCAGAGCCACTTTGCATGCAGGCCGTGTCCGAGGCGGACGTCATGCACGAGGTGAATCCCCTTCTGGTTGGGACACGAGGCGCCGGGATTAGTGTCTAGTTCGGCGTCAGGACAAACTGCGTTGAACACTTTTTGAGGTGGCGGCAGGACGACCCCGCCACGAACAGGTCAAGCGGACTTGCCCGATGCCAGGAGCGAGTTGACCTCGTCCTGCGTTGCGTAGCCTTGTTTGATCATCTGGGTCCCGCATATCGAGAGAAACTGGTTCAGCCGTTCAGGACTCCAGTCAAGCTCGGCGAGTCGCGGCCGGCGCTCGCGTGACTCGGCCCACTCGCGAGTATGCTCGGCAACGTAGCCTCGAAATCGAGCGGCCACCGCAGGTTCCAGCTTCAGATGCATGGCCAGTTGATCGGCAATCTTGTTGGGCTCATCGGTGAGTTGCCAATGGTCCACTTCCAGGTAGACCGAGTCAGGCAAAAGCGGCTTCACCCGGTCCCATTCAGCGCCGCATGCGGCCCAGTTAAGGCACGCTTCCTCGAGCGATACCTTGAAGTAGTTTTGCGCTGAAACGACGTTTTCGATACCGTCACGCTTCAAATAGAGAACTGCAGCCGTTGGCCATGCCTTGATCAAATAGGGCAGCGCGGCGATCGCCTCGACATTGACCGTCTTATCCAGAAGCCGCCTTGAGAATGGGAACAATGCTTTATCAAAGCGCTCGAACACGGCCAGCAATTCCCGGCGCAGACGGTCTTCCGGAATATTGGCGATCGTGTTTTGGGGGATGTCGAGCAGACCCCTCGATCGCAGGTTGGCGTAGTACTGAATGACGGTGTTGTCGATGGCCGAGATCAGGGGCGTTACGTGTCCTTCCGCCATGCCGTCAAAACCCGCAGAATTGATCAAGGCGCGAACGAGGAACGATGAGCCGGTTCGCGGAGCGCCAACGATAAGCAGCGGCATCGGCAGTCGTCGCGGTCGCCTCACCGGGCGTGACTCGAATGCCACCCGCATTTTCGCAAGTAGTCTGCGACGCAGCCCAAGATACACGCGGCGTGGGGTATAACGGCTAGACATATGCGCCTTCCCGGATCGTCACAACGGGCGCCTTAGCTCGGGTCGGTCGCAGCAAATTCGCAATCGTCCATTCACGCTATGGATTTGGCTTGCGCAGGACAACCACGGCCTGCCCGAGCGCAGCGGCATCCCAGGCCGTGTCACCGCCCGATACAAATCGCTCGATCTCAAATCCCAATCGATCGGCCCAGGTCTGAATGGCGTTTCTCTCGATAAAGGTGTTGAGGTGGGATTGACCGGCGCTGCGCGTGACCTCGACGGTCGAGCGAAATACATCCCAATGTCCCTTTTCCGCAAACTCAAGAAATGAAAAGATGAGTTTGCCGCCAGGCTTGAGCACACGCAGGGTATCTTCAAGATAAAGGTAGGTTTCCGCGTGCAGCAGGTGCGTGAACAGACTGAATGCGCTGACGATATCGGCAGAGGAATCCGGCACAGGAATGCCGAGTGCCTGATGCAAGATGAAGTTGTAGCTCGGAGCCTTGGTTTTCGCGTAGTCCAAAAGCGAGCCGACAACATCGGTTCCAGTAAAGCTGATGTCGAATGATTTATGCAATTCAGCGGCGAGCCTGCCGCTGCCACATCCCAGATCGACGACGTGCATGCCTTGGCGCAGGCCGAAGGAAAGCAGGATTGCGGCCTCGATTTTTCCTACCCGTTCGTAGTCACCGCCCACGGCCAATGACATCGCTTCGTCGATCGGATGAGTAGCGACAAGCTGCGCAACGTAGCGCTCGTAGTCTTCCACGAAATGAAACTTCGCCATGGCCTTTAGGCCCCTATAAAGTACGACAGTGGGTGCGAATCCCGCAGGTGCAATCCTTTGCACCGCTGACCGATTCGAAGCATCAGAATTTCGCCACGTTGACAGCGCTCTTGCGCCCGCCAGTCAAGCAAGTCGGCCAATTGTACCGGAGCCTCGTTGCGGAAGATCTCCGATGAGCCCACCCACCTTGACGTGCCGAAGAATCACGATGCGCACGGTGCTGACCGGCAGCCTTTTGCGCCTTTCGATGAGATTCAAAAGGCGTGCGTGTCTGCGAGCGGAATCCTGCGACGAATGGACGTCGTGTGGCGCCAGCCACGTTGTATTTGCGTGCTAAAATTCTAAATGCATGCAGTGTCGGCAGCGGTCACTGATCAATGAACGTGCATCTTGTCGAAGACGTGAACCGTGAGGCATCCATCCAGTGAGCGCGGGCTAGCCGCAAGAAGAATGCGCGCGTTGCCAAAGTGCGGTTTGTGAAGACATCGATCCGTCATCTCAAACAATTAAACGAGAACCCCCGAGCCGTTTATGCCGAAACTCGTCCGCGCACGGGGATGGGTCTGATCCATTGCCCGTGCCTTCCTGATCAATTGCCTTGACGCTCGATCCTTTCGTTCCAACACACGTGAATCGCGCGAGCCATTCAACATTGCGGGCAATCGTGCCATGGCTGCTTGGCGTCCTATGGCTGTGTTTCGTTTGCTGGCGCATCTGGTTCTATGCACGCTTAACGCTGCAGCTACCCGTTTATGACGCGTTTTCCTATTATGGCAAGGCGCATGCGATCTGGGATGACATCGCGCACGGGCTTCGGCTCAACCCGCTGAACATCGAGCCAAGCATCCGCCCTCCGGGTACATTGCTGATGTCGTACCCGTTCGGATTCCAGCTTGATTTCCATGGTTTTTACTTTCGATCGGTCTTTTTTCCGATATTCCTTATATTCGTATCGGTCCTGCTGGTTCTAAAAAAGCCGGGCCAGGTACTCCGTGATGGTGTCAGGAACGTTGCCCTTGCAGCGTTCCTCTCGACGCCGTCATTGCTGCTCCACTTTGATTTCGCCAACGATCAACCTCTCATCGTTTCTTATTGGGGACTGGTCGATGGATTCCTGATGGGACTTGCAGCCCTGGCCGCCGCGTGCGCGATCCGAAGTCTTCGGGATAAATCGCTCGCTTACGCGGTGGCAGGCATTGTCCTTGGCACTGTCATGATCTTTGTCAAGCCCGCCGGGGCGTTGTTGGCATTGCTTGGCGACTGCGCGATTTTATCGGGATGGCTCCTCTATGCAATAGCAGCGCTTAGGACTGCCAGGCAACGAGCGCCCGTCGTCGTCCAGACTTCGGCGTTGATTTTTTTCGGCCTGGCCATGTCGGTCGGTGCGATTCTCGTAGCCAGGCATTCGCGTTATCTGGGCCCTGACAACATGGCGGTCGGCATCGCCTCGCTGCAAGTCCTGCGAACCGAATTTCCGATCCAGCTCTCTGAACTCTTCCCCCTCATGCAAAGCGGGCTCGGCCCGATCATTTTGGTGTGGCTCCTGGGATCCTTGGCAATCCTGCTGCCGAGCCTGATTCGGCGAAAGCGTCAGCACGGCACGCCTTTCGCATTGGCGACATTCGAAGTTTCGGTCGCCGCTCTGGTGCTGATTGTTGGCGCCTGGTTCTGGATCTATGGATCGGGTGGATTTACCCAAATCCGATACTTTCTCCCGTTCGTGTTCATGGCCTGGATGTGGGCGCTCAATCCGATCGATGACGCGTTGGCAGAATCTGGCGCGCCCGTGAGGTGGATGTCTGCAGTGCTGATCGCCGCGGGCATATTCAACGTCGCCTTGCTCCTGTCCGTGCCCCAGCCGGCCAAGGCGTGGCAGCGGCTATCCGGCGTCGATCTCACCGCGGGTAGCTACCCACCCGGACTCGACCAGGCAAGACTTGTGGTTGCGGCAACTTCGGCCACAACGAGTCTTGCCCAGGTCTACTCCCTGAACCAAAGCGTCAATGACGCGATGTTCGAGTCGGTGTTCGATGCGCAATTGTTTGACAGAGCCGTCCCCAAGTTTGTTGTGCGCAGGCCGATCGACTGGCAACGACCCTCGACCTTTCATATCGAGGAGATTGCTGCATCCGACTATCTTCTCTTTAATCCGACTTACTGCCCTGCGGCCGCGCAAGCCGAAGCGACCCAGGAAGTCACGACTTTCAACGACGAGGAGTTCCTGTTTTGCCGCTGGGCCTCCCGCCTTGATGCGGCGGATGGCATCGAACGGATTTCGTCTGAGCCTGAGTCAGTCCTGCTTAAGGTTGTCAATCAAGACGAGTTGCGCCATTCGCTGCAGGCGCTGGTCTTGTCCCACCACTGGCGTCCGGTTTTCACCTACGAGAACCCGCCGCTTTGGTGGTCAGAGGCCGACATCAACGCGGCGCTTACTGCGCAGATGGCCTTGGCAAAATCGATTCGGTTCGGGCAGGAATTCGAGCTTGGAGCCGCATCGATTGAGCGCAACAGGGATGACAAGGTCACGTTCAACATCTGGCTTAGGGCTGCGTCGCAACCGATGCGCGAGGACTGGAAGCTGATCATTCATGTTCTCGATTCGAAGGGCGAAGTGATCGCCAATCACGATACGCCAGCGGGGATCTGGGCAGTAGCCCCGGCGGACAAACCCTTCAGGTACATCAGAGTGAGCTTTGTCGTGCAAAAAGAAGCGCGAGAAATTGCGTTTGGAATCTACCACGATCACACCCTGCTTATCGCCGACGGCGGCAAGCGCGATTGGGGCGGCGGCAGACTGATCCTTGCATTGCCAAGTGTGCCTGGTCCGTGAGTGGGCGTGAGCTCTGAGAGCGAGGGGTGCCTGCGAGCCGTGCGATATAATTTCATCCCTGGAGCAGAAGAGCAGGTTCAGCACACTCTCGGTCACTTCAATGTCTCCCGCCGCGGGGAATCGTGCGTGTCATCGCCTTGTGTCGTTAAATGGTCCAGATCGAGCTCCGACTCATTTGAAACGAATGCTGATCTGTGACTGATCCGCTGACGCTGACATTGCCCTGCGTCAGGGCAACAGCGGCCCTGCCGCGATTGAGGAGATTTTTTGATGCGTAGCTTCAAGACCCTGTTTGACGATTCCCTTCTGACGACCATGCAAAAGGGGGTCTTGGGTTACACGTACAAAGGCATAAGCTGCATGAAGTGCCCGCTTGATATGGCGTTATATACCAAGCTGATTTGGGAAATGAAACCCAAATCGCTGATCGAAATTGGAACACACGCGGGTGGAAGTGCACTCTGGTTTGCTGACACGCTCAATGCCGCTGGCCTCGATGCACGCATCGTGTCGATTGATTTCTACTCCGCAAGTGAAGTCACGGATTCCCGCATCGAGTTTCTCAAGGGAGATGTCCACAACCTGTCGCAAACCCTTACGCCGCAAAAGCTGGCCGCCCTTCCTCGGCCGTGGCTAGTGATCGAAGATAGCGCGCATACCTACCAGAGCTGTATCTCGACGCTGGAGTTTTTCAGTAAAGTCTTGCGTCCAAACGAAGTTCTTGTCGTGGAAGATGGCGTGCTGGACGACCTTGGCATGACGCAGGACTATGACGGTGGCCCGAATCGGGCGCTGGCGGAGTTTCTTGCCAGATCAGACTGCCGCTTTGAGGTCATGACCGAGTACTGCGACTGGTACGGAGTCAATGCGACCTACAATCCAAACGGGTTTCTGAAGATGACGTAAGAGGGCCGATGCTGCACTTAAGCGAGGTGCGAGTCTGGCACTTCCAGTTTCTATCGATGCAGCATTAGCAACGACACCTAGCGTGTCCATTTCTCCAGGTAGGTTGCCGCATAATCGAAGCCCTCATGCTGCGCGGCGAATGGAATGAGTCTCTCCAGGGCATGAAGTACAGTGCCGTCGATCGGCAACGGCTCGACGGGGAGCTCGTCGATCGTCAAGCCAAGGTGATACAGCGGGCGGAGGGCCTGCGGCCTGGCCCAGAACATCGTACCGATCGGGAAATCGAAGTGCGCCGGTAGGGGAAGCTGCAGTCCCATGCGGCGGGCAAGATGTTCTGCGATCTCGCGATTCTCGTCCCAGTCGTTAAGGTGGGGGTCTTCCGCAAAAACAAGCCCGAGTTTGGGTTCTGAAGCGAACGTCTCCATGATGACCCCCATCATGTTGTGCTCACCGCCCAGAAGATTTTCCCACAGAAAATTGCGCCACGAGTCGCCGACCATCGAGTCAACGTGAGGACTGCGCTTGCCGTGGAAGTGGCCGACGATGTCATAGGCCAGCAAAGTTTCTATTTCCACGTGCGTCAGCATCGAGCCAATGTCGCGCCCGCGGTTGGGAACAACGGCCACCGTGGCGTTCTGATCGGGAAAACCCTGCAAGATCCCTGAAATCACGTCCGCCGCCTGTGGCGTCGTCGTGGTCAGGAACAGATCGACCTTGCTTCCGCCACCAGCCAGGCGCGAGAGAAAGTCGTCGAGCAGGTCGGGATAATGAAAATGACAATGAATCGCGATGCGCAGATCTTGATTGGCCCTGGTTACGACGCGCGGGCGGATGATCTGGTGTTTCCAGCGGCCATCCGGCTCGCCATGCCGAATGTAGTGCGCAAGCGGATCTTCGCCTTCGGCTTCTACAAAATCCGGATTTTCGGCGGCGTAGATGAGGGGATGGAAGCCTTCGATTGGCCGGCGCACCAGGAGTCCAGTGAGCGGTCGGCCTCTTGGCGCCGCAAGGCGCGACTGGTGGACGTAATTCCTGAGCGCCGTGTCCTTGTCGGTGCCGGCCTGTTGCGGGCTAGAGTAGAGCCTGGCGTTGAAGCGGCCGCTTTTCGCGATCGTGTCGAACGACGCCTTCTCAAGCCGTGCCGGTTGAATGGCCGAACAGGCCAGCGCGTCCAGTGAGTCGACATAGCGCGCCATGTCAAAATGTCTTTGCGCAATCAAGCGCATCTGCTCGGACAGTGCCGCGAGGCGATTGCGGTCATGCGCGAGGTCCATGATCAGTTCTGCGGCACGCTCCGCGTCCAGATACGGCACCACAAGCGGCCTTGTTTCAGCGATGGAATTCAATATCTCGGCGAAGCCACTTGCCTGATCAAAGCAAATCACTGGAATTCCGCGAAACGCAGAATCGATCGCGACGTTTGGCAACGGATCAAGCCGGGAGGAAAGAAAGTACAGGTCTGCCCGATCGTAGATCGGCTCGAGGTCATCGAACTCTCCCAAGAACGTGAAGGAGTCGCCGACGTGCGAGCGTCTGATTTGCTCGTTCAGAAAGTCCAGGTAGTACGCCTCGAAGTCATAGCACTTGCCCACCCATACAAACTTGACCTTGAGATCGGGTCTTTGCCGTCGAATGCTGGCAGCCGCGAGGATGAAAAACTCAACGCCCTTGCGCATGGTGATCGTGCCCACGCCGACGACCACGATCGACCCATCATGGGGCGGCAGGAGCGTCAGGTCCCCGCTGGGCGGTGCACTTGTGCTCGCCGATGGCTCGTTATCAGGCAGCCTGCAGAGTCCTTGCGGCAGAATACGATAGGCCCGTGCAGCCAGGTCCCGATAGTCGTGCAGCGCGGAGTCGGCAACGATCTGAGCGGAAAAGACGATTTCCGAGGCGGTTCGAAATAGCGCATAGAGACTGCCCAGGGGCCGCGCACTGCTGGAGAATTCGTGAATGAGCGCGACTGTCGGTATGTTTCTTTCTTCAAACGCCGACACGAAAAAGCGCGTCTCCATGGTGTTCGCGATGACATACTTGGGCGTGTAGCGCTCGGCGAGGCCAGCGACCAGTGCACTGCAGGACTTCTCGTCAAAGACAAAATCGTTGGCGAGCAGGACGACGCCAGAGGAGACCTGATTGAAGGCTGCCTGAATCGGGCCGCCTCGCTTGAGCAGAACAATGACGTTGTAGCGCTGCTGAAGTTCGCGCGCAATATTCCACCCGAGAATCGCTCCGCCTGTGCGCGTCGCCTCGTGGACCGCGACGATGACATTCTCGCGACCAGCGATGCGGCGAAATTCCGGCGCGGCCGTTTCCAAGCCGGCAACCTGTGGCGTGCTGCCTTCACCTGCGATATCGGTGTATTTCCTTTCGAGATTGCGCTCCCGGTACCGAAGTCGAGCGGTCTGCAAGGCACGAAGCGGCTTTGTCACCTTCCAGGAGTTCGATGCGCGGATATCGGCGATTTCGGCTCTCAAGGCGCCGATCAGGCGATCGCGCGGGTCGGCCAAAGCAAGCGTGGTCGGACTCAGCAAATTATTTCCTGCGCCGCGGAACGCCAACTGCAGGTGCTGATGCCGGATCTGATCCCCAAGCAGCTTCATTTGCGCGATCGTGTGCTTTTCACGAGCGACATACTCGGTCATGAGGATTCGCTGCTGCTCAACCTCCTTGCCGAGCGAGTTGGCGCGATCGAACGCGATCCAGTGCTGACCCAGTTGCTGAAATCGATCCCTCAGTCGGGCAGCCGCGTTCTGTTCCAGGCCGCAAAGGGCTTCGATCATCGGTGGCACATCCGGGCCGATCGCCGCGATGCCCAGTCCGTGGCCGTGGGCAAACTGAAAAGTCGGATAACGCGCCTCTATCTCTGCCCAGAACTTCCATACGCCGAAATCCCCCTCGCGCACTTCAGTGTCATGAAAAAGCACGACGCCTCGCGCAGACAGCTTTGGCAGCCAGGTTTCGAAGTCCCCTTTCACGGCCTGATAGGTATGCAGGCCGTCGATGTGGAGCAGATCGATCGACTGGTCTGCGACATGTGACGCCGCTTCATCGAAGGTGAGCCGGATCATTTCAGCAATTCGGCCATAGCGGGTTTTGACGAATGCCTGCAGGTCTTCGAACACGCTGTCGTCGTAGCGGCCTGCGTGTTCGTCGCCTTGCCAGGTGTCAATCGCGACACAGCGCCCGTCGATCGCCGCACGCTGCATGGCCTCGCAAAACGCGGCGTACGAAACGCCGTTGTGCGTTCCCAGTTCGACGATCATGCGAGGACGTATCGCAGTCACAAGCCAATGCGCAAAGGGCACGTGGCCCCACCAGGCGCTCATGTATCCAATGCGAGTGGGAGTCCAGAATACTGGGTCCAGACGATCGTCGGTCAAGAGGTCTGCCAGCGAGCTGAATGCGGACTCGCGTGTATTTTTGGGTTGCATCGTCGCTATTTCGCGTTACTCTTCAATTCAGGATTTCAACGAATTCTGGTTCACGGCGCCAACTGGTGCTTGGCAAGACCGCCACATCATCGGCCAAGGAAGGAACTCGAGTCGGTACGGGTCGCAAGCGCTCGCCGATTGCAGCGTTGCGAGCTGACGGCCATGCGGCAGCTAGCGCAAGCCGATGGTGTTGGTCGAGTGCTGCAGCCACCGCTTCAATCTGCTCTTCGAATTCCACCAAAAGCCCCGGTCCGGCTTTCGACAAATTAAGGTGGAGTCGCGCCAAAGATGGCTCTCGTCCGAATATCCCGGGCTTTCCCACTGCGTGGACGCGCGGATCAACTCCATTTGAGCATACTGCGCAAGTGAAATCATTCCGTCAGGGTAGAAGCGCCAGCAATCCAGGGGATAGCGATGCTCGGGCCCGCCCGAGGGTGCAAGGATGCAGCAGATGCCGCCGGGCTTGAGTACGCGCGCAACCTCGAGCATTGTGATCCAGAAAAACTGGATGTGTTCGAACGCCTGACCTGAAACGACAACGTCTGCAGAATTGCTTTTGACTTCTTTCCAGACATAGGGCGTTTGCAAAACCAGATCGACATTGTTGCCCGGAGCCATGTCGAGGCCGACGTAATTCCATGTCGGATTTTCGAAGAGGTGTCGGTAGCTGCCATTGACGTCCTGGCTACCCAAGTCGAGGATTTTCATGTGTTCGCCGCTTCTTTGAGCCAGGTACTCATCGCGAAACGCCGTCATATTTGCCATTGAGCTCTGATGCAAGGTGTTCTCTCCTATCCCTCGATTTCTGTCACTTGCACATGGGTGCGCAACATCGAAATGCCAAGCACACCATAAACCGGTCGAAGTGACTCGCAGCGAAATGCTGCCGCATCGTGGATCCAATGGTGCTGAACGTGAGCTTCGGCCGTGCCGTCCGCGAGCGCAATGGTGATCGTGTAGTCCCCGCTGCCAAGCACAGGCATCACGAACACGAAGTCCGCCTGGACCTGACGACCGGCAATGGCCTCGGTCGGGTTGACCTGATCGCGCAGGTAAATCGTCTCGCCGAAGAGCCCTTGCCCCAACCTGTCTTTCACGAGGAAACCTACGATAGGGGAATCGAGAGCTTGGTACACGCGCGC
>Ga0116229_10009045_pt1 | contig 15311 bp, 12 predicted proteins | sample S1TSphgellanicum_3_FD_87313 | JGI IMG/M metagenome (GOLD analysis project Ga0116229, IMG submission 87313) | Host-associated microbial communities from peat moss isolated from Minnesota, USA - S1T2_Fc - Sphagnum magellanicum MG | ecosystem: Host-associated > Plants > Peat moss > Unclassified... | reverse complement strand
GGGTCCGCTCATCCGCCGACTCGTGCTCGCGTCGCGGGACTTCCTCCGGGACCCGCCCACGGGTTTTTGTGAGCATGCGCTGTTGTCGCCCATGGGCCTCCTGACCATCGCCCGCGAGGATCAGCTCGATTCGCTGCGAGATCAGCTCGAGCGCGCACGCGCCTTCGTCCCCAGCATCCGAAGCGTGTCGATCGACGAGGCCATGGAGCGGATGCCGATCCTGCGCCGCGAGTATCTGGCCGGAGCGTTCCTCGAGCCCGACTCCCAGGAGCTCGAGGTCAACGGGCTGCACCAGGGTTTCCTGCGCGGCGCGAAGGCGCGCCGCGCGCGCATCGTGGTCGGCGCGGAAGTGACGTCGATCCATCATCGCGACGGTCTGTGGCATGCACAGGTCACGGACGCCGCGGTCGGCAACGCCTCGGGATCGACTCTCGATTTCCGCGCACCCATCGTGGTCAATGCGGCGGGCGCCTGGGCCGACGTCATCGCGCAGCGTGCGGGGGTTCCGCCCCTCGGGCTCGTGCCGAAGCGCCGTACCGCGTTCACGATCCCGGTGCCGGCCGACGCGGACCCACGGCGCTGGCCGATGGTCACCGATGCCGGCGAACAGTTCTATTTCAAGCGGGATGCGGGCCAGCTCCTCGTGTCGCCCGGCGACGTCACGCCGAGTCCTCCGACGGACGCCTATCCCGACGAACTCGACATCGCCACCGGTGTCGAGCGGTTCGAACGCGTGACGCAGCTCGAGGTTCGGCGGGTCACTCGAAGCTGGGCGGGACTGCGCACGTTTGCCGCCGACGGCGCGCCGGTGGTCGGGCAGGACAGCCGCGCGGAAGGCTTTTACTGGCTTGCGGCCCAGGGCGGCTACGGCATCAAGACCTCGCCCGCCTTGTCGCGCGCCTGCGCCGGGTTGATCCGCGATTCCCGGCTGCCCGAGGATTTGCTGCGCGCGGGGATTTGCGCAGAGGAACTCTCGCCCGATCGCTTGAGGAGCTGACCCATGACCATCGAACGACTCGACAACGGTGAACGCTTCTGCCGCGTGCTGCGCCACAACGGCACGATCTACCTGGCCGGCATGGTCGCCGACGACACGCGCGGCGACGTCGTGCAACAGGCGCGGGACGTGCTCGCGAAAATCGACCATTACCTGGCGATGGCGGGATCGGACAAGACTCAGCTGTTGAGTGCGACGATCTGGCTGCGCGACATCGCCGATTTCGAGCGCATGAACGGCGTCTGGGATGCGTGGATCGACCGCTCGGCGATGCCGGTGCGCGCCACGGTCGAGGCACGCCTCGCAGGCGACGGCTATCGCATCGAAATCATGGTGATCGCCGCCGCAGGACGGTAGCATGCGCGCCATGGTCCGTGATTACTCCCAGGCAGAGCTCGCCGGCGCGGGGCCGCACGAGATCGGCGATGCGCTCGAGCGCGGCGAGATCGTGCGATTTGCGCAGTGCCCGTTCGACCTGCCCGCGGCGGCCGACATCGCGCTGCTGCGCGACGAACTCCCCAAACAGCTCGACACCAAGAACGTGAGCTATCACCCCGAGAGCGACAGTGTGCACGGCATCAAGGAGCGGCCCGAACTGCGCGAGGTTGCCCAGCGTGTCTTGAAGGCGCACAGCGCGGCGGTGGAGGCGTTTCTGCGGCGGGTGATTCCCCACTTGACCCCGAACTGGACCGTGGGCACGTCGAGCTTCCGGCCGATCCAGGAGAAGGGCCGCAACTTGAAGCCGCATGCGAGCAACGAACTCGTGCATATCGACGCGGGAGCCTACGGCGCGACGAACGGTGACCGGATCCTGCGCGTCTTCGTCAACGTACATCCCTCCGAAGACAGAATTTGGGCGACCAAGGGCACGTTCTCGGATGTCTATGCCAAGCATGCGGCCGCCGCCGGCATCGCGGGTGCACATCGGTTGGACAAAGGCGTGCTCGGACAGCTGCGCACCGGAGTCCTGCGCGGTCTCGTCGCCGTCGGCGTCAAGGAGGCGATGGTGGCAGACTCGAGTCCTTACGATCGCCTGATGCGTCGATTCCACAACTACATGAAAGACACGCCGGCATTCCAGGCGCACGATGCCGATTACCAGGAACTCAAGTTCCCGCCGGGGTCAGCCTGGATGGTGTTCACCGACACCGCCAGCCATGCCAGCGTATCGGGGCAGCATGCGCTCGTGAACACGTTCATCGTGCGACTGGACCAGTGTCGCCTGCCCGCCATGGCGCCCCTCCATATCTTGAAGTCCGGCCGCGCGATGCGGCCGCATCACGCGATCGGGTCGCCGGACGCTGCCTGACCGCGGCGCCGCATGAACTCATCCAGGCGGGCGATGACGTCCTCTGGACGGATCAGGTCCATGACGCCGGGTTTCTCGATCTTGACCCACCAGGGTAGTTGTTCCGGTGCCTTGCCCGTGAAGGCGAGCGCCGCCTCGCGAAAGCGATCGACACAGAGCGCGCGGCTCAGATAGGGACCGCTTCGCTCCGGGTTGGTCGCGGCATACAGGCCGAGCACCGGCGTGCCCACGCTCGTCGCCATGTGCGCCGGACCGGAATCTGGCGTCAGCAGCAGCGTCGCCGCCTGCAGCAGCGCGAGCATTTCCGGCAGCGTGTCGCGGCCGACCTGATTGTGCAGCGCTGCCGACGCCGCCGCCTCGATGCGCTCGGCCATCTCGCGTTCGATCGGACTCGGGCCTCCACACAACACCACGCGCATGCCCCAGCGAGCCGCCGCATGGTCGGCGACTTGCGCATAATACGCGGGCTGCCAGTTGCGCAGTGCGTGGCTCGAGCATGGGCTGATCAGCAGCGTGGGCCGTGCGTCGGGAATGATGCGGCTCGCATACCCTCGCGCAGCCTCGGGCAGCGCGAGATTCCACTCCAGGCGCCGCTCCGTGATGCCGACCGCCTCGGCGAATCCCCAGAAGCTGTCGAGCACGTGCTCGCGCGTGCGCGCAGCGATCTTGACGTTGGTGAACAGCCATTGAAAATCGCGCGAGCGGGCCCGATCGAACCCCACCTTGATCGGCGCGCGCACCAGCGCGCAGAGCAAGCTCGCGCGGAAGCTCACGTGGATGTGCAACAGCATATCGAAGCGGCGTGCGGCCAGTTCGCGGCGCAACCGCCAGAGTTCGGCCGCGAAGCGGCGCTTGTCGACGGTCAGGAATTCGATTTCCGGCAGCAGCGGCGCCATCAGCTTCGCCTCCGCGCGCCCGATGATCCAGGTGATCCGCGCGTCCGGCCAGCGGCGTTGCAGGCTCCGCAGGAGCGGCACCGCATGACAGGTGTCCCCGATCGCGGAGAGGCGCAGCAGGCAGATTTGCCGCGGAGGGGCGTCGAAGACGAGAGGCGTCGGCGGTGTCGGCACACCCTATTATCCTTGAATTGTCGGCAGCACGGCGCCATATCCGCCCCTGGTGCCCACCCCGGCGCCGTTGGGTGCTAAAATCGCGGTCTGAAGGGTCCTAACGAGGAGTTGCTTATGGCTAATTATCCGATGAACAATGCATCTTTCCGAGGCGTCAGCGTCGATAGCCGCAGCGTCTTCATCTCCCGCACCTACACGCATCTGGTCGCCGGGATCCTCGGGTTCGTGGTCATCGAACTCGCGCTGTTCGAGTCGGGGCTCGCCGCCGACATCGCCCGCTTCATGCTGGGCATGAACTGGTTCCTGATTCTCGGTGCGTTCATGCTCACGGGCTGGCTCGCCTCGCGCACGGCGCAGACGAGTTCCTCGATCGGCATGCAGTACTTCGCCTATGGCGCTTACGTGCTGGCCGAAGCCCTGATCTTCGTGCCGCTGCTGTACATCGCCGACGCGAAGGCGCCGGGGACGATCGACAGTGCGACCTTGATCACGCTGCTCGGTGCCGGCGGCCTGATGGTCGTGGCCCACCGCACGCGCAAGGACTTCTCGTTCCTGCGCGCCGTGTTGATGTACGGCTTCTGGATCGCGATCGTCGCCATGATCGGCGGCCTCGTGTTCGGCTTCCAGCTCGGCACGTGGTTCTCCGTCGCGATGATCGGGTTCGCGGGCGCCGCGGTGCTCTACGACACCTCGAACATCATTCACTACTATCCGGAAGACCGGTACGTGTCCGCGGCGATGCAGCTCTTCGCCTCGATCGCGCTGATGTTCTGGTATGTGTTGCGCCTGGTGATGGGCAACCGCAACTAAGCCCCTTGGGGGCGGGCGGAGTCCGGCGCCTCACCGGACTCCGCCCGCTGCCAGACTCCGCCCGCCGCGGCGGGGTAAAGCTCCCCCGGCCTCAGCCGGGGCGCAGCGCCTCGAGACCGCCCAGGTACGGACGCAGCGCGACCGGAATCGTCACGCTGCCGTCAGCCTGCTGACCATTTTCCAAGATCGCGACCAGCGCTCTGCCGACCGCGACGCCAGAGCCATTCAGGGTATGCACGAGTTCGGGTTTCCCGGTGGCGGGATTGCGCCAACGCGCCTGCAGCCTGCGGGCCTGAAAGTCTCCGCAGTTGCTGCACGAAGAAATCTCCCGATAGCGCTGCTGCGACGGCAGCCAGACCTCGAGATCGTAGGTCTTGGTCGAGGCGAAACCCACGTCGCCCGCGCAGAGCGCCAAGACCCGATACGGCAATTCGAGGGCGCGCAGTATCGCTTCGGCATGACCGGTGAGTTCGTCGAGCGCCGCGGGGGACTGCTCCGGACGCACGATGTGGACGAGTTCCACCTTCTCGAACTGGTGCTGGCGGATCATGCCGCGCGTGTCCTTGCCGGACGCGCCGGCCTCGGAGCGGAAACACGGTGTATGGGCGACGAATTTCAGCGGCAGCGCACTCGCGTCGAGAATCTGGTCACGGACCAAGTTCGTGACCGGCACTTCGGCGGTCGGAATCAGGTAGAAGCCGGGATCGCCGGCGACGCTGAACAAATCCTGCTCGAACTTGGGCAGCTGGCTCGTACCGACCAGAGCCGTCGCGTGCACGAGATACGGCACGTAGGCCTCGCGGTAGCCGTGCTCATCGACGTGCCGGTCGAGCATGAATTGCACGAGCGCGCGCTGCAGGCGCGCGAGTGCACCGGTCAGCACGACGAAGCGCGCCCCGGACATGCGCGACGCCGCTTCGAAGTCCATGCCGAGAGGGGCGCCGAGCACGGCGTGGTCCTTGGGTTCGAAGCCGAACGAGCGGGGCTCGCCCCAGCGCCGCACCTCGACGTTGGCCGCTTCGTCCCGCCCCTCCGGCACGCTGTCATCGAGCAGGTTCGGCAGCCCGAGCTGGATCTCGGTCAGTTCGGCCTGCAAGGTATCGAGCTTCGCCTCCACGGCCTGCAGAGCGGCGCCGAGGGACTCGCTGCTCGCAAGCAGCGGCCCGAGATCGAGTCCCTTGGCCTTCGCGAAACCGACCGCCTTGGCATTCGCGTTGCGTTCCGCGCGCAGCCGATCGGCCTCGATCTGCGCCGCCTTGCGCAGTTCCTCGATGCCGGCAATGCGGGTGACGTCGAGTTCGACTCCGCGCCGCGCGAGCGCCGTCGCGACGCCTTGCAGATCGCTGCGTAACAATTTCGGATCAAGCACGTTGGGTTCCTTTGCGGCGGGCCTCCAGCGCCTCGCCGATCTTGATTTCGAGGCCTCGCGGCACCGGCACATAATAGCGGCGGTCCGGCAGAGCGTCGGGGAAATATCGCACGCCGGCCGCATAGGCATCCGGCTCGTCGTGCGCATAGCGATAGCCTTGGGCGTAGCCCAAATCCTTCATGAGCTGCGTCGGCGCATTGCGCAGGTGCAACGGCACCTCGAGCGATCCTGAGCCCTGTGCATCCTGCATGGCCGACTGATACGCCACGTAGACGGCATTGCTCTTGGCGGCGCAGGCCATGAACACGATCGCCTGGGCGATGGCCAACTCCCCTTCCGGGCTTCCCAGGCGCTCGTAGACCGCACAGGCCTCGAGCGCGAGGGTGAGGGCGCGCGGGTCGGCATTGCCGATGTCCTCGCTCGCCATGCGCAGCGCGCGGCGCGCGACGTACAGCGGATCACAGCCACCGGCCAGCATGCGGCACAGCCAATAGAGCGCCGCGTCGGGATCGCTGCCGCGCACCGACTTGTGCAGGGCCGAGATCTGATCGTAGAAGTTCTCCCCGCCCTTGTCGAAGCGCAGGGTGTTGCTGCCGATCAGCGCGCGCATCGTCGCGGCGTCGAGCATGCGCTCGCCGCCGGAGTCACCGGCCGGCGCGGCGAGATCGCCGGCCGTCTCGAGCAGATTCAGCAGGCGCCGGGCATCGCCGTCGGCGGCGGCGAGCAAGAGTTCTCGCGCGGCGGGCTCGAGGCGCAGAGCCAAGCGACCCAGGCCGCATTCAGTGTCGGCGAGCGCGCGGTCGAGCAGCCGCGACAGATCCGCAGCCGCGAGCGGCTTCAGCACGTAGACCCGGGTCCGCGACAACAGCGCGTTGTTGACCTCGAAGGACGGATTCTCCGTCGTCGCACCGACGAAAATCAGCGTGCCGTCCTCGACATACGGCAGGAACGTGTCCTGTTGCGCCTTGTTGAAGCGGTGCACCTCGTCGAGGAACAACACGGTATCGCGCGTTCCGCGCAGCGCGCGCGCCTGTTCCACGAGCGCGCGGATGTCCTTGATGCCGGCGAGCACGGCCGACAAGGAGACGAACTCGGCGTTGGCGCCCTTCGCGACCAAGCGGGCGAGCGTCGTCTTGCCGGTGCCGGGCGGCCCCCACAGCAGCATGGAATGCGGACGCCCGGCGTCGAGCGCCCGCCGCAGCGGCGCGCCGACGCCGAGGAGATGCTCCTGACCGACATACTCGTCCAAGGTCCGCGGGCGCATGCGATCCGCAAGCGGTCGGTAGGCCCCGACGCCGGCGCCCGTCACCGGTCCGTGCGTCCGATCACGTCGACTCCGGGGGGCGGCGTGAAACTGAACAGGCCGGGCGCAAACTTCGCGTTGCGCTGTTGGTGCGAGAAGCGCAGGCGCGTGACCTCGTCGAGCTTGTCGGCGAGCAGGAGCTGCTCGAGTTCGCCGGACTTGAAGCCGATGCGTACCGCCTGGAAATCCGTATCGGGATGGGTCGGCAAGAGCTGGAACCACTCGAGGCCGTCGGCTGGCGGCAGTGCGGCGATGGAAAACTGGCTGGTCAGCGGTGCCCCGCCGGAGAGCAGCACGGCCGGCGTGCTCGACAAGCTCGCATCCATGTCACGGATGTTCGCCTGGGCGAGATCCTTGTCGTAGAACCACAGATGCTTGCCGTCGGCGAGCACGAGTTGCTCGGACGGCTCGGTATAGTCCCAGCGAAATTTACCCGGTCGCTGCAGCGACAGGTGGCCCGCCGCGGCGCGCAGAATTTTACCGTGCCCATCATCGATCGTCTGATTGAAGTCCGCCGACCAGCTCGACAGGCCGGCGAGGATCTTCTCGACCTCGGCCGCGGCGGCCGCCGACGGCACGGGCGCGGGAGCCGCCGTCGCCGCTGCCACAGGCACCGCAGTGGCCACGGGTGCCGCAGGTGCGCTCTGGGGCGTGGACGCGGCCTCGCCCGACCGGGTCGTTGCGAGGCCGACCGAAAGCGCCAGCGCGCAGCCCACCGACGTTGCGGCGCGGCGCCGGTGCCGCAGAAGCGACTGCACGCTCACTCCTCGGGCGGCGGCGCGCCGAAGATTTCGCGCGCGCCATTCGATTGCAAGGGGCCCACGAGCCCCGCCGCCTCCATGGTCTCGACGAGGCGCGCAGCGCGGTTGTAACCGATCTTCAGGCGGCGCTGAACGCCCGAAATCGACGCTTTGCGCGTCTCGGTCACGATGCGCACGGCTTCGTCGTAGAGCGGATCGCTTTCCGGATCGCCCGCGGCGCCCTCGCCGGCCTCCTCCTCGTCCGACGGAAAGCCCGGGATCGGATTGCGCGGTCCTTCGAGAATCTCGTCGATGTAGACCGGCGGCGAGGCCGCCTTGAGGCCGGCGACGACCCGATGCACCTCTTGGTCGGATACGAACGCGCCATGCACGCGCGTCGGGATCGAGGTGCCGGGCGGCAGGTACAGCATGTCGCCGTGACCGAGCAGCGACTCCGCACCGCTCTGATCGAGAATCGTGCGCGAATCCACCTTCGCCGAGACTTGGAACGCAATGCGCGACGGGATATTCGCCTTGATCAGCCCGGTGATCACGTCGACCGAGGGTCGCTGGGTCGCGAGGATCAGGTGAATGCCGGAGGCGCGCGCCTTCTGGGCCAGGCGCGCGATGAGTTCCTCGACTTTCTTGCCTACGATCATCATGAGATCGGCCAGCTCGTCGATGATCACGACGACGAAGGGCAGCGTGTCGAGCTCGGGGATGTCCTCCGCCACGACGCCGGGCACGCCTTGCGCGATCTTCTGCAGGCGGATCGGATCCTTGATCGGATCGCCCGCCTCGATGGCATCCTTGACCTTGCGATTGAAACCGCCGATGTTGCGCACGCCGAGCGCCGACATGAGCTGATAGCGCCGCTCCATCTCGGCGACACACCAGCGCAGCGCATTGGCGGCCTGTTTCATGTCCGTGACCACGGGCGCGAGGAGGTGGGGGATTCCCTCGTAGACCGACAGCTCGAGCATCTTCGGATCGATCATGATCATGCGCACGTGTTCGGGCGTCGCCTTGTAGACGAGGCTCAGGATCATCGCGTTGATGCCGACGGATTTACCCGAACCGGTCGTGCCGGCGATCAGCAGATGCGGCATCCGCGCCAGATCCGCGACGACCGGGACGCCGGCGATGTCCTTGCCGAGCGCCAGGGCCAGCGGCGAGCCCAGGTCATCGTAGGGCTTCGACTTGATGATCTCGCCGAGCGTGACGATCTCGCGCTTCTCGTTCGGAATCTCGAGTCCCACCACCGGCTTGCCGGGAATGATCTCCACGACCCGCACGCTGATCGTCGACAGGGCGCGCGCAAGATCTTTCGACAAGTTGCTGATTTGGCTCACCTTGACACCCGGTGCCGGGCGCAGCTCGAAGCGCGTCACGACCGGGCCGGGCTGGACCGCGACGACCTCGGCCTCGACGCCGAAGTCGCGCAGCTTGAGCTCGACCAGGCGGGACATGGCCTCGAGCGCTTCGGGCGAGTACGAGGGTTCCCGCACGACCGGTTCGTCGAGCAGCGACAGGGCCGGCAATTCGCTCGACTTCGGCGCGTCGAACAGCGGCACCTGACGCTCGCGCTCGACGCGTTCGCTCTTCTCAGGCACGGGCGCCGGCGCTTCGATGCGAGGCGGCAGCCGGTTCGCGGTCTTTTTCTGCTCCTCGCGCACGACGTCCTGGCGCGCTTGCTTGCGTTGCTGGCCGCTCGCGAGTTCGCGGCGCTGGTCGAGCTTGGCCTGCGCCCAGTCGATCGCGCCCAAGGTCGCCGCACCGAGCTTGTCCATGATCTCGAACCAGGACACGCCGAGGAACAGGGCCACGCCCGCGAACCACAACCCGAGCAACAACAAGGTGGCGCCGAGAAACCGAAAGCCCGCCGCACTGCCCCTGCCGACCAGCTCGCCGAGCACACCCCCCGCGCTGTTCGGAAACGCCGTGCCATCCCAGTGCAGCGTCGCCAGGCCGCAGCTCGTGGCGAGAGTCAGCAGGAAGCCGCCGGCACGCAGCAACGTATTGAGCCGCGCCCGCGCATCGGGCAGCGACTTATCCGTGTGCACGAGCCAACCCGCATAGAAGAGCATGCAGGGAAACAGATAGGCGGGACGCCCGAACAAGAAGAACAGGGAACCGGAACTCCAGGCCCCCACGGGTCCGATCCAATTGCCGACCGGACCGGGCTCGCCGGTATCGCCGAAGTGGGGGTCGCGCGCGTGGTAGGAGACCAAGGACAGCACCACGAGCAAGGCGAGCGCGCTCGCCACCCAGAACGTCCCCTCGCGCAACGAGCGCGCCACGCCCTGCGAGAGCCGGGATTTCGCCTTGAGCTTGGGCGCGGAGGAGCCGTCGGTGAGTTCGAGACCTTTAATGATGTTTACTTCTTAACTGGTTGAATAATATGCCGGAGTACTGACCGGAATGTCGGCGATAGTAACGGAGAGGATCGGGCGACGCCAATCCGCGAACGGCAGCCGGTCAGTGGTCTTGTTTGCCTGGCTGCGGCCCCCAAGATTGCATACCATGGCGCGAAGCGTCCGCAGCCACCCTGCGCCGAAGGAATTATACATGAGCACCTCGAGGCACAGCCGCCTGCTGATCTTAGGTTCCGGTCCCGCCGGCTACAGCGCCGCGGTGTATGCGGCTCGGGCGAACCGCGCACCGCTCCTGATCACCGGTCTCGAACAAGGCGGTCAGCTCATGACCACGACGGACGTCGACAACTGGCCGGGCGACGTCGAGGGCCTGCAGGGGCCCGCCCTCATGGACCGCATGCGCCGGCACGCCGAGCGGTTCAATACCGAGATCGTGTTCGACCACATCAACACGGTGGAGTTGCTGAAGCGGCCGTTCAGATTGGTCGGCGACAGCGGCGAGTACACCTGTGATGCGCTGATCATCGCGACCGGCGCCTCGGCCAAGTATCTCGGGCTGCCGTCGGAGGAAGAGTTTCGCGGCAAGGGGGTGTCGGCCTGTGCCACCTGCGACGGGTTCTTCTACCGCGGCAAGTCGGTCGCGGTCGTCGGTGGCGGCAACACGGCCGTGGAGGAAGCACTGTATCTCGCGAACATCGCCGCGCACGTCACGCTGATTCACCGGCGCGACACCTTGCGCGCGGAGAGAATCCTTCAGGACCGGCTGTTTGCGCTCCAAGCAGCCGGCAAGGTCGGGATCCTGTGGAATCACGAGGTCGATGCGATCGTCGGCGACGCGAGCGGCGTCACCGGTGTACGCGTGCGGCCGCTCGCCGGCGGCGCGCTGCGCACGCTCGAACTCGACGGCGTGTTCATCGCCGTGGGGCATCAACCGAACACGCACTTGTTCGAGAAGCAGCTCGACATGCGCGGCGGCTACATCGTCGTCAAGGGCGGCACGGCCGGCGACGCGACCGCGACCAGCATCCCGGGGGTCTTTGCCGCGGGCGACGTCGCCGACCATGTCTACCGTCAGGCCGTCACCTCGGCCGGCACCGGTTGCATGGCGGCGCTCGATGCCGACCGCTATCTGGAACACGTCGATGCCGAGGTGGGTTCGGCCCGCCGCACTGCACACGCGTGACCCGCGCCGGCGAACGCGCACCGGGCGAGAAGCCCGCGCAGCACGGGCGGGTCCGCGTGCTGCAAAGCGTGTCGGACGTCGATGCGACCACCTGGAATCGACTCGCGGGCACGTCTCAGCCCTTCTTGCGGCACGAATTTCTGCTGGCTATGGAGGAGTCCGGGTGCGCCGTGGCGCACACCGGGTGGCAGACCCGGCACCTGGTCCTCGAGGATGCGGACGGGCGGGCGCAGGGCGCGCTGCCGCTCTATTTGAAAGGCCATTCGCGCGGCGAGTTCGTGTTTGATTTCGCCTGGGCCAACGCCTACGGTCAGCATGGGCTGAAGTACTACCCGAAGCTGCTGACGGCCGTGCCGTTCACGCCGGTCTGCGGCGCCCGCTTTCTGACCGGCGGAGCGGCGGATCCTGCCGCGACGAGCCGCGGCCTGCTGCAGGCGGTCATGGGAACTCTGCGCGCCCAGGACTTGTCCTCGTGGCACGTGTTGTTCCCGCCGGCCAGCGACTTGGACGCGCTGCGCGAGTCGGGACTGATCGTGCGCCGCGACTGCCAGTTTCACTGGTTCAATCAGGGCTATGAGTCCTTCGACGCCTTTCTCGCGACCTTCACGGCGGAGAAGCGCAAGAAAGCCAAGCGCGAGCGGCGCAGGGTCGCCGAGGCGGGCATCGAGTTTCAAACGCTGATGGGCGGTGAGATCGATGCGGCCTTGTGGACGCGGCTCTATGCGTTTTATGCCGACACCTTCCATCGCCACGGGCACGAACCGTATCTGAACTTGAGCTTCTTCAAGCAGATCGGGCGCACGCTGCCGGACCGGCTGATGCTGAAGGTGGCGCGCATCGGCACCGAGCCGATCGCGGTGGCGATCTTCTTCGTCGGCGAGGACGCGCTCTATGGGCGCTACTGGGGCGCGGGCGGCAACTACCACAGTCTGCATTTCGAGACCTGTTACTACCAGGGGATCGAATACTGCATCGAACACGGCCTCACGCGTTTCGAACCCGGCACGCAGGGCGAGCACAAGGTGCCACGCGGCTTCGTGCCGAGCCTCACGTATTCGGCCCACGCCATCGTCGACCCGCGCTTCTAGGCGGCGATCCGCGCCTTTGCGGCGCGCGAGTCCCGCGAGGTCGACCAGTACGCCGCGGCGGTCAATGAGCACGTGCCCTACCACCGCGCCACCGACGAGGAGCTGCGGCTCTGAGCCGGCTCGTGTGGCTCGGCGAGCACGCCGATCCGGAATGGTTTCCGCCGGTCGAGCAGGCGCTGCGCGATCCGCCGGGGCTGCTCGCGGCGGGCGGCGACCTGAAGCCCGCGCGACTGCTCGCCGCGTACGAGCGCGGCGTGTTTCCCTGGTACTCGGCCGAGCAGCCGATTCTCTGGTGGGCGCCGAACCCGCGCATGGTCTTGTTTCCCCGGGAATTCAAATGCTCGCGCAGCCTCGCCAAGACCTTGCGCGCCGCGCGCCTCACGACCGCGCTCGATCGCGCCTTCGGCGCGACGATCCGCGCCTGCGCCGCACCGCGGGCCTCCGGGCCCGACACGTGGCTGAACCCACAGATGATCGCCTCCTACGAACAGCTGCACGCACTGGGTTTCGGCCACTCGATCGAGACCTACCAGGAAGGCGCCCTCGTCGGCGGTCTGTACGGACTGCAGCTCGGCGGCGTGTTCTTCGGCGAATCCATGTTCAGCCGCGAACGCGACGCGTCCAAGGTCGCGCTCGCCCGCCTGGTCGAGGAATGCCTCGCGCGCGACATCGTGGTCATCGACTGTCAGGTCGCGAGCCAGCACCTGGCGAGTCTCGGCGCGCGCGAGGTACCGCGGGCCGAGTTTCTCGCGCTACTGAAGCAGCATGCGCGCCGCGCGCCGTGCGGCAGTTGGGCTGCCGCTGGCCGTTAAATTGCATTACCCAGGTGCTTTATGCACAATGCGCGCGGTTTCCGGCACACCCCAAGGACGCATGTCAAAAGAAGAGGCAATTCAGTTCGAAGGCGAAGTCATCGAGACGCTGCCAAACACCACGTTTCGCGTCAAACTCAAGACCGGCCACGTCGTCACTGCGCACATTTCCGGCAAGATGCGCAAAAATTACATTCGTATCCTGACCGGTGACCAGGTCACCGTCGAAATGACCCCCTACGACCTCACCAAGGGCCGCATCGTCTACCGCGGCCGCTGACCCTCAGGTCTCGTTCGACAGCAACAGCGGCTCGCTCGCCGCCCGCGTCTCGAGCTTGAGCTTCTCGCCGTCCTCGCTCAAGCTGACCTCGACGTGACCGCCGTTCACGAGCTTGCCGAACAACAGTTCCTCGGCGAGGGGTCGCTTGATGAATTCCTGGATCACGCGCGCCATCGGCCGTGCACCCATCTTCGGATCGTAGCCCTTCTTCGCGATCCAGCGCCGCGCCGGTTCGTCGACCGAGATCGACACCCGCTTGCCCTCGAGCTGCGCCTCGGCCTCGACGATGAGCTTGTCGACCACGCGCTCGATCGTGTCCTGATCGAGGCCACCGAACTGGATGACCGCGTCGAGTCGGTTGCGGAACTCGGGGGAGAACAGCCGGCGGATCGCCTCCATGCCGTCCGACGCCGAATCCGACTGAGTGAAACCGATCGACGGCCTGCTCATCTCGAAGGCTCCCGCGTTGGTGGTCATGACGATGATCACGTGGCGGAAGTCCGCCTTGCGCCCGTTGTTGTCGGTCAGCGTGCCGTGATCCATGACCTGCAGCAGCAGATTGAACACGTCCGGATGCGCCTTCTCGATCTCATCGAGCAACAGCACGCAGTGCGGGTGCTTCGCGATCGCCTCGGTCAACAGTCCGCCCTGGTCGAAACCGACGTAGCCCGGCGGCGCGCCGATCAGGCGCGACACGGTATGCCGCTCCATGTACTCGGACATGTCGAAACGCACGAATTCGACGCCCATGGCGAGGGCGAGTTGGCGCGTCACCTCGGTCTTGCCGACGCCGGTCGGTCCTGAGAACAGGAAGGAGCCGACGGGCTTGCGCTGATCGCCCAACCCGGAGCGGGACATTTTGATGGCGGCGGACAGGGCTTCGATCGCCTTGTCCTGACCGAAGATCGTGAGCTTCAGATTGCGCTCGAGATTGCGCAGCACGTCGCGATCCGACACCGACACGCTCTTCGGCGGAATGCGCGCGATGCGCGCCACGACGTTCTCGATCTGGCTCACGGTCACCGACGCCTGGCGGTTCTCGACGGGCTGCAGCCGCAGGTTGGCGCCCGCCTCGTCGACCACGTCGATCGCCTTGTCCGGCATGTGCCGGTCGTTGATATGCCGCGCCGCGAGCTCCGCCGCCGCGCGCAGCGCGTCGTCCTCGTACTTGATGCCGTGGTGTTCCTCGTAGCGCGATTTCAGCCCGCGCAGGATGTCCACGGTGTCTTGCACCGAGGGCTCGGTCACGTCGATCTTCTGGAAGCGCCGCGCCAGCGCGTGATCCTTCTCGAAGATGCCCCGGTACTCGTTGTAGGTGGTCGAACCGATACAGCGCAGTTCACCGTTCGCGAGCGCAGGCTTGATCAGGTTCGAGGCGTCCATGACCCCGCCGGACGCCGCGCCCGCACCGATGACGGTGTGGATCTCGTCGATGAACAGGATCGCGCCCGGCTGCTTCTTGACCTCGGCGAGCACGGCCTTGAGGCGTTTCTCGAAATCGCCGCGATACTTGGTGCCGGCCACGAGCGAGCCCATGTCGAGCGAATAAATCGTCGCATCGAGCAGCACATCCGGTACCTGGTTCTCGACGATCATGCGCGCGAGACCCTCGGCGATGGCCGTCTTGCCGACGCCCGCCTCACCGACGTAGAGCGGATTGTTCTTGCGCCGACGGCACAAAATCTCGATCGTGCGCTCGACCTCGAGCTTGCGGCCGATCAAGGGATCGATCTTGCCCTTGCGCGCGGCATCGTTGAGATTGGTGGCGTACTTCTCGAGGGCGCTGCCGCCGCCGTCACCCTCGCGCTCCGCATCCGCGGATGCGCCGTCACCGTCGCGTTCGCTGCGCTCCTCGCCGCCGGCTTTCGACAGGCCGTGCGCGATGAAATTGACGACGTCGAGACGCGACACATCTTGCATGCTGAGCAGGTAGGCCGCGTGCGACTGCTTCTCGCTGAAAATCGCGACGAGGACG
>Ga0116229_10009043_pt1 | contig 15317 bp, 13 predicted proteins | sample S1TSphgellanicum_3_FD_87313 | JGI IMG/M metagenome (GOLD analysis project Ga0116229, IMG submission 87313) | Host-associated microbial communities from peat moss isolated from Minnesota, USA - S1T2_Fc - Sphagnum magellanicum MG | ecosystem: Host-associated > Plants > Peat moss > Unclassified... | reverse complement strand
GATCGGCTCGTCGCCCTGGCGCTGATCGCGGCATGGGCGACCGGCGATCTGATGACGGCGGCGTTTCTGCCCATCATCATGACCATCGGCCACGTGCTGGAGGAGCGCAGCATGCTCGGCTCGCACGAGGCCATCAAGGCGCTGGGCAGGCTCACCGAGGCCGACAGCCGGCGTTTGCTGCCCGACGGCAGCGTCGAAATGGTCGGCGCCGACCAGCTGCGCATCGGCGATATCCTGCAGCTGCGCGCCGGCGAGCGTCTGCCGGCGGACGGCGTGGTCAGGCGCGGCACCTCGAGCCTGGATCTCGCCTCGCTGACCGGCGAATCCGTGCCGGTCGAGGTGCATGAGGGTGATACCGCGCTGGCCGGCGCCATGAACATCGACGGCTTGATCGAGATCGAGCTCACCCGGGTCGGCGAGGACACGACGCTCGGCCGCATCATCCTGCTGATGCGCGAGGCGGAAAACGCCAAGCCGCCGGTGACCCGCCTGCTCGATCGCTATGCAGGACAATACATGGCGCTGGTGCTGCTGGTCGCCGCCGGCGTCTGGCTGATCACCGGCAACGTGCCGGCAATGCTCGCCGTATTGGTGGCATCCTGTCCCTGCGCGCTGGTGCTCGCCGCGCCGGCGACCGCGATCGCCGCCATCGCCGTCGCCGCGCGCCACGGCATTCTGATCAAGGGCTCGGCATTTCTCGAGCACCTCGCCGATGTCACCGCGGTGGTGTTCGACAAGACCGGCACCATCACCACGGGTGATCTCATGTTGGCCGACGTGGTCCCGATCGCCGGCGCCGACGTGCCGCGCTTGAAGCTGATTGCCGCGAGCCTTGGCGCCGCCAGCAATCACCCCCTGAGCCGCGCCGCCGCCGCCGACGTGCCGAAAGCCCAACGGCTGGTGATCGAGGATGCACGCGAGTTAGGCGGCTTCGGCGTCACCGGCACCTACCAGGGCGAAGTGGTCGCTCTCGGCCGTGTCGATCTGTTCGAGCGCCTCGACATCAGCGTGCCGACGCCGCCGGCGCACAACGGCCCGATCGCCGGCGTGAGTGCGGGCAAAACGTTCCTAGGATGGCTGTTGTTCCACGACCAACTGCGCGTCAGCGCCGACCCCGCCGTGCGCGATCTCAAGAGCCTCGGCATCGAGCGCATCATGCTGCTGACCGGGGATCGGTCCGCGGTCGCGCATCAAGTCGCGAAGCAGGTCGGCATCACGACGGTGAATGCCGAGATGCTGCCGGAGCAGAAGATGGATCGGGTGCGCGAGGAGATCAATCTCGGCTATCGGCCGATGGTCGTGGGCGACGGCATCAATGACTCGCTGGCATTGCGCGCCGGCGCCGTGGGCGTGGCGATGGGTGCGCAGGGCGCCGATGTCGCCATGGCATCCGCCGATCTCGCGTTGATGACCAATGACCTGCGCCGCCTCGGCACCTGCGTGCGTCTGAGCCGCCAGTGCCGCCGCACCATCTATGTCAACGTCGCCATCGGTCTGGGTTTCACGTTCGTGCTGACGGCGCTCGCCGCCGCCGGCGTACTCGGCATCGAGGCGCCGATCATTGCGGCGCTGCTGCACAATGTCAGCACCTTTCTCGGCCTGGGCAACGCCGGGCGGCTGCTGTTGTTCGACGAAACCGGCGGTGCGACCGGAGCCCCCGCCTGAGGAAGCTATCCCACATGCGCGCGTCCTTGATTGCCGCCACAGCGTTGCTGATGCTGACCTGCGTGACGCGCAACGCGACGGCGGACCCGCCGGCCGCCACCGCGCGCTTCTTCACGTTCCCTATCGGCGACCTGAACGCGATAGCGCTCCAGGACGGCTCGCTGCAACAGCCGAACGATGGCAAGAGTTTCATCGTCGGTCGGCCGCCTTCCGAGGTCGCAGCCGTGCTCGCGAGCGGCGGCGCTGCGACTGATCACTTGGAGTTCGGCTTGCAGCCGCTGCTGGTCCGCGGCAAGAATCGGGTGCTGCTCTTCGACACGGGAGCCGGCCAAAATTTCGGTCCGATCGCCGGCGCACTGAGCGAGTCGCTGCGCGCCGCCGGCGTCGACCCCGCCAAAGTCACGGATATCTTCATCTCGCACGTGCATGGCGATCATGTCGGCGGTTTGCTCACCCCCGCGAACGCGCTTGCATTTCCGAATGCAACCGTCCACATCTCTGCGCCGGAGTGGTCCTACTTGAGCGGCATGGATGCCCATACGGCGCAACTAGTCGGGATTGCCCAGTGGCAGGCGCTGGTAAATACCATCAAGTCCAAGGTCGCGCCGTTCAAGCCGAATGCAGACATCATTCCTGGCCTGGTCAGGGCGGTCGCGATCCAAGGCCATACGCCCGGCCATTCTGGCTACCTGATCGGTGCCGGCGCCAACACACTGCTGTACTTCGGCGACACGCTGCACCACTTCATCGTCTCGGTGCGCGACCCGCAGTGGCTGACCGCCTTCGACGCCGACCCGCCGACTGCCGCGGCTAGCCGCGTGGAATTCGTGGCGCGCGTCGCAGCAAGCGGCCAGTTGCTGTATGCCGTGCATTTCCCGTTTCCTGGCGTCGGCAAGATCGTGAAAAAGGACGGCGTCTACAGCTGGGTGCCGCAGACCCTGCACTAGGCGAGCTGCAAGATGATACCGTCGCGATCTCGCGGCATCGGCAGCGAGGCATCCAGCGCGCCGTTGGCGCGCAAGGCGCGCGCGACTTCCCATATCAAAGGCGGTCGCATGCGCAGCTCACGCAGCACCTCGGCGTCGGCGAATACCGTATCCGGCGCGCCGCTGCGCGCGATGCGTCCGGCGCCGAATATGACGATGCGGTCGGCCCACGCGTATGCGGTATCGACGTCGTGGGTGGCGAGCATGATGGCGGTATCGCCGGCGGAAATCCTCGCCAACGCCGCCATGAGCTGCGTCACTCCGATGGGGTCGAGTCCGGCGCTCGGTTCATCGAGCAACAAATATCGCGGCTGCATCGCGACGATACCCGCAATGGCGACGCGCTTGCGTTGGCCGAAGCTCAGCATGTGCGTGGGCCGATCGCGCAGATCGTCAATTTCCACGGCGTGCAGCGCCGCGTCGACGCGCTCGATGATCTCGGCTTCCGGGAGACCCATATTGGCCGGCCCGAACGAAACATCTTCGAACACGCTCGCCGCGAACAGCTGATCGTCCGGGTCCTGCAGCACCATGCCGACCTGACCGCGCAGTTCCCGCAAACCGTTCCTGTCGTAATGCACGTCGCCGCCGTTCAGCCGCAGCACGCCGCGCTCCGGGCGCAGGGTACCGTTCAAGACGCTGAGCAACGTGCTCTTGCCCGCGCCATTGGCGCCGAGAATGGCCACTTTCTCACCGGGCGACACACTCAAGGACACGCCGCTGAGCGCGGCGATGCCGCCGGGATAGGCATAGTCGACGCCGATCATTTCCAGCATCGGCACACCGCACACATCATCAACGTACCGCACACGTCAGCCAACCACGCGACCCAGCAGCGCGACGCCGGCCAACAGCCCGACGATGAGCAGCTGGCGCGGCCGCGATGCGGCGCTTTGCAGGGCGACGAAGCGCAACTCGCCCGTATAGCCGCGTGCTGCGAGCCCCGCTTCCAGCCGGCGCGCGCGGGACAGCACCCGCGGCAACAGCGAAGCCAACAGCATCCCCATGGAACGCAGACCGCCACGATAGGTGGCATACCCCAAGCGATTGGCCTGGGAATGCACGCCGCTCTCCACGCAATCCAGCGTCAACCAGATGAAGCGAAACATCATCAAGGCGATGTCGCAGATTTCAGGTCCCACCCGCATGCGCCGCAGCAACTGCACGATGTCGGTCAACGGCGTGGTCAGAGCCAGCCAGATGAGCGCCGTCAGACAAGCGAAACTCCGCAATGCCACGCGCGCGGCCGGCAGCAACGCATCCGGTGCGATGCCGAAAATCGGCACACCACCGCGGAAATGCAGCGTGATGATTTGCGCCAGCGTGCTGGCGGCAATGAAGCCCAAGGGAATGGTGGCGCAGTTCCAGACGTCGCGCGGCGGCACCCGCGCGCCCGCCACCAGTGAACTCAGCATCAGCACGATGACCGCCAGCTGCGCAGGCCAGCCGCTCAGCAAACAAACCACCATCATGCCGATCGCAAACACCGCCTTGTCGACGGCGGGAATGCGACGCCAGCGATTGGTCTGGGCGTTGCGATCAATGAGTCGCACGGCCCTCTGACGCGCCTTTCCCTTCCGCATAGCCGCGTCTGCGGCCGAAGTAATAGCCCAGCAATCCTGCGCCGAGCGCCGCCTGGACGGCGAAGATCAGGCTTTCGATCTCGGCGCTGGGCGGCTGCCACAGAGGCAGCGCCCAGCGATGGTAGCCAGGCTGAATGGTCGAGATGAGCTCCGAGGCCTGATCATCGGAACCGGAGAACTTGGCCGTCTTGCTATGGAATATCAGCGGTCCGACCGCGAGCACGATGACGCCGAGCAGCAGCAGCAGATTACGCTTCATCATCAGGCCGGCCTTCCCTGCAAGGCACCGAGCGTCGACAATTCTTCGCGGCTGTACTTGCCCAGCAAGTTCCAGACGATGACGGTGAGCAAACCCTCGCTGATGGCCAGCGGCACCTGGGTGAAGGCGAACACGCCCAAGAATTTCACTGCCGCGCCCAATATGCCGCCGGCGGGATCGGGAAATGCGATGGCCAGCTGAAACGAAGTCACGACGTACGTGCTCAAATCTCCCAAAGTTGCGGCCGCAAAGATCGCCGCCGGGACGCCCAATCCAACCGCAGGCAGTCCGCGATACAGCCCGTAGGCCACGAAGGGACCGACGATACCCATCGAGAATATATTCGCGCCCAAGGTGGTGATGCCGCCGTGAGCCAACAGCAGCGCCTGAAACAGCAGCACGATGGCGGAGAGCACCGTCGTGACGGTGGGTCCGAACAGCGCCGCCGCCAGACCTGTGCCGGTAGGATGAGAACAACTGCCCGTGACCGAGGGCAGCTTCAACGCCGACAGCACGAACACATAGGCGCCGGACGCGGCCAGCAGCAACTTCACTTCCGGATGTTCGCGCACGACTTTCTTGACCCGCATCGCCCCTGCGACGACGAACGGTGCGGATACCGCGCCCCAAGCCACGCAGTGACTCGCAGGCAAGTAGCCTTCCATGATATGCATGAGCGTAAGCCTCTGAATTAGAACCTAATAATACTGCGCCGCGGGGACAAATGCGCATCCGGCATCCAGCTTTGCGGACACGATCACTCTGCTATGTTATACGCCCCGAAACCAGGCGCCCCGCGCCGGATATTGAGGTAGCCATGCGTTTCACTACCGCCCGGGCCACGACCGCCTGGCCCGGCGCCGCCTGCGCCATCGGTTCGGCCGCCCTGTTCGGCGCCAGTACACCCTTGGCCAAAGGGCTGCTGGGGGACGGCGCGCAGCCCCTGATGCTCGCCGGCCTGTTCTACCTTGGCTCTGGAATTGGACTGACGCTGCTGCAACTGGTTCGTTTCGGGACGCACGGCCAATCGAGCGAAGCGCCGCTGCGGCGCGCCAATATTCCGCGTCTGGCCGCCGCCGTGCTGCTGGGCGGCGCCCTGGCGCCGGCCATGCTGCTGCTGGGATTGAAGAACACCAGCGCATCGGCGGCGGCGCTGTTGCTCAATCTCGAAGGGGTAGCCACCATGGCGATCGCCTGGCTGGTATTTCGCGAGAACGTCGATCGGCGGTTGCTGCTGGGCGCCCTCGCCATCGTCGCGGGCGCGATGACCCTGTCGTGGAGCGGCGGCATCGCCGTTGGACCGGCGGCGCTGCTCATCGTGGCGGCATGCGTCGCCTGGGGACTGGACAATAACCTGACCCGCGGATTGTCCGCCGCAGACCCCGTGCAGATAACCCTGATCAAGGGTTTGGTGGCCGGCAGCGTCAACTTTGCCCTGGCGCTCAGCACCGGCGCCGCCTTGCGCGGCTGGCTGCCCACGCTGGGCGCGCTTGCCGTTGGCTTCTTCGGCTACGGTATCAGCCTGGTTTTGTTCGTGCGTGCGCTGCGTCACTTAGGTGCGGCCCGCGCCTCGGCCTATTTCTCGACGGCGCCCTTCATCGGCGCCCTGATCGCCGTGGTGCTGTTCTCCGAACCGGTGAGCCTGGCATTGGCCCTCGCGGCCGCACTCATGGGCCTGGGGGTTTATCTGCATTTACAGGAGTCGCATCTGCACGATCACACCCATACGGAAATGGAGCACGAGCACCAGCACGAACACGACTCGCATCATCAACATCGCCACGGCGCGCTCGATCCCGCCGGCGAACCCCACACGCACTGGCATCGCCACGCGCGGCTGGTCCATGCCCATCCGCATTATCCGGATTTGCACCACCGTCACGATCACTAGTTGGTCGTGAATCCGATCCAGCGTCCGGCCGCAACGATGATGGTCCACAGCAGCAGCGACGCCGCGCCGGCAAACCGCGCCCGCGGCGGCGGCTTCGACGCATCCCAGCTCGCCAGGTTTCGGCTGCCGACCCAGTGAAAGTACAACATGTTCATGCCGGCGAGCAGCAGGCATAGCATCTTGATGCGAAACGGAATATTGCCGAAGTAAGTCAGCGCCTTGGACGTGAACATGAGCGCGCCGGCAATGGCGGCCACGAGGAATGCGGTCCAGGTCCAAGGCAGCATTTCCCGCGCCAATTGACTGAAGGGCCGGTCGCGGTTGGCGAAGCCCAGCAAGCGCAGGTCCACCGTGACGATCGACCCGATGACCAACACCAGCGCAAACACGTGCACCGTTTCGATGGTCGGAAACATCCAGTCCGATTCCCGGATTTGCGTGGGCAGCGGCAGATCCTGCAGCCACGCCAGGGCTCGTTCGACAGCCATCTCGGGTCAGTGCCTACACATGGGTCAGTGCCTACACATAGGCAATCCATCGCCCCGCCGTGACGATGCAGGCGCCCAAAGCGAGCACCAGGACTCCCAACACCCGGGCAAGCCACTTGCGTCCGGCCGATGCGGTCCAATAATCGGGGTTGGCGGAGAGACGCCACTGAATCAGCGCCATACAGCCGGCCAAGATCAGCACCATCAGCATTTTCAAGCGAAACGCCCAATTGAGGAGTTCACGCGCCGGTTCGGTGATGGTCAGCAGCATTCCGGTCACCAGCAGTACCAGCAGTGCGGTCCAAATCAACGGCGTCGATCTCGCCATGGTCGTGGCCAGCGGCTGCACGCCGCGGATCAGCCCCACCAATTTCAAGCTGATCACATTGACCGATATCAACAAGATGGCGATGGCCAGGATGTGCACGGTTTGCACGGACGGCACGAACCAGTCCGCCGCTTGCAGCGCGAGGCTCAGTGGCGTGGCCGAGAGCCAATCGCAAAAGGCCTCGATCATGCTCTTGCATCCCACCCGCCAAAGGTTCCGCCTTCGGCCGCAAGCTTCGCGAGCAGCGGTGCGGGTTGCCAGACATCGGGTTGATAGCCTTGGGCGAAGCCGCGCATGCTCTGCAGGATATTGGCAAGGCCGACCGTATCGGCGTAAAACAACGGGCCGCCGCGAAAGTCCGGGAACGCGTAGCCGGTGAGATAAACCACGTCGATATCCGAGGCGCGCAGCGCGATGCCTTCCTCGAGAATGCGCGCCGCTTCGTTGATCATCGAATACAGGGCACGCTGCACGATCTCCTCATCGCTGACGTGGCGGCGCACCAGTCCCAGCTTTGCGGACTCCTCGAGCACAATGTCGTTGACGAGCTGCGACGGGTAGGCGGTTCTATCGCCGGCTTTATAGTCATACCAGCCGGCGCCGGTCTTCTGGCCAAAGCGTCCCAGCTCGCAAATCCTGTCCGGCGTCTTGGAAAAGACGCGATCGGGATATTCCACATACAGGCGCTTGCGGATGTACCAGAGGATGTCGTTGCCCGCCAGGTCGGCGACTCGAAACGGCCCCATCGAGAAGCCGAATTCCTCCAGCGCCTTGTCGATTTGCTGCGGCAGAGCGCCCACATCGAGCAACAATTCCATCTGTCGAAAATAGGTGTTCATGATGCGGTTGCCGATGAAGCCGTCGCATACCCCGGAGATCACGCCGACCTTCTTGATTTGCTTGGCGAGTGCCATGCTGGTCGCCACCACGTCCTTGGCGGTCTTGGCGCCGCGCACGATCTCGAGCAGTTTGCTCACGTTGGCGGGGCTGAAAAAATGCAGGCCGATGACATCCTGTGGCCGCCGGGTGAAACCGGCGATCCGGTCGAGGTCCAACGTGGAAGTATTCGACGCCAGGATGGCGCCCTGCTTGGCGGCCTGATCGAGCCGTTCGAACACCTGCTGCTTCACCTTGATGTCCTCGAACACGGCTTCGATGATCAGATCCGCATCCTTGAGATCCTCGTAGGTGAGAGTGCCCTTGATGTTGCCGACGCGCTTCTCGAACTCCTGCTGGGTCAGCCTGCCCTTCTTGACGCTGTCGGCATAATTCTTCTTCACCACGCCCAGGCCCTTTTCGAGCGCGGCCGCGGAGCTTTCCAGCACGGTCACGGCAATGCCGGCATTGGCGAAGTTCATCGCGATGCCGCCGCCCATCGTGCCGGCGCCGATGACCGCCACGGACTTGATCGGCCGCAGCGGCGTGCCGCCCGGCACGTCCGGGATCTTGGACGCAGCGCGCATGGCGAAGAAGGCGTGGCGCAGGGCTTTGGATTCCGTGGATTTCATCAATTCCAGGAACAAGGCTTGCTCCAACTCGAGGCCGGCTGCAAACGGCTGCAGCACTGCCGCTTCCACCGCATCGACGCACTTCGCGGGCGCGGGGTAGTGCTTGCCCGTCGCCCCGACCGCCTTGCGCGCAGCAGCAAAAAAGGCTTCGGCGCCGGGCAAATCGATCTTCAGATCGCGCGCCCGTTTCAGCGGCAACTCATCTCGAAGCACACGTTCGGCCAGGGCGATGGCTGCGGTCAGAACCGCGCCGCGCTCGCCGCTCTCGACCACGGCATCGAGCAACTGCGTGCCAGCAAGATCGCGCGCCGTTGCCGGCGTGCCGCTGACGATCATATCGAGCGCCCTTTGCGCGCCGACCAACCGCGGCAGCCGCTGCGTGCCGCCGGCTCCCGGCAGGATGCCGAGCTTGACCTCGGGCAACCCCAGCGAGGCACCGGCGGCAGCGACGCGGTAATGGCAGGCCATGGCCATTTCCAAACCGCCGCCGAGCGCCAGCGCATTGATGGCCGCCACCACCGGCTTCGGTGAATCCTCGATTTGTTTGATCAAGTCGTGAAGCGTCGGCGCGACGGCGGCCTTGAAGGAATTGAATTCGCTGACGTCCGCGCCGCCGCTGAAGGTCGTGCCCGAACCCGTGATCACCACGGCGCCAATGGCTGCATCGCGCTGCGCACGGTCCAGTGCTGCCGCAAGCTCGGTGCGCAACCCCATTCCCAGCGCATTGACGGGCGGATTAGCGAGGGTGATGACGGCTACTGCGCCCTGTGAAGTATAGTCGGCGAATGCCATGCGCTCTCTCCTTTGGGTTCCGGCCGCAAGTATACTTAAATTGCTGAGTGCTCCCCGCGCACCGCTGCTCTGGCTCTCGGCCCTGCTGTTGGGGATTTGGTGCGTCGGCATGTTCGGCCGGGGATTCTGGACGCCGGATGAGCCGCGCGAAGCGGACATCGCGTGGCGCATGAGCTGGCAGACCGACAAAGCCGTACCGCTGCTGGCCGGCGAGGCTTTTTGCGAGAAGCCGCCGATGACCTATTGGATCGCGGCGTTGCCGATTCGACTGTTCGGGCCGCATGCGTGGGCCGCGAGATTGCCGAACCTGCTGTACGCCATCATCGCCGCGCTGAGTGTGGCGCTGCTGGCAGCGCGCAGTTTGGGCCCCCCCGCCGGGCTCATCGCCGCCGCCATCTTCAGCACCTTCCTGCTCTCTTACCAAGTGGAAATCTGGTTCGCCACCGATGCGCCCATGTTGGCGTGCGTCGCGGCTGCGTTATTCGGCGCGTACTTGGGATTTTACGCCCGCACGGTACGCGAACGATTCGGCGGCTACTCGTTGATGCACGCAGCGCTCGGCTTGGGTTTCCTCTGCAAGAGCGCAGCCGCCTGGATGGTGCCGGCGTTGGCCTTGCTCACGTTGATCGTGTGGGAACGGCGTTGGCGCGAATTGCTGCGCTGGGAGCTGTACGCAGGCCTCGCGATTCAGGCGGCGCTGATCCTCACCTGGGTTGGGTTCGTCTATGCCGGCCCCGACGGCACCGCGCATTTGAAAGTTTTCTTCTGGAACAATTTGGTGGGACGCTTCACGCGCGTCGATGCGCCGGCGGATCTGCAATACGCTGCGGCGCATCGCAATTCACCCGGCAAGTATTTCATCGAACTGCCGATGTATCTGTTTCCCTGGACGCTGGGCGCCGTGGCCGCCGCGCGGCGGGCCTGGCTGCAGCGCGGCACGCGGCTCGACGCGCGCTTCGGCACGCGCTTCGATGAATATCGCGCCGTCAGATTCGCACTCGCCGCATCCGTGCCGGCGTTGCTGCTGCTGTCGCTGGCGGCGACGGCGCGCAACGTCTACCTGGCGCCGGCGCTGCCCGGAGCCGCGTTGCTGATGGCGTGGTGGTGCAAGGGCATCCTGCACGGCGCGGATCGTTGGGACAGGCGCGCGCTGCGGGGCACCGCCGTGCTGCTGCTGCTCGCGACGGCGGTCTTGGGGGTGGCAGCAACCGTGATTCGCAGCGACGCCGCTGCGCAGCTGGCCTCGCCTGCAGCATACACGGCGCTCGCGGGTTCGGGTTTGCTGGTCGCGGCGCTGCTGGCGGCGCGCGCCTGGAATGCGGCAAAACGTGACGTTTCCATGACGCTCGGCGCGCTGTTGACGGCCTACGGCGCACTGTTGATCGGCCCGCTGGCCGCCATCTACGGCCAAGTAGATCGCTGGCAGGATCTCGAGAGCATCGCCCGCGCGGTGCGCCGCGACACGTCCGCAGAATCGCTCATCTTGCTCGCCCCGGACGAGACGACGCGAGCGATCGTGGACATGTATGCCAGCACCTCGGTGCTCGTGGTGACCGGCCCCGTGAACCGGGCGCTGCTCGATCGAGCCAGCGCCGCAGCAAAGGACGCGGCAAAGGGCAGGGCGAACGCCATACTCGCGCAGGAGCCGGGGCGCACGGCGCCGCACCTTGCGTGGCTGTCCCGGTTTGTGGGCCGCAGTGACCAGTCTCCGGTCTGGGCCGGCTACCCGGGGCTGCGTAAGATCAAGGAATACGCATTACCGAACGGCCGCCGCTACGCGTTGCTGCAGGCGAACGGCCCCTGAGGACTCAGGAAATCGCTTCCACCAAGCCGCGGTACAGGGTGTCGTATTGGGAGATTTGCGTGCTCCAGGAAAAATCCTTGGCCATCGCGTTTTGCACCAGCTGACTCCAGCGCGGATGGTCGCCGTACCAGTCGAGCGCGGTGTTGACCGCCCAGCTGACCCCATTCACGTCGAAATCGTTGAAAACGCAGCCGCAGCCTACGCCGCTGGCGGGCTCGAAGTGCTGTACCGAATCCGCCAGGCCACCGGTATTGCGCACCACGGGTACGGTGCCATATCGCAGACTGTACATCTGGTTCAAACCGCAGGGCTCGTACTGCGACGGCATCAGAAAAAGATCACTACCCGCTTCTATCAAGTGCGCCATCGGCTCATCGTAGCCGGCGCGATAGGTGACCCGGCCTGCGAAGCGCTGCATCAGTTCGGTAAAGAAGGCTTCGTAACGCTCCTCGCCGCTGCCCAGTACCACCAGGCCGAACTCCCGCGATCGCAACAACTCCGGCATGGCGTCGAACAGCAAATCGATGCCTTTCTGGGCGGTCAAACGCGTCACCATGCCGATCAAGGGCAGGTTGGGCGCCAGCTGTAATTGCACCGCTTCAATCAGCAGGCGCTTATTGCGCTCCTTGCCGTGTAAATCTTGCGCACTGAAATGCACGCTCAAGTAGGGGTCGTGGCGCGGATCCCATTCCAGGTAGTCCACACCATTCAATATTCCGATGACGCGGTCGGTGCGGGCCCGCAGCGCCGTCTCGAGACCCATGCCTAAAGGCGCTTCACAAATCTCGCGAGCATAGGTAGGACTGACGGTGGTCACTCGGTCGGCGTGCTTGATGCCGGTCTTGAGCGGATTGATGACACCACGGGTCAGATCGGCTTGATCCAACTGTGTCCAGGCGAGTCCGAGGTTCAAGTCCGCCAGCGCCGAGCTCGCCAGCACACCCTGGTAGCCAATGTTGTGGATCGTGAGCACCGATTTGCTCCTGGCAAAGAAGCCGTCCGCCGCGTACAGCGTCTTTAGGTAAAGCGGCAGCAAGGCGGTATGCCAGTCATTGCAATGAAACACGTCGGGTGCAATACCTAAACGCCGGCAACTCTCCAGTGCCGCGCGCGTGAAGAGTAAGAATCGGCGATGTTCGTCGGGGTCGGCGGTGTAAAGGCTCGGCCGATCGTACAAGGCCGGGCAATCGATGAAATACATAGGTATATCAGTGCCGGCAAAGCTGGCGGTTAGAACCGAGAACTCATATTCCACGGTGCCGACCGTCATGGCGACCCGCTGCAGGTCCGGGACCGGCTGCAATTGCGCATGCTTTTCCCGGACGACCGGATACAGCGGCATGAAGCCTCGCACGTCATGGCCAAGGAGCCGTAGGTTGCGTATCAAGGCACCCGCCACATCCGCCAAACCGCCGGTCTTGGCGTACGGCATGATCTCCGAACTCAGGACGCAGATTTGCAAAGCGGGCATGGTTCACAGTCTAGCAAGGTGCCGGCGTTTGCGAGAAACCTAATGCAGGTATTTCCCGAGTATGTCAGGCTTAAGGGTATGCGACACGCCGCTCGTAGTACCACTGGACGCTATGTCAGTCGATTGACGAGCGGAACCTTGGCGGTGGTGATGGCGGGCGGTCGCGGCGAGCGTCTCAAGGGACTTACTCAGCATCGCTGCAAACCGGCGACGCCGTTCGGCGGCAAGTTCAAGATCATCGATTTCGTGCTGTCGAATTGCGTGAATTCGGGCATCCGGCAAATCGCCGTGTTGACCCAGTACAAGGCGCAATCTCTGATTCAACACATTCAACGGGGCTGGAGCTACCTGCGCGGCGAGCTGGGCGAATTCGTCGAGCTCATTCCGGCTCAGCAACAGATCGGCGCCCATTGGTACCGCGGCACGGCCGACTCGGTGTTCCAGAACATGGATTTCATCCGCTCCCACCATCCGACCCATGTGCTGATTCTGGCGGGCGATCACATCTATAAGATGGACTACGGTCCGATGATCGCCTACCACGAGCAATGCGAAGCCGACATCACGGTGGGCGTCGTCGACGTGCCGATCGAACGCGCGCACGAATTCGGCATACTGACCACCGATGAAAACAACAGAGTGATCAAATTCGCCGAGAAGCCGACCAATCCGGACCACATCATCGGCAACGACACGCTGGCGCGCGCCTCCATGGGCATTTATGTGTTCGCCATGGATCGACTGGAAAAGCTGCTCGCCGAGGATGCGGCCAATGCATCCAGCAACCATGATTTCGGCCGCAACATCATTCCCCCGAACATCGATCGCCTGCGTGTCTATGCCTATCCCTTCGAGGACGTCGAGACGCGCGCGCAGAACTATTGGCGCGACGTCGGCAACGTCGATGCACTGTACGAGGCCAACATGGAACTGGTGGCCTTGAACCCCGAGCTGAACATTTACGATCACCAATGGCCCATCTGGACCTATCAAGCTCAGCAGCCCCCGGCGAAATTCGTTCTCGATGACGAGGGGCGGCGCGGCATGGCGGTCAATTCCATGGTTGCCGGCGGTTGCATCATCTCCGGCGCATACGTATCCGAATCGCTGCTGTCGAACGATGTGCGCATCGACGAAGGCACACGGGTCGAGAAGTCCGTACTGCTGCCCGGAGTGACCGTGGGGCGGCGCTGCAAGCTGACCCGCTGCATTCTCGACGAAGACTGCGTGATTCCCGACGACCTGCAGATTGGTCAAGATCGCGCCCAGGACGAGAAGCGCTTCTTCATCACCAAGCGCGGGGTCGTGTTGGTGACGTCGGATATGTTGCGCGCCGCGACTGCCAATGAGCGCGCGCCTCCGATCACCACGGCATAGCGGCCGGACTAGGCACGGGCGCGGCACCGGTCAACATCACCGCGAGCGAAGTCCCCGCGGGCGAAGTTTCAATTCCGACCAGGCCGCGATCACGCTCTGCGTCGCGATGCCGAGCATGTTCGGCTGTCCGTCGATTTCTCCGCGCAGGACTTTGACATCCGCGCCGGCGCTGCCCCACGGCCTGTACAAGGACGGCAGCGCCTTGCCGAACAACACCACCTGCGGGCACCCTACCGCCGCTGCGGCGTGCGCCGGGCCCGAATCCACCGTGATCAAGCCTTCGCCGCGCTCCAAGAGCGCGACCAACCGCGGCACCGGTAAATCGTCGGCGGCGTTGTGCAGCCCCTGGGTACCGGCCAGCGCGATGATTTCCTGGTTGAGCCGCTGCTCCGGTCCCGTACCCAGCAGCACGATGGCGTGGTCCGGGTGCTGGCGGCGCAGATGGCGCAACACTTCCGCCCAGCGTTCGTGCGGCCAGTACTTGCTGTTGACCGCGAGTCGGCGCAAGCCGCGGCGCATCGTACGCTTGTTGCCGACCTGGATGAGAATCAACGGCAATCCCGCGAGATCCCGCGCACGCAACCACTGTTCCAGGTCGCTGCGCTGTTCGTCCGAGACCTCTAGATGACAGCCCGGTGCGATGCCCGATAGGTCGGGCAGCGCAATATTGGCGTCGCGAAACGCCGCGGGCAGAATTTGCGCCAAGCGGCGCCATTGCTCAGTCGCGTGTTCACCCGGCCGCAGGTCATGATCCTTGGCGGCGACTATGAACTGCTCGGCAATGCGGGCGCGGCGCAGAATGGGCCGTGCTGCATCGTTGCCGTCGCAGAACCAGGTCGGCCCAGCACCGCGTGCCTTCAGCTGCCGCACCAGGCGCTGTTGATCGAGGCTTACCCAGTAGGGTGTTTTGCGGCTGCGCAACGTCCAGATTTCGCCGACCCCGGGCTGACCCAGCAGCAGCGGCTCGCTCCAGGGGCCCGACGTGACGATGTCGACGGGGGCGGAGAAACGCTGTGCCAAGGGTCGGATCAGCGCCGTCAACAACACCATGTCGCCGAAGGCGCCGCACCTGACCACCAGCGGACGCTCGAGCCGTGCGCCCCGGCGCTCCAGCATGTCAGCTCGAGGTTGTGCCAGTGGCGGCGAACGCCACCAACGCACGCGG
>Ga0116229_10009041_pt1 | contig 15318 bp, 7 predicted proteins | sample S1TSphgellanicum_3_FD_87313 | JGI IMG/M metagenome (GOLD analysis project Ga0116229, IMG submission 87313) | Host-associated microbial communities from peat moss isolated from Minnesota, USA - S1T2_Fc - Sphagnum magellanicum MG | ecosystem: Host-associated > Plants > Peat moss > Unclassified... | reverse complement strand
TGACCTAATAGCCAAGCACAACACAAAGATTCTTGTTAGGGTTAGTTATGGAGATCAAGATGTGAAGGACAAATCTTTTCTTTGGTGGTGGAGATTTTCATTGACATGCTTAAAGATGATTTTTAATTTTATTTTTGTTTTGGCATAAATGTGTTAACAAAAAATTGAACTCAAAAAACCTTAGACATCCTCCTAGCCCCAAGTCAATGGTCATGAGTAGTTCTTTAAGCAATTGGATTTTATGTATTTCAAAATGAAAAGCTACAATCCCCACCAAGGCAAGCATCATAAAAAAGCTAGGGCCTCAAAACATAAACAACTAAAACATATTTCCCCCCATAACATTTTTACTATGCCCACAATTTTCAAGTTGGCTTTAACCTAACAACCCTCCTTGTCAACACAATGTTTAAGGCAAAGGATATTAGATAAAGTGACGCAACATTGGGAACGTGTTGAGAAACACATTTGGAACTTGAAGAACGTGTTTGGGAACTTGATGGGAACATATTGAGAACAATAAGAAGGGAGGAGAAGACGGGTTTAAAGTTAATTAGTATTTTCCACCATAACTTTGTTAGGAGGTTACTAGCTTGGGTATGCAATTAATTGTATAGGGGGTGTAATAAGTATGTAGGTAGTACAAAGGATTCATACAAATAAAATTATTTTTTATTATGATACATATTGACTCCAATGTCCTGCAAAATTACTTAAACCAATATATTCTTAAAGATGGAGGTTAATGCCAAACAAAATTTTTAATTAGTCATTAATTCTTTTAGTTGCATATTTCTAGCTTAATAATGTAGGACCAAATACTAAAGGATCTTATTTGATCATATGCCAAGTGGTAATTTTTTATTTTGGAAATGAAGTTTTGAGAAACATTCCTTGAGTGGCATAATTAACTTCCTTTGGTGGTTTAATTAACTTGTAATTAAACTTATAATATTCCTAATTTAGTGGTGTCACTTTTGTGGCTTCATTAATTAGTATTCTAACTTATAACATTGATAAATTTAGTGGTGTAGCTTTGGTGGCTTAATTAACTAGTAAATAATTCCTAATTCAATGGTGTAAATAATTTTGATAACTTAACTAATTTGTAATTAACTTCTAGTTGTTGATTTTCTTAACACCATAAATTGTAATCTTGTTTGGTAAAGCTCCATGTTCAACTAGTTGGAGATATTTCTTCTCAAAATGTATTAAACACGACATGGGTAAAATACCATTACCTTAATCTTTGCTTTTGTGTTTTTAAATAATCTAAATTTTGCTCCTTTCCCCTTTAGGATTTTTCTATGTAACCTAAACATGAAATGTATTCAAGTTTCACACACTCATGAAATACCTAAGCTAGTAAACAAGGATTTACAATTCAATTCTCTTTTCAGTATTTGGAAGGTTTTTGAATGTTGTTCTTTTTCACATTTAGCACAATGTCTTTTTAAAACAAAACAATTGGGACCATTGCAAAATTTATTTTTTCTAGTGTAAATTTGATCCAAAACAATTTGGGGGAAAAATTGGCCAAATTTTGCAAATCACAAGATGGGGGGAAAAACCCTTGATTTAACCTACTATAAAAGAACAAGGGTTTCTTCATTGTACCTAATTCAAAAGTCTTGAATGGTCTCATGCTTTTTTTTAAAAAAAATTCCTATTTTAAAAAAAAAAATTTGTGGACAAGTAAATGTTTCATGGTGATGCTAAGAATACCTTTAGACAAAGTTTCGTTTTTTTGGTAAATTTTTGCAAATTTTGACGTAAAAAACATGATTTCGACTTATACAAAGGACTTTTCATGGAAAAAATGACCCCAAGTTCACTAGATTTCAAAGATTTGTTTTTCAAATTGCCAAATTTTATTGATAAGTTGTAGTAGGTAGTCAAGAATATAGATGGATTTTTTTCTCCTCTATATGTAATATGTAACCAAATTTGGTAAAATTGTTTTCTAGATGATCACCACTTTAACTACATAAAAAATCTTTAAAAGAAACCATACATCTACAATGTTCAAACAACTCTAATGGCTAATTCACACCTATGGGTAGCTTATTGCAATTATTAATGGATGGTCGTTAATAAACACCCATTAAAATTGCATTCACACTATTGATTAATAAACTAATCAATGATCATTAATTTGACATTACCTTTGTTTGCACATGGTGTTAGGTTAGGGGAATCACCAAAGGTGTACTACTTTGTTCGTGAAAAAATAATGTTGTTGATATAGAGTGACATGAATGAAAGAAACTAATGTTGACTATGGAGTTTCATGTCAAACTTCACATCATACCTTGCATTATTGCCTAGTAGTTTGCTTTTTAAAACATCCTTTGTAGCTCCTTCATCACAAAACATGTGTCTTGTTGCCCTTTATTTATTTGCATCTTATTTGTCTTCATTTATCATCATCAATTTGTTGTAATGCCATATGTTTGCACCTTGTTTTGTTCTTTTTCATTTGTTTGCAACATGTGAATTGTTTATAGGTTTTTCAATGTTTGCAACTTCTTTTCTAACTTCATCATTTGTAGTGCTTCATCAATTTTGTTTCTTTTTTTACATCAATGCCTTCCTTAAAACAATTTTTTTTTTTTTTTGCAACAATGTTTCTTTAGATTATCACAAACAACCTATCCATTTGTGATGCCTTTTTAAAAGGTTTTTTCACATATGTAGGGGACCTTTTCATTGTTTGGGAAAAGTTTTTTCCATTTTTTAGATAGTTCCACCATACTTAAAATTCTTTTGCCTTGAATGTTAGCAACATTATCTTGAGAGTTTGGCACATCATTTATGACTTCAAGTTTTCATTCTCATCTTGTGCTTCCTACATCTAGGTTTGTAAACTTTGTCCCTTTTTGGATGCATGTACCTAGTATGCAAAGGAGTATTCACAATCTTCTCCCATTGGAATGATTCAATCAATTCATAATATTTTTTATTCTACTAATGATGTAAATGGAACCTTTTTTCTTTTTTTTCAAAAGACAGATTCCAAAAATAGGTATGATTCCATGTATTATTATGATACTCAATATTTAAAAAAATTAAAATTGAGTGGACTACATTTCTCTTTACATATGATGTCATTTATCATAATCTTGATGTTGCTATTTTTTTGTAGTTTTTCAACAAACTTCTCCCAACATGGTGTTACATGTATCATTTGTGTTCTTGGATTAATAAGTGCCTTCAAAGATTTGTGTTTCACATGTTTTTAGGAAATGAATGTGAATGTGTTGTTATGTTCCCAATTGTCATGTCATTGTCAAAGAATCGCAACTTTCCAATGTTATGTCCTATGCTGCCACCACCGCAACCTTTTCCTTGGCTTGTTAATTTACTTGCAAGCAAGTTTGCATTAGCTATGAGTTTGCATTTGTGCCTACACTTATTTGTAAACCTTGTGAATTTGCACCATAATGTGAAAACATTACAACACCTATTTGTTGACCTTCTGAATTTGCATTGGAATGTGAAAACATCATTGTACTTATTTGTGAACCTTGTGAATTTGCACCAAAATGTGAAGACATTGTTGCACCTACCTACGGACCTACATGCAAGCTTCCACCAAAACGAGAAGCCATTGTTGTTGCACTTGATTATGAAACCAATTTGTGAACTTCATATTGCACTACTTTACCATTCTTGTTTTGGAAATGCTAGTTTAACATTGTTGATAAGGGTTTGTGAAAGTGGGAATCTATGACTTTGAATTAATTTTAACATTGCAATTATTTCTTACCATTTTGTTATTGCATAATGATACATATAATGTTACATTACCAAATAGACATGGCATGTTAGGTAATTAATACTAATAAACGCCACAATATGTGAACAAAGTTACCATAATTATGATTTAACACTACTAATATCCTTAAATGTGAACGTATTTTAAAGAAGTTTCCTTGGTGCCAACACCTTTGTTGATATAATACAAACCCACAAGGACACGACCATAGTGAACCAACACCCATCAATGTACCATTCACTAGATGCTTATTATTACTCAATTGTGGATAAATTTCAATTGAGTTAATATATGGTTTCATCTTAGTAACCAATTTTGAACTAACCACCATGGTTTGTTAGGGTACGGGAACCCAATAAAAGTTTTTTTTCTAACCACTTACCATCCATCTTTCATGGTGCATTGGTGGGTGCTAGTTCACTATGGCCCAAGGACACATACCTTTTAGCCACACTATTGAATGCAACAAAATCTTTACTACCAAATAATAGGTTCAATGATTAATGAACACAACTAACTCCTACCATATCACCTTGCAAATAGCCTTGCTATTGACCAATGTTGGATGGGAATTTGATTTTGATAATAACCATTGGTTCCACTTCTTATAACATTGTAGGATTAGAAAATTTTCAATTCCCAATTATTCTAAGGTTATTGGAGACTTGTTGGTTTTCATGAAAGAACTGAAAAAGATTCAATAATTTTCTAGGTGATAATTTGACATTTTCAAAAATTTGGGAATTGTGTTTATATATTAAAATTGGATATTCAATTTTTCTAAGAACCCAAGTTATCAACATTAAAAACCACCCAATACACGTAGGGTGTTTTTAACATCCATAGTCCTATTAATCAATTCCTTAATGTAACATTGATCCCTAGTAAGGCAAATTTGAGTCTTAGCAATACATTTAGAGCATTCTTACTAGTGGTTCAATAAAATTGACCTATAAATTGGATGGTGTTCTTGTAGTGTGAAATGTGGCCCATTAATGAGCTTGCAAAATTTTCCACCATCCTTGTTGATCAAACCCCCCCTCCCCCCCAACCTTGAACTTGTTTAATTTTGTGCCAAAAGTTTGACGCAAAAAGAAGAGAAAGTATCGCACATAATTCCTTCATGAAAAACAAGATTGGAGAGAAACTTAATCACACATAGAGAGAGAAATATGGTGTAGAAAGTTTTGCAATAGAAAGATTCTTGCACAAATAGGTTCACACATAGAGCTTTGCATACATATAGCTTAAAAAGCTCCATGAGATGGAAGCTTGGAAAGCAAATTTGCTTGCACAAATTGAAAATGAATTATTATGATGATTGAAGGAGATTATCTTGGGGGTATCACAAATCATGTGTGTGAAGCTAAAGGGTTAAAAAACACCCAAACAAGGTGGTGAATCCAAGCTTGGACAATCTACCAACATTGAAAAAAATAGGGATGTTGGGCATCAAAAGTTTTTCAAGATTATTTTAACGATTCACGTACTTATAATGAAAAGTGTTTTAGATGGTAGTTTAAAATGAAGAGAAGTTTGTTTCTCCATCCATGGATTTGGTTTGTGCACATTGTTTGTTTTTTGGTTCAAAAGAAATATGATGCGCATACAAACATTTATCATTGAATTGGATTTGATTGAACATTTGTTGGCCTTGGTGAAGGCACCAATTTTTATAGGAACAAAAGGACTTTTGGAAACATGTTCATCTATTGTATTTTGGTGTCCTAGTGTGAATTATTCATTACAACATTATGATTGGGTGTTGTGTGATGACCATTGGAAACTCGTAAAAAACTTTGTAAAAATATAAGGATGTTTGTAGAATGAGATAGAGAGATTCATAAAGCTCAAGCAATCCTTGAAAAACTAGAAGAAAGAAGGTAGAGCCTAGAGAAACTCGTTGTTGTGCTACCATTGCTCTTCCTTATGAGTTGCAACTCCCCATTGCCTACCATCCTACAATTTCAATATAGAGTATCACACGTTGATGACAATGAACATGGAATGATCTAAAACCCAATAACCCAAAGTTCTTTTGTTGAGTCCAAATGAGGATTTTGTGAGGCTATTGTCATTTTTGTCAAGCTAGGTTGCCACTAACTTGAAGGCACACCCAAGCCCCACTTGGAGTATTAAATCTCTTGTTTGCAAGTGTAATGTTTCGGACAACCCACTATTGGGCATGCTCATAGAACATCTCCAATATAGCACATTAAAAAAAAAATGCCCTATGTACTAAATTAATATAATGTTTGATAATTTCCCTTACTCAACCACAAATATGAAAATTATGCATTTATTGGTGGTTAGAGAGCATCTTTGTGTATTGTTGTTGGCCCAAAGGGGTTTTATGTTGTTTGGTTGCTGACTTCATCCAAATATTAGTAGTGTAGAGGCCATTTTACTATTTTGTAGTGGAGATGCTCATACCTACTTTTGAGAAGTAAATGCTAGTGTTGGGGTTAATCTGAAGGCACAAGAAGAATTATGAAAGCTCAAATATTTCACTATGCTAAAACATAATCTTCAAAAAAATTCTCTAAAAGAAACCAAAATCCTTCAAGATATTATAACTCTAGAGCTAGTCTCAAGTTTCAACACAAGCCAAAATATATCATCTTCCAAACATCTTCATATAAAAATAGACCTATTAGCTCAAGGTAGAGAGCTGTGGTTAAGGGTCAACACCGGTTCTTTGATTTTGGATAACCTCTAGTTAAAGGTCCATATTCCCCACCCTTAGTTGTTGGTTCTTTCTTTGAGAAAGAGCAAACCACCCAAGGGCCAACACTAAGTAAAAATACTAAATACCCAAAGAAACAAGTTTACTTGATCAATATAATCTCACCTTCCAATTTGATTTTCTAACACTCGATTCATGGAAGTGGTATTCTTCAACAAACATTGGAAATCAAATCAAATCAAATCAAATCAAATCAAATATTTAATTACTTTCCACATAATCCAATTCTTCCAAGGAATTACGAAACAAATGAATCTATTCAATGAGTCATCTATGCAATTTGCTTCTCTTCTCTTATAATTGATGGTTGGTTTAAGCTAATTTAATGGATTCATAAGCTAATTTAATCGACCATAGTGAGATTCTCAACACGTATGTGGATAGTTTATAGTGTCACAAGTTACATACAATAACCTCCGACCTTTGTTTCATTAACAACCCTACTACTCAACGCAAGGTATCAATCTCAATTCTCATTGGTCAATGATTCCAAACCTTATCATTTTGGGTTGGGATGAAAATGCAATAACCGGCCTCTTTATGAATGAAAGTGTCACAATTCTCATTGTAGTTGATGATTACGTCTGATAACCAGCATGCGGTTGTCACTATATATATGCGTGTGCCCGGGTTGATAACCTGTGGGTATCTTCCCCCCTAATTCTCTAAGAACCGCCCACACTGGAATTTTCAGATCTTGGCAACAAAAAAAAAAGTAAACTGAGAATATAATATGTTGCCAAAAAATTCCCTTTTTCTAAGGAAAAAAATTCCAACTTATTTGAGTAAAAAAAAGTTTCAGACATCCATTTCCCCCCTAAAAGGAGGTTTTTTTTTTGTGGCAAATTTTTGGATCCTGTAAACAAAAAAAGTAAATTGAGAATACCAAAATTTTAGTTGCAAATTCCCTGTTTTCTTAAGGAAAAATACCTAAATTTTTTTAGAAAAATAAAATTTCAGACCTCCTTCTTGCCAATGTAATTTTTGGTGGCAAATTTTAGGATCCTGACAACAACAAAAAGTAAAATGAGAATAGGAATATTTTGTCATAAATTCCCTGTTGTTAAAGAAAAAGCCACCGAGTATTTTGAGAAAAATAAAAATATTCTATGGACTTTTTGGGCCACATTTTCACTGAGTTTTTTTTGTTTTGTTTGGGGGCATTATTTCACAAATTTTCTTTTTTTGGGTACGATTTTGTTAAAAAATGTTTCCAAATTTTTTTGATAAAAAAATCACAATTCAATTATAACAAAATTTGCTAAACCTTTTTTTATTATTGATAATCATCACATTGGCTACATCACAAAATTGTTTTTTAAAAAAATAAAATGAATGAAACAAGATGAAGGGAATAAAAAGGCTTACTTTCAGGTAAACCAAGCCAAAGAAACGAGTTCTCTTTGTTTCTACTCTTGCATTTTTTACACATAAGGACAAACCAGTGTTGGGAGGTAATTTGATTATTAAATAAACTCCAAATTTGATGTTTTAGAAATCGAAGAGTTTTTTGAAGCCAAGAGCTGAAGAAGGGTTTCATGAAAAAATCAACAAAGAATTGATAGTTTTATACATGGTTATTTGATTAGTGAGTTTGAAGTACAAGGCCTTTGTGATATCAACCCTTTGGGCCATAGCATTGAACCATCATCCGGAGGATATTTGATACTTTTTTAATAACTCCGTTAGAGCATCTCCAACGGTGCTCACTATATGATCCTGCGTGCACAGTAAAATTAGATGAAGAAAATCCAAAATGTGCCGGTTTGGCTCAGGAAATTGTTTTGGGTCAGCATAATTGCACGGTTTGGGGTGGCTGGTGCAAAACACAGCAGCGCTGTGCAGCCGCAGAAAAGAGTGTAATAAATATGATCTGACTGATGCTCAGTGTTCTGATTGGGCCGCTATAACGATTGGTCCAGGTGGTTTGCTATTACTAGTCCCCGACCTATTTGCTGTCCCTGTTTTCAGTTTCATAAGTGGGGTTGCAAGATAGTAAATAACCAATCTTGGATGTGAAAAATATTTTTTGTAGGGTCACATACTAAGAGCGTGCCATCGCTGGAGATGCTCTTACATATACATTCATACAAACATATATAACTAGACATAAAATATTATATTTTTTATATCACATAAAATTTGAATCTTCTTTTTTCTTCAGTCAAAGTTGCACAAATTTTCTCATTTGTTTATTATTTATCACATTCTGCAATTGAATGAATAGCAAAAGTAACAACCCAACAATAAATGGAAACAATAAAAAATAAAATGATCCATCACTTTGCATTGTGTGCATGGGAATGCCACCAAAGGGAGGGAGGAGGTGGTGTGTGCTTCAAGGCCCACCTTGGCATTTATTAACCCACCTCCATTTTATTACCTCATTGGATGAACATAATTTCTATTCCCAACTATATTCATCTATTATTTTGGCCTAAGCTAATGGTAGCCCATGGGCATGAATTGTGAGGACATGGGGGAAAAACTACCTCGCCTTTGGCTAGAAATGAACATGGACCTGGCCTCCAAACTTGTTTTTGTACAAGTTTTGGTACTTTCTAAAATATTAATTAATTAATTAAATTATTTATTTATTTATGATTATTATTATTTTTCAACTGGGGTTAAACATGTTGTTAGTTTATGAAGGAAAAAATTCAAGTGTATGGATTTTTTTTAAGTGATAAATTTGGGTTGTTTCAACTCAACACTTCAAGTATGTAAGTTTTCTTTCTCTTTTGTATTTAGGCATGTGGGTGCTACATGTGACCCTTTTTTAATAAGTTTTTCAATGTTAGGAATTTGAAAATGTTCAATTTTGGGCTATATGTACCTATATGTTAGAGCTAGATCGGATTTAGAAGTGGCCTTATTTGGGATTTTTTTAATGAAAAATCAAGAATTGAGAGTCTTGAAATGTGAGGAAACCAGGCTTAAAACCTAATGTGATGATCTATCAAAATTAAAGAAATTTCTAGGACTAAAATGAAGGTTCTTTAAAATTTTGAAAAAAAAGTTAGACCATAGACCAAAGGTTTTCTTTGAAAAGTAAGAATTGAACTACTCTAATTCAATCATGTGAACTATGAACCAATGTTGAAAAGGTATTGCAAACTTCACCAAACCCCCTTGGGTATTTGGGAGGTTCTTAATGTCCATACCTATAGTTCTCAACAAAAATAATTGAATTCCTAATTTTGATCTCAATAATTCTTTCTAAAATTCAAATAAGCACTTGGAAAACTTGCTAGTTCTTTATTCTTTTTTTATTCCTTCCAAACTCGAGAATTAGAATATTTGAAAACCCAAAACCAACAATTAATTATTAACAAAATCAAATATTCGCCCAACACTAGTTTTAATCAATCTTGGGTGAGTATATTAATTTTAATATATTAGTTGATTAAGGTATATAACTTTTAAAAATCCAAACTAGGTAGAAGTAAAGGTATAAAAGCTTTGCAAAACCTTGAATCTAGAAAAAGGGTAAAGAAAGATAAATGATGAGCATTTACTCTTTTCACAAGGTAACAATAAATAATTCATCTTTTATCCTATACATACCATGTGGGTAAATGTAGGATATAAAATTGTATTTACACAAGTACAATACATTTCAAAGTGAAGAAAGACAATTACTTTTGCAATTGGTGTTGCAAACATGAACATTTGTAACTTCAAACATTACACCAAAAAAATTGACAAAATATAATCAAATCAGTCAATTGCATTAAAAAAATACATTAAAAGCATTTTTATGATGGCAAATGATGGTAAAATATGGAAAGTTCCATAAACATATGGTAATAGTTTTTTCAAAGGTAATTAATCTAATGGATAAAATTGGAATATTAAAATAAAATATATTTGTACAATTTGTTGTCATAATTTGCAAAAATCCATCATAACCACATGCATTGCAAATTATTGAAATATATTATGAAGTGATTTTGGCATGTACTTAAAATTGCTTACCCCCTACATGGGTAAGGGTAAACCTCAACTATATGCAACCCATATAAAATAAAAACTTGGTAAGTTTGAATTAGAAATTTGAAGACCTCTCTGCTCAACCTCTTTTCTTTTCGTACGAAATTTGGCACTCTTGCAAGATTTTGGAAAAATAATATCACAAATTCAATGACTTTTTGAAGAAAAAACTGCCAAATATTGATAATTTTTAATTTTTAAAAAAATCGCCAGATTTCTACACATGGTTCAAGTAGGTTAGCCAAAAAAACATCAGGATGTTTTGTTTTTTCCTTTCATATTTAATTAATAGCCATATTTAGCTGAATTGGCTGATGAATGATTGCCCACCTTGGCTACATCACAAAATTGGAAACGAATAATTGAAGCAACACAAAATCCAACATTTTCAATGTTAGAAAAGAGTTCATTTTCTCTCTTGATTTCTAAAAAGAAAAATTCAAATGCTTTCATTGATTTTTGTTATAAAATGATTAGAAAATTATTTTTTTGTAAAATTTCTGAATTTTTTGAGACCCACCCATCATCCCTTTCTTCTTGTGGCGAAACCTTTGACGTTGATGTGGCAATTTGGCTAAATAGGCAAATGCCAAAAAGGGCAAATGTCACAATGATGGTAGAGTACATGGGGGTTATTTGTTAAACAAGGTCAATCAAATTGCCTTTTTCCCATGAATCTATAGAATAGAAAAAAATTAACCCATTATCACAATTAATTAATTATAAAGGGGAGATAGATTAATTAATTGTGAGAATGGGTTAAATTTTTTCCTCTAGAGTTGAATTGGTGTAAATTTTTTGGACAAAATCACTTGAGAAAAGCAAAGAGATTAAATTATTTTTAAATCATTTTTGCCAGTTGTTTGCAATTGTAAGAATGTGATTAAGGGTATGCGAAAATGGGAGATGGTAGATTGTGCCAATGAACTTGGTAAAGAATTATTGATAACATGAATGGCAAAATTACCAATTTGAAAATGGGTTGAAGAGTATATTTGGCTAGTGTCATTCAATGTCAAATATATTAAACCCTATACTTGAAACCTTATCAAACTTAGTTTTATTTAAAACAAATTAGATTATTGTCATAATATTTTGTACATAAGGAATATAAATTGCCTTTTGTTTTGGTCATAATGAATCAATTTGATATTAATCATTGTGTAGAGGTGGACGAGGTTGGAAGTTTGTATTCCAATTGCACAATTTCGATTCATATTTGATCAAATACTATAGTACCTTGGTGTCTTTGGCACATGTTTTTCAATTAATTAGTTAATAAATTATGAAGATTTCATTTTAAAATATATATATTTTAAATTATTCATTTTACTTCACATAATAAAAAAATTGGAAAATTTTGGCATTTAAAAAGAAAAAAATCTGCCAAAGTTGCAAAGGTACTATGGTCTATGGCTTGGCTTTGATGGAAAACCATTGAGAAAAACACATGATGCTCCTAATTTAGTGGAGACAAATCAAAGATTCGTGCATGAATCATTTTTTGGTCATCTTTTTAAAGGTTTGATATTTAGACCATCATCTTCCATTTTAGTTGTAATTTAAAAATGGGTTGTATAATTGTTATAGAAATTAAAACAAAGACCATTATGATATTGAATCAATGCACAAAGTGATGCCAAGATTAATTTTACAAAATGATTCAATTGGATTCTTCATATGCATAATAATTTACTTCGTGAACAAAAACAAAATATTTGCATTTTTTTCTCACCAAAACTATTACTAAATATTTTGATAGATCCATATATCATCGTCATCAATGTTTTTTTTTCTGGAAATGTTTTGTCATGGGGTGAAAAAAAGGGGTAGACAATTACGTAGGCAACCACTACAAAAGGATTTTCCGAAAAATTTCCAACATTTCTAGGAAAGAAATGTTGAATTCGCCATATTTAAATTGCATGTCCTTGCAAGTTTTCAATACATAGTATGGTCTGAAAAATCTACTTTTTTCTCTAACTTGTAGCATTTTTGGCTATGTTTTCTTGTGAAGGAATGCTAGTCCACCTACCTCATGAAATTGAAAACTAATAATAATTGGCCTTGATGTCATGTGATTGTAACAAATTCCATGAAACATAACAAAAAAGTTAGTTTTCATTCACAAGCAAATGAAAAACAACCCTTTTAATATGTTGTTTGAAGTCATCATGCTTAAAAACCACATCGATTATTTATTTTATGAGTTGTTTATATGGTTGTACGATTTTACAATCATCTACCAATTGGCTCACCCATATCACCAGCTTTGCAACCTAAAACTTGGAACTTCACATTCATTCAAAATGTATTTTAATACACTTCACAATTACACAAACTTTTTGATGACAAATGTCATTAGTTGTGCCTTTTGAACTTTTCCATACTAGATATCACATTATTGTATATTACAACAAAAAATTATAGGCAATGGCAAAGTATAATCGATTATAAACATTCATTACCCATTGCAAAAGATGGTTGTTGGTTCAAATTTTATATATTTTTCTTATAATCTCAATTTAACATAATTATCAATATATTCATTACCAAATATATGGCTTTTCAAAAAGTTCAACTTAATTAAAATATTCACATTGATTAAATGGGATGTTTGCTTTCACTAAAAACATGGGGCATGAAAAAACATGACTTTTTTACTTATAATTTTGGCTAATGTAAATAGGTATTGTGTAGGTAAATAGGTGAATATTTATCTATTTACCTACACAATACCTATTTCCTATTACGAATCTACTTACTTCCAATTTATTTCCAATTTAGCTACCTATCACCCACCCTCAAAGCTCTTTAGGTATCAACATTTGGAATAAATATGGCAAATCAATAAATTGACAAAAATTATTACCATACAATGGGGTTGTCCATTGGTTAAAGATTTGGTTTGATTTCGTCGATGTGAGGGGTTCAACTTCTCATACTTGCAACGTATTTAGATGCCTAGGGAGCTACACTTGGTTGACTAGCTAATAAACTTAAGTTCCTAAGATAGGTACCTACCTACCTACACATTTTTACCTATTATCTATTTACCTACCTACCATTGACAAATTATTGTCATTTAAAAAAAATAATAATGGGGAATATATTATTTATTTATTTATTTGTGAAAAACATTGTTGGACATATTGACTACATTCAAAATGGTGATAAAAAGGACATTAGTAAAAAATGGACTTGTCAATCAACTTGTCCAAAATGGTATTTTGGTCAAGTTGGATAGGGGGCCAAAATAATCAAAGGTTAGGTCTTATTAATTGATTTTTCCAATAAAAAAGACCATCATTTCTTGTAGTGACTATGGATTGTTCAAGTCCACATGAACCAATGCAAATGGCACATTTTAATTGAAAAGGTTCAATCAATAGGTTTTTAAACAAATTGCAAAGTATGTGCTAGTGGGTTTATGTAATATTCATTCCGCTACACATTGAACTTGTTGCAACAAAAAAGTTCAATCCAATTTTATGTACTCCCATATTGATGTATAACAACCATTGATTGAAAACCACAATATAATCATAATGAATTAATCCTTGCCAAACCAAGACCAAACATGTAAAGTACTACGATTTGCATATTTTATGATTGTTACCAATGATCAATTAACTACATTGTAATCATAAGTTCATAATGGATTTTTACCCAAACCTATGGGGTGTAATTGCACAATTAAAAAAAAAGTGCTTAGATTAAATCATTATGTTCATTGGCCTAAGTGACCTTCATGTCCAAAAACCTAAATGTAGGTATTAAATTAGTGGGCAATGGCTAATTTAAATGTCGAGATGAGCTATAAATGAACATTCAAAGTTTTGATACAGATTGATTTTTCCAAATATTTTCTCTTGTTTTCTACCCTTGGAACTTCTTTGACATCATAAGCTTTAAGTGCTAGTTTAAAAATACATGTCGTAATCCAAACTAAAATTTTAATTTGTATGAAGTTTTGCAAATCATTTAAAAATTAATCAAGATTCAAATATAGATGTTATGTTTCATATACAAGCTTATTAATTTAAGGCCCTTTTTTACTATAAATATTAGCACAAATATCCCATTAAATCATGTCATTCTTTGAAATTGAAGTTGGGTTGGTGAAGGTTATGCCAATCCATCTTTTAAAGATATGGACCAATGTTGGTCAATTATTGAAAAACATTTGGTTATCAACCCAAGTATTGATAACCTATTAGTCAATTATTAAGTTTTTAAAAAAATGGCAAATAATTTACTTGCTTGGTACCTATCAAGCCAAAAACAAAAAAAAGACCTTTACAAGGCCATGTGTTGAATTTCAAAATTTAAACCTAATTGGATGATTAAAATTTCATCTAGATATGTTATCAATACTAAAACCTTAAACATATTTATGACAAATAACATTAAAATTATATATATAACATACTTTACCTAGGTAATATAATTGATGATTGTCAAGGTGTGTATTTATTAGTTGACCTTTATGTGTAAACAATGTAGAAAATCAAGTAAATATATTATCAAAGATATTATTTTGATAATAAAATTGATAAAAAATGGGTTTAAAATTTCAAAGTTTTTTGATATTGATACCTTATGTGATCTAAAAATAAGAAAAGGAACAAAAAAACCTATTCAACTAGTTATGAAAAGAAAAGAAAAAGCAACCAACAGTAATTTGGACCTTTGATGAAGGTGATGTTTTATGAAATCTATTTCAATTAAGAAGGTTCCTCCTAGAACATTAAATGTCATTAGGGCTTCTTTTGAAAGATCATGTGAAATCATTGGGCTA
>Ga0116229_10009037_pt1 | contig 15320 bp, 6 predicted proteins | sample S1TSphgellanicum_3_FD_87313 | JGI IMG/M metagenome (GOLD analysis project Ga0116229, IMG submission 87313) | Host-associated microbial communities from peat moss isolated from Minnesota, USA - S1T2_Fc - Sphagnum magellanicum MG | ecosystem: Host-associated > Plants > Peat moss > Unclassified... | reverse complement strand
TGCAACAATCGTACTCATATGTCAATATACAGGTCAATTCTCTTTTCCGAGAATTGATGATAAAGAGTTGAGCGCTACTTTCCTGCTATCCTCAGAAAACGAAGTATTTATTTCTCCCTCAAAACGAACCCTTCTAGAAGGAATAATAGTCTCATGGAGATTCAAAATATGCGGAGTAGGGTTACCAAAGGAAACTTCTTCCGCGGAAACAGTCGCCTGGGTTTTAACACCAAACCTACACTTCGAGACTAAATCGAAACATACTTCCAAAGATGATTACTGTCTAAATAAGCCTAACAGTCATGGAGTTACTCCGCAGCCTTTAAACAGCTCAACAGTTCTCCGCAATTGCCATTTGAAGAACTGTTGTAAATTTCCAAAATGACAAACGAGCAAATTGTAGATCACCAACAGAGACTCCGAATTTCAAGAATCTCTCCTCAGAGGCAAAAAGATATCGACTACCTCAGAATCAACTTCTGCCACATTTATCACAAGCTTCTACTAAAGCCACCACTCCAAAGGCGAACAATCACAGTGTTGGGGAGGGGGGGGCGGAGGGGTAGAGACAAGTATAAAGAGAATCAACAAATCCCGGAAATTCGCGACACAACAGCAGACAACAACCGACGACGCGACTCCAAGGAGTGATTGTCCTACAGTGGTATATCCAGCTGAACTGAACTTTACTGCAACACTAGAAACGCTAACGGAGAATGAAGCGGCGAGAAAGCTGTTTGTGCAGAAGAAACATGTACCTGAATAGCCCCACCGCTTCCTTGCCTTTCCCTGATACTCCACGCCGACGGAAGAACGAAATCAAGCCTGCAGTATAAGATGAAGCGGCATTGAAGTGAGGAAATTTGAGAATCACCTCCACGGTCCACCACCATCAGAATCACCGCTGTTGGGATGCAAGCCACATGGCATGCGCGAGGTGGCGCCCTATCTGACGTCCACTTGGGCTTTTCTACAGCAATGACTCACCAGGCTAAGTAAAAGGCCCCTAACTTAAATCTCAAAGACTGAGCATCTTCCCAGTCCCGGGGTTGGACAGATGGTGTTCGACCAAATCCAAATGACTTGTCAAACCTGCCCCCCCCAGTCCCGGGGTTGGACAGATGGTGTTCGACCAAACGCAAATGACTTGTCAAACATGCGCGTTATAGTGGGACATAGTGTGGGAACAAGGGAACCACAGTGCACCATGAGGGGAAAGATAGTTGGTGGAAAGGAAATGCTTTTCCATTGGTTTCTAGATCCCTTGTTAACCAGGACTATAATCTCAGTTTCTGTTTTTGCTACCTTTTTACTAACAACCCAGTAACTCTTACTATGCATCAAGTTGTTAGTTGTTACCACCAAAATGGTCATTCATGGCATGTGCTCTTCATGTTTGGTTTTCAAATTTAGAGCTTTAGGCAATCACCTGTCAGACTAACAACTGTCAGTCCTACCCCCACCAGCATGATTTCCAACACGTTTGAGGGTACTACTGCACATATGCTTACCCTCCTGACTGCAATCCAACAAAGCATCACATGTTAAAGGGTTGCACTCAAAATAATAGATGTCCAAATTTTACTGGTCATAGGATGAAAGTGCAAAGTGAATGGGATCCTGATCAGTCATGTGTGCAGAGCAGCAACAACCATATGCAAGCATAGATCATCAGTGCATTGAAAGAAGAGTATTAGAGCACATTGTGGAACTCAAACTGCAGCATACATTGCTTTTATGCCCCACCAATTGAAAATCTGATCCTATGCTGCACTGTGCTGCTGAAATTCAGAATCCTGTGAGATTTCAAACAAGGAATTAGGGTGGGAAACTGCACACTGCTGTAGATTGCACCTACCCCTGCAGATTTCAGATACTCTGCCTCATCAAAAACACTCATCAACCTTCCTTGCTATGCACCAGTACTTCATATGCACAATTAACTGGAAAATTTTCTACAAGTGCTCCAGACTGTACTGCTGCTCAAACACAATTCAAAAGTAAGGTAAAGTGTCAATTATGCCTCCTCAAATTCCCTAAAGTGTGAGGATTGAATCATTGACCCTCAGGTGATTCTTTCCTTTCTGCAAGGAGTAAAGGGTGTTGCACTTGACAAATGAACCTACAATAGTCATGTTTGAACAGGTTTATGCACTGTACAGTCTCCATAAGAAGATCCTGCCATTTTTTGCAGCACTGGTAGCCACATGATAGAAGCTTGGCACTGTTTAACCACATATTCCTTGAATGTCAACTTGTCCTTCATAAACAGTTGCTGCTAAAGAATTTAGATTTACAAACCAGTTCCTGAAATACCTCTCACAGCCACAAATTATTGTCCGCAGCGCATATTCCCTTTGAGGTAACAGTCCTTGAGAAACAAGCCATGAAAACACTTGGTGTCACGGCTTTGATTCTCCCTTTCAAACTGTAATTGACAAATGATGTGAACTTCAAGACCTTCTTGGCAGGCTGGTTCATAATCTTAACTAGTAACTCAAACTTTTGACACACAGTGGTTTCTGTACAACTAACTGTTGAATGTGCATTCAAGATCTCACATACTTCACTCTCAGAGAATCCAATGCTCTTAAGGACCTCATACCCTGCCTCCAAGGTATTCAAGGATCTACCAAGTATATCAGGGTGCAAAGTAAAAAGCCTTACTAGCTCCTTTCCTACCAGGCCCTTGTTTTCAAAGAATTCCACCTTCTGCTTTAGGGTCTCAATGTTGGCAGTGAAAATTGCTTGGTAATGGGTTACTATTTCCCCAATTTTCTTTACCTTCACACCCAATTCTCCATGAAATTCTTCTTCCGGGTGATGTTTTCAGTTATACTATGGCAAAGGATGCTAGGCTGTTCAGTTATTATATTCCCTAGGTTTTCCCTCTTCACACCAACACTTACAGAAATTGGAGCTTTGGCACAAGAATGATCTCCTGTTGGTACCCTAAGCAGTATGGTGACAAAGATATTACTTTACTCAGCTTCCCCTTCAGACCTAGAGTAATTATGAAAGACAAACTGGCTTCACGATCTGTAGCAGCATCGTGCCCGGCAACTGAAGTTGCCAGGAGGGAAATCTCGTGATTAAACCTGCCTAAGAACTTGATCCAAATGTGCCGCAAGTTGAAAAGTCTCGGAGCGGAGGAATACCTGCTGCAGATCGGTAGGTGCGGTGCCGCATTAACCGCAGATGGATTGCCCAAAGCAAATGCCAGAGTACAAACAAAATTGTGTCCAGATACACAACCCGATTGAGAGTGCGAATGTCGTCGTGGGCCGCTTTCCCACATCCAAAACAGGCTTGTCGTGTGGCCAGGAGGGACATGAAACTCCGCAGCAAGGTCATTGACATGTTGATCCACTTCTCAACCAAGAACTACGGCAGAAGCTCACCCAAGAACAGCTACTACCGCGCCACAGAAAACTGAAGAAGATCAAGAGCTGATTCAGATTACCGCCTCTACGATCCAACAATAAAAACTATTGTCAGATCCAGAAGCTCCTGCGAACATCTTGAAGTGCAAAACCGACTTTCTACGGTAGAGGACACAATTGCACCACGTCCTGACCTAAGTGAACTTCACGATCGATGTTCTTCCTCGAATTCGAAACAGCAAAGACGTAAGGAAACCGAAAAGGAAACGGTCGCGCTGGGAGATGGACAAGAGCAATTGAGCCGACCTGAACCCTAATTCAACCACTAAAACCTGTTTCCTTTGTCACCTGCAGGGTTTATCCCTGACGGCAGGGCATTATACGGAAGTTCGATGGGGTTTATATATAGCGTCCCGCCCGGCGGCCCGCCAACTTTAGCTGTGTACTCCTCTATCGACTGTAAAAGTTCAGTCGGAGTTTACCAATACAGATTTCCCATGATCATGTTTCCGTAAACTTCTGTGATGCAATCGCAGAGTAAGTGATGACATTTGTTAACACCGGTTAAGATGTAAACACCAAATCTTAGTTATGCTTACAAATGACATAATGAAGCAACCACAATCTCTTGTTTCTTTTTAGAATTTCAGACTTGCTGGAACAACAACCCGGTACTCACCATGATCTAAAACAGCAAAAACCACATCCCAAATTAAAAAAACATCACCACACTCAAGAAAACAGAAACACTCCCCTGAACTGCCTTCATCCCGCAATTTGAAGCTTCAAGTTGCCATTGTGTCTTCACCTCCCACCACTAACTCCTCTTCCTCACATACCTGTAATCAACACAAAACAATCACAAGCTGGCTTGTGAGCTACTTTCCAAAGTCCCACCAATGTTGGGTTGGATGCCAATGGTATTGAGATGGAATGTGAATATTGCACGATGGATTTGGATTGTCTAGCTGTAAGGACAACAACCGCGTCAACACTCAAATAGATCACAAACTGTCCAAGCAAATTATGCACAAAGTAGGAGGCTATCTAGTTTATTTAGTGGCGGACTGACCTCTATCAAAATATGTTTGATTTGGTGCACTGCAGCATCGACACCCTCATGTGATAATCATCTCACCACATCTCATCCATACAACTTATTAGAACTTAATTGCATCCCATGACTAGCTATAGATATCTTATCGGCAACAACAACTGAGACAAGTTAATAAAACAATGCATAATTGCCAAGAAACGTAGTGATGCATAATTGTTGTGGTAAAAAAATTTGGTTGCGGTTATGGTAGCTACTTAAATACTACTGTCAATGGACCATACCGCCAGAATCCTGTCTCTTCAGCTCATTTTGATCTGCAGCACCTAGCTTTGCACCTGTATCAATATCCTAGACTTAAGATGTGCCATGTAGCAAAATAAATCAAGCTCTTCTTAAAGACTTACATGTGGAAGTGTAGCTCCAAGTCAACTCTATGAACTATGGAATTCAAATGCACTACAATTACATAACGAGTTTCATTCGAAATTTGCCAACTTCAAGCAAAGCTTGTACAACTCCAAGCATTGTGCATCACTACATTTCTTGGCAACTTGGATGAAGAAGAAAATCATGAACAACCTTATAACCACAACAAAACAAAATGTACAAACAATTAGAAAACTTCATTCACACAACATTTTATTCAAATAAGATAATGGCCATAATTTCCAAGGTATCTATATATTGGATAGAAGCCTAATATAGGGGACTACTCAACTTCTCTCAACACATCATAAGTCATAGCCTCATTCTTCTTTGACAACTTGTAAATAGGGTCATCATCTTTAATGTGAAGATCCCTAGGTGTCATTGGGAATTTGATGGCTCTCATTAGATGTGTGTTTACATAAGTTGTCTTAGAGTTGTTCAAGAACACATATGTCTAATTACCTTTACCCCATTTCTAATTATAAATCCTAGTAACTACGTAATCACCAACATCAAATTCAAAACCCCAAACACATTGGAAGGAATCATGGACCATGATTCTTTTTCATTGATATTGAAGGATATAAAATTTACCCCATCCCTTTAGTCATTGGAATCACAAAATTGTCTCCATGTTGGAGCAAATATCAAGTTCCTCCCCACGTTTTCCAATTTCCATTTTTCCATATCTCCAAATTCTTCAATTGTAGAAATGTGACAAGGCTTTGTAAATCAAAATGATATTTTATTGGACTATTATATCATTCATATGTGCATTGATTTCATAACATAATGTTAGATTGAAACATAAACCATCATCTATTACAAAATTTCAGTGAAAACTAATTTTCAAATTTCCACCATGATGTATGAAACTTGGATAGGTATTAAAATTTGTCAAACTATCACTATGAAAAAAGGGGTATTTTGTAACTGGCCTTGCAACTCAATCAAAACAATTCATTTTCAATTATTATTCAACTCCATTATAACTACACCCATGATGTCATGTTGACGTCAATAATTGTCATTCATCTATTAAAATTTGACACATGGCATTATGAAAATTTTTGGACATAAATTTTTTAGAAACATTGATCTCCATTGTTCATTATGATTGTTAATGATGATCCAAGATTACGAAATGTGGCATAATAAAAATTTGCCACATGGCATATTAATTGTATTTTGGAAAAAATCAAAAAATAAAAAATAATTATTTTAGTTGTTAAATAGGTCATACATAACCATAGGTTGGTAGGTCTTAAGACCTACATACCTATGTATTTACCTATGACCTACTTATTTACTTAGGTAGGTAAGGAAAGCATGTAGGAAACACAAGACTAAGTGCATTAAAAAATAGCCATGAAAATTTATTTCTTATTTTAAGTTTTGCTTTTAGGTTAAGTTTTTTTCAACTTGTCCCAAAATGGCACATGTATTTTAATTTGAAAACATAAGAGAACAAACCTTCTTTATATAGTTTGTAACATGGGATTTGAAGATAAAACATATGGGTTAAATCTTTTAATTGTTCATTAGTTGTAATTGAGTTGCAACTATAACACTTAAGTGCTCAAGGTAGGCCAGATCCAAGGGGAGGGCTCCATTGTTTTTAATGTCTAGATAAAACTTGAACACCTCCTATTGGCACATGTAATGCACTAAAAATTGTAAAAAATGGAATAGAATTAAGAAAGTTATGGCCCATCAAAATAGAAGGGTCAAAAATTCAAAAAATAAACCACCAAATGCTATAAAGGCCAGTTCCCAAACACCTAAAAACTTCCTTGTATGTTGCTTTGTTATTGTTAGAATTCAAAGATAATTTGTAGAACTTCAAGTTGCACTCCTATAGCACTTAAAAAACTTTAATATGAATAGGAAATAAGAAAGTTATGAAGTTTGAAAGTAGGTCCAAAGAAAAAAAAAAGTTTTGTAAGTTGGAAAATTTATTTTTCTTGTTATTTTTTCATTACTCATTTTCCTTTACATTTCAAATATGATTTTAAAAACTTGAGGTAGCGCTCCCATAACATTTTAAATCACTCAAAATAAAACACATATGATGAAGATATAAATAACTAATGAATATGTATCCTTATTAAGTTATAGGTAGTTGTTTTATCATCATAACATAGTTGAACAATAGTACTTTAGTAGTGGCGCATTAGTGGCTATACTAATTGTATCAATGGGAATTATAATCGAAAACTAATTGCAAATGTATCCCATAATGGATGGTGAAGATGTGGACACGTGACATAATTGCATGTATGTACATTATTCACTAATTGCAACATAGTTGTTGGTTTAGTGACACATTTATAATAGTTTTAAAGTAGTTGCCACATACAATTACAATGTAACTCCTTAAAAAATCAAACATGGTTGACTAGATATGTATGTACGATGTATAAAATTACCACATAGAAAACCCATTTTCAACTCATTTCTAATTATAATACAACTAAATGACTTTTTGACATGGAAATTTATTTATTAATACACCATATTTCTAAGGGGATAGTTGCATGTGCAATAATTATAATACCCAAAGATAGTTGCATAATAGTTATATACGAATTGTTTTTTGAGTTTTAGTTGCAAAGTAGTGTGGTTTTGGCAAACATGATTTCTCATAGTGTATAACAACTTTTTGTGTACATCGTAACATGCATGAACACCCATCAATTGTTCCCATAAGAAACAAGACATGTAGAAATACTTATTAGTGAAAGATAACATTGGTTATTTTCTCATAGGTTATTGTTAGTTATTTTATTGTAGGTTATTATTGGTTATTCTATAATAGGTTATTTTTGGTTATTTTATCGTAAACTATTATTAACTATTCTAAATTATTTAATTTTAAGTTCTTCTTCAATATTTTATCATAAGTTATTGTTGGTTATGTTAGGTTATTTACCATAAATTATTATTGGTTATTTTATCGTAGGTTATTATTGGTTATTTTATGGTAGGTTATTATTGGTTATTTTATCTTAAGTTATTATTGATTATTCTATCATAGGTTATTGTTGGTTATTCTAGATTATTTTATTTTAAGTGTTTTTGGTTATTTTATCATTGGTTATTGTTGGTTATCTTAAATTATTTACCATAGGCTATTTTTTATTATTTTATCATATGATATTGTTGGCTATTATAAATTATTATATCATAGGATATTTTTGGTTATTCAATATTATTTACCATAGGTTATTATTGGTTATTATAGGTTATTTATCATAGGTTAATATTAACTATTTTTGGTTATTTTATTGTAGGCTATTATTGGCTATATATTGTATGTTTATTATTTGTCATTCTATTGTAGGCGTACAAAACTTGTCCCTAAACCACTACGCACTTCCACCCAAGTTAGGCCAAATGGAAATAAGCTCATCCAAACTACTAACCCATGGTTGTTCAGTGGAATATTTCCACTTGAATGTGTGCATAATGGATTATTTGTGGATTTTCAATGGAAATTGGTGGACTTGAGTGGATGGAAGTGGTGCATGGTGGAATCATAATGGACACCTTGCCATGAATCCCAAATCACTCATGACTTCCATTAAGAATCCACACATGGGTGGAATGGGGTCTTTCCCAATCAATGTTGGGTGGAATGTCGAATGGAATAAGGACAAATTTTATAGTAGTGAAGTTAATTTTAATTAATTTAGGTTATTCTTTGTTATTTTAGATTATTTTAGATTATTTCACATTCAATTTTATTGTTTATTTTATCATAGGATATATTATTGGTTATTTTAGGTTTTTATAACACAAATGATTTTTAGTTATTTAAAGTTAGTTTATTACAAATTATTTTAAACTAATATTGGTTATTATACCATATGCCATTTTTGATTATTCTAAGTTATTTTTATCAAAGCTATTATCAATTATTTAAAATTATTTTACCTTTGGTTATTCTAGCTTAAATTATTATATGCAAATTATTTTACCTTAGATCATTATATTTTATTTCATGTTGTTTTAAGTTATTATACTTTAAGATAAAATAACTTAAAATAACATAATATAAAATGATTTTGAATAGCCTAAAATGTAACTTGAAATAACATATATTAATTTAAAATAAAATACCCTAAGGTATAACTTATAATTGATTAAATAGTTTAGTTTTAAATAATTTAAAGTAGAAAGCTTATAGTAAGCTACAATATTTTAAAGTAGAATAATCTATAATAGTTTAAGGTATAACCCAATGTATATTAACTTATAATAACTTTGGGTATAAATTAGAATAATTAAGGTAACTTAAAATAACATAAAATATTGAAAACAACAACATAAAAATAAACCTATTTATTATAGTAAATTATAATTGTGAATTATATCAATTAATAATGTAACATGATAGTTACATAATGATTCTATAATGAAATAATTTTAACCAAGGTGAAATCACTAAGGTGTAGTGAACCGATTTCATTTAATTTTAAAGTCCCATAATGATTTAGGTTAATGAATTGCACCCGACTTTTGTACTAGTGTATTGTGATATTTCATTCATATTTTATTACTAATCATTAATCAAACCTTTTTTAATTTTCATGCCAAATAGTTGGAATTAACTCTATTTAAAATCCACCTTTTAGGAATATAAATGCCCTATTTGGGAATGGATGTTTTGCACCTTTTTTTTATTTGATACTAATACCCACATCAACAATTTGAAAAAAAAATTATACATTCTTTTAATTGTTCATAAATACAAATTTTCTAATCATTTTCCTTCAAAAATATATTAATCATAAAATGGTTTTTTTTCTTTCGTGATTCCCAAAAATTGAATTCATCACATTTACCAACCCAATGGTTTGAATCTGAACTTTAATGTGAAATGAACTTTCTAATCAAATTTTCATTTGTAATAAGTAATTTCCCAATATAATATAGTTGTTCATCAATTTTGGCAAAAAACAACCTCAAGTTTTTTTCCACTTTTTATATTTCCATTTCCTATGTCAATATATCATTGTTGTCATTTGCTTAGAATATTAAATTTCGTTAATGGAATTTCACCATAACAATCTATCAAATTGTAAACTATTTACTAGGTAGTAATGAATGATTAAAGGGTGAAAACACATTATGGTGGTACATTTTAGGCAAGAAAATGTTTTTTTTTGGGGTACATTTTGCAATATTTTGGGGGTAGATTTTCATTTCATATAGCATTTTGAGAAACACATAAAATGGATTCAACACAATTCTTATTACCTTTCAAATGATAGTGTTTTTTCAACAAACTTTTATGTATTCACACATTTATGCTTGTTTAAATGAAAAACCTCATCTAGATGTTTTTTGTGAAATCACATGAGTGGGAATTCTTCATATAGAATTGAAATGGGACAATGAATTCATATGTAATATATGATTGAGTACTTGATCAAGTTTGGTAATCGTTTGAATTGCTTTTGAAATATATTTACACTTTGTAGTACATTATGACGATTACAATTTTCTCGTTAATATACTTTTTAATCATTTAATATCAATTTCAAAGTGGTAATTTTTTTAATGATCTTATTATTTGGGCTTTGAATTACTTTATTCCAAGCACCATTTGCAAAAAACCTTTTAAATATTAGCTTGATAGAAATTTTAAAACACATAGTTTCAAAAAGTAATATTTGTGACAACAATATTTGATCATTATAATGTGTTTTCACCTCGGATCATTAGGCGTATCAAGGTTCAACCCCATAAAAGATAATAACATAGATTGATATCCTACTTTGATGTAATTTTCATTTGTATATTTTCATAAACTATCATTCCTATCGTCAATATGTTTTGCATAACCATTTTTCCTTCCCTATTTCCAAACTTCTCCATTTCCCATCTTCATGTTTGGATCTAAATATTATTATTATTTTCCTTTCCAACATGGCAAGTTCTAACAAAATAATTGTTCTACGCCTTTCAGCTATTATTCCTTTCCTTTTTTCATTCCTTTTTTTTCATTGTTGTTTGTTTAACCTTTTCATTTGGGTTGTATGCCTATGTTACACATAGGTTGGTATAGTGGTTGTTTTATCTTTCCTTTAAGGTGTGGGTACACACAAAGGAGCCATCAAAATTACTTTACAAAAGGACTTTGAATCCTTTTTAGTCATTTTTCACTTTTTCATATGATTTTTTTTTGAATGAAATCTTTTGCGACTTGTTATAAAAAATAAATATAGTTGCCCCAATAGATCACATGTTTTGTGTTAATCATTGTTGAATAAATATGAAAATTTCAAAATGCGTAAATTTTGTCAAATTCTATGTTTCATCTTGAAAAATTATCATAATTTTGAATCATACCAAAATATGCTAATTATTTTAGGCTTTTTTTTCTTTTATTATAAACTACAACTTTGTTTTATATGTCATGCACATTACACACCATTTACATGTGGTAAAAGATTTTTGAAAAATTTTAAAATTTTAAAATATTTTGATTTTTTATAAATTTCAAATTCCATATCTTGTAAGTTGTGAGTGCTTTGTGAATGTGGGTAGTAGGTTACTATCATCTAAATTTTTTTACCATCAAAATTATGTTATTATTATAGTCCTTTACCAAGTCCTTTGTAAAATTAACCACAATTTAATGCAACACATGTTCAAGTTCAAACGTCCTTTGTTAAAACCAAAACCCAAAATTTAATTTAATGAATTGTTTGACACATGTATGTGACAAAAATAACATTAAATGTCCCCCTCCCCCCCCCCCAAGGTAACATTTCTATGATTAGTGTAGAATGGTGAACATATTTCTTGGCATCAACTTTCGCTATACCCCTAAGCATCTTAGTCTATGAAGTTGTCCACTTGGCTAATTCTCCATGTTACTATTTGTACATGGTGTTTGTCCAATCTATAGGTTTTATTTAATTTGTTGTCAAAATTGAGATAACATTTTGATTATTAAAGTAATAAACCTTATTTCTCTAGTATACTATCTAGATAAATGCAAGAAAACAAATATTATATGGTTATTCCATTTTGTTGACACTCCACTGCTTTGCATTTATGTATGCACCAAGTAAAACAAAATCTTGAATAATGGTTTTTGTAGTTTTCTTATATGCTTATTTATGTTCCCTCCAACAAGTGTTGGAATTTTAAAGGCATTTGTGATCACATGTCTTTCAACAACAATCATTTTCTCTCTTATCCTAATGTAGATTGCGTTTTCTTTCTCCTACCAAGTATTAAGAAACTCCACTAGCTAATCACGATGTGGTGTTTTCCAGTCAATTTCAAACAATCCTACCAATCCCATCTTAAAGGTCCATCTTTTTCTTACAATTCCCATCTTCACCCAAGTTGTAATTTGTTCAAGTTCTTAGATATAAGATTGTTATGTGGGTATGAAAATCAACATTTCTAGCTTTAGTAAAAGTATTGACCTAGTTTGTTGAACCATTCTATCTTTTTTTGGGGTGTAGACACATGAATTGAAGAACTAGGGTTCAAAAAACCTAGTGCAGAGTGTTGGGAAGAATCAATTGGAGACGAAGATGGTGCTAGCTTTGTCGATTGTTTCAATGCTTGAAAAAAAAACATGTTGCCCATGTCTTCAAAGTCTAATTTAATTCACCATCGTCTCGAAAGTAGCTTGAGGAGGAAACAATCCTTGCCCTCAAAGAATGTATAACCATTTCTCAACTTCATTCTTTATTCTTTACTAAATGTTGCAAACTTTCTCCAATTTGTCACCCTAGGTTGTAATATGGAGAAGATGGAGAACAAACTTGAAAAGGTCATTTACAAATCCTAAATGTGAAACTTATGTTTTTCTCTTCTTTTCTTTTTCTATAATAAACATTTCTTCTTGATGTCTCTATCTTTTGCTAATGTAAAATTTTTCTTAAATTTGGTTCTTTTTCTCTTGCAATTTTCTTGAACTTCTTTATAAAGCTCTTGTCACTCATGTTGTTCAATTGAAAAAGATGCAAAATGACACAAATACAAGCTAATGACTATTCACAAACATAATATTTGGAAATTGACGTTCTTAACTCTCACCTCCTATGATCTATCACTTTGACTTTTAAGGTTTCCACATTTGAAACGTTACACCTTTTAATGCCATATGTACAATATGTACTACTTCGTCATCGTTCTTTTTTTCTTCATCATTAACTATAACATCACCTTACCCTTCCCAATATACAAATGTAGGACCTTATGCACTCTGTGCTTTGTCATTTAATAAACTAGTAAGGTTTTAACTTATTCACATTAACAGATTAAAGGTTAGGATCAAACTTGTCCACTATGGTTAAAAGAAAAATATTATTAAATAAATAGAATTGTACTTTATACAAACTAAACCACTTTTTGGTGAATTTTCCAAGATGTGTTTTCATTAAAAGAAATCCCCAAAATGCAACCAATGCATTTACAACTATGTGCAATTAATTGTCATTTGCAACTAGCTTTTTATTGGTTTTACAACTATTTTGCACCCTTGACCATTTTAACAACTATGCTACAATTACATTTACAACTAATGACTTCTTCATCCTACATTCTAAAGTTGTTTTCATCCATGATCATGTCCATATGTCCCATTAGTTGCAAATGGAACCAAATTTAGTTGCACCTTTAGGGTGTCAAGATAGCCCCTAGTGGTATACATAGGTGTATTATAAAACTTTTGAAGGTATGTGTATTTTTGTTAAAATATATTAGAGGTATAATGGGGGTCTGTTTCCATTGGTGTATTTATAAAGTTGTATTTAATTTGTATTTAGGCAAAATAACTACCTACCTGCCTAGCCTAACCTACCAAGCTATTTATTTGTATGTTTACCTACCTAATTAGCCTAGATTATTTACCTACCTAACATAAATTACTACCCACTTATTAATTAATTGATAACTAATATTTTTCAAAATATATTTATAGTTAATATTTCATAATTATTTAGTATATTAGTTAATTATTTGATTATTTAACTGAATTTGCTAATTAATAATTTAGTTAACTAAATTATTTTATCTAATAATTAATTTTAACTTATAATTAAATTAGGAATTATTATTTAATAAATTATAATTAATATGTTAATTAGTTATTATTTCAATCTTTTTTTCAATTTATGAATTATGAATTAATAATGTATAAATAAATGAATTAGTTAATTGATTATTATATAATTATTAATTCATAATTAGTTAATTACTCATTTATTTAGTTATATAATTTACAAAATTAAAAAAGAGGATAGAAGATATGAGATAATCTTTTTAGTTGCAATTTAGCCTATAACTAAGTTGCAATTTCAATTTTTATCCCATATGTTTTGTCTTCCACTTCCATTTTAAAACCTATATAACGAGGAGGTTTTATCCTACATTTACACATAAAAAAACACATGTCAATTGGGATGAGCCAAAAGAGCTTAACCCTTTAAAAAATTTAACCCTAGAGGTTAAACCAAAAAAAAATTTAAAATACTTTCCTACCTCCCCAAACTACCTACATAATCTTACCTACCTACCTACCTACCTAGTCCTATCTACCTAGTCCCACCTACTTACCTACACATTTATTTTTAATTCATTTTGACCGAAATCCAAAAATGCCACATGGCATATTGGTATTATGCCATGTGTCACAATCTAAAACCATGTAAATTAAATGATGAAAATCCATTATCTATTTTTAAAACAAAATTTTAAAAACCTTTTTCAATTGCCACATGTCATTATGTAAGTTGTTGACTTTTATGGTAATATATGAATGGCATACAATAGTATACATATGGTGAAATATTTGTTGATCGTAAACTTCATCCACACTTGCAACTAGTGTCTAATGCAATTAAGTCATTTTTATTAGCAAATGTCTTTTGCAACTAGAAAATAGTTGCAAATGGTAGTTGTTTTTTCCTAGTTTTCCTCTAGTGTTTATGTCCTTTTGGGAACCACAACACATGATCCCCAAATTTAAACTTCTTTTTTGGATACCTTTGTTGACTCCAAAATGCACAATTCCACTATTAATTATCTTTGGTTTCTTATGCCTTTAATATGTGAATATGCAGTTTTTTTAAATTTGTTTGTCCATTGGTGAATACTTGTGAGGTGACTTTCCGTCCCTCTACTCCCGGTTCTACAAGGTGATTGTGTTTGGTAGCACAAATGCTATTAATGACGGAAAAATACAAATGTCATTCTAGATGTTAGATTGCGTTTGTAGTTGAAATTAAGTAGCCCGCCTTTTATGCATAATTTATGATTAGGATTGATGGATACATATTTCCAAGTTCACACATTATACATCCTAGGACTTCATGTCAAATTATCATTCAATCAACCAATGTTTAAGGACTCAACATCATGTCCAACATAACTGCAGACCACTAGTCACTTAAAATGTTGTTTCTCACACATGGATTGTT
>Ga0116229_10009036_pt1 | contig 15321 bp, 16 predicted proteins | sample S1TSphgellanicum_3_FD_87313 | JGI IMG/M metagenome (GOLD analysis project Ga0116229, IMG submission 87313) | Host-associated microbial communities from peat moss isolated from Minnesota, USA - S1T2_Fc - Sphagnum magellanicum MG | ecosystem: Host-associated > Plants > Peat moss > Unclassified... | reverse complement strand
AGTCTTGTCCTGGGCGCGCGCCAACGCTTTTGCCGGGCGCTGGGCGCGAAAGAACGTGGCTGTGCGGCAATTGTGCATCCGGGTGCGAATGGGGGCGAAGCAGGCCGACATCATCAACAGCCTCACGCTGGGGTACTGCCCGGTGGTGGCTGCCGACACATCCTTGACCATCCAGGCGCAAAAATCCGCCGCCCTCGATGGCTTCGCCGAACGCATCTACACGCAGATCGTCTCGAAAGGTGAGGATTGAGCCCCTCGGAGTTTGGTTGCTTGCCCAACCGCCCTCTAACGCCCACAAGACTGTGGAAGGCGGGCCAAAAGGCTGGCAATCTAAGCGGATGAAGCATGATCAGCTTTGCGCAATTGCGCACAATCTTGCTGACTCGTTGGCGAGCGGGTTGTGTTTTATAATCGGCTATCACCACGCGGACGTGTTTGGCGAAGCCGCCTTGTGCAAGGATGGCGCGATTGAAATCGACTTTTTGAACGGCCAGATCGTGCGGGGAGACGCTTCGGATAGCCTCACCTCCGCTGCCGCGCGCTTCGCAGTGGCACTACCTGAGTTCTGTCGTCATAATGGCTCAGACATCGCCCACTTCGGTGCTTTGTCAGCCACTTTCGAGACGCTTGCCCGTGAGCCGCGAATGTTGCTTTCTGTCGCGGATCGGAATGGGCATCATTCTATCACGGAATACGCAGGTTTGCCGATGAAGCGCCTGAGGGTTCTCGATCATCTTGGCCGCATACGCCGGACACCAAGGCAAGCGGTTACTATTCACCGTTGAAACGACAGGCGAGCAAGCGTAGCCCACATCGCTCTTGGGCGCTCCGGGAATCTTCGGCGCACATGACCACAGAGTTGCGGCCTTGAGTCTCTTCGGCGCCGCCGCGAGGAGGTGTGCACCCCGCATCGTCTCGAGCACGATGCGCGCTACTTGGTGCCGGCGCGGGTGAAGGCGGCGCTGGCGATATGAAAAGCCAGCTCGCTCACTCCGGCGGTTTTGGCGAAGGCTGAGGCGGGTACTGCAATACCAGCGTCCGGGAAGAATAGGAAATCCAGGCATGAAACTTCGTTACGAAGTCCAGACCCAGCAGCATGTCTATCCCTTGCGGCGAAAGTTCATCAATAACCTCAACCCGCATGTTATTGATCGTGAGATCACCGAATTGCACGTGCGGTAGACTATGCGTCGCCGAGACAACACGACGCGTGCCTATGCCGCGGATTATGTGGTGAGAGTCCGATGGCAGTGCATCGAGCCCCAATCCGAGGCGTCGGGCGGAATCGCGGAATAGCACGCTGCGGTCAGCGCCGGTGTCGATTGCAGCCCTGAATGCTTCTCCACCAATCGCCACGTCGACAATAACCTCCATCGTGCGTTCGGCTGGACGCAATGGCAAAGCATACAGATCGCCGCCGAGCGTGAGCGTTGGCTGACTGCAATCACCACGTCTGCCATAGACAAGTATTTGATGCTCCAGCAAATCGAGGTCCAGATCATATTTGGCGAACAGATCTGTGCTCAAAAGCCCATCCGCAGCGCTGAAATCGGCGGTCAAAAATGGAAATTTTCTGCCGGTCAGGCCACCCACATCCAGCGTCTCGGCCCAAACGAAGGCCCCGGCCCGTCTGCCGCCTATTCCCTCCAAATCTACTATGTTACCAGGATAATAGGGCAAATTCAGCCGTTTCGCCACTTGCGTGGTCAGGGTACTGGTAAAAGCACCGGTGTCGAAGACCAACTGAACCGGTTGATCGTTTATCCGCGCGTCCACCAGCAACTGATCATGATCCATGTGCAATGGCAGGCGGGCCGCCAATACCATCGCGCACGGAGAAGCCTGAGCCTTTCCCACACACCAGGCGGCAATCGCCGCCAACAGCATCACGCCGCCCCGTATCCGCAACATGCTCGCCCACCCCGGCCCCGCGCCAACGTCGGCTAGGCTACCCCACATCACGCTTGGGCGATGCTGGACCTTCGGCGCACATGCCGAAATGTCGCCTCGAGTCTCTTTGGTGGCGCAGCAGCGGCAGCGCGCCCTCCCCGCATCGTCTCAACCACGATGCGGGCTACTCTATTTTTTCCAAAAAGCAGCGCTTCCGTCTCTCCCCTTAAGCGCTCTTCGCCATAATCTCATCCGCCACGTTGCGCGGCACCGGATCGTAATGATGGAACTGCATCGTGAACGAGGCACGCCCCTTCGTCATCGAGCGCAAATGCGAGATATACCCAAACATCTCCTTCAACGGCACATGCGCGCGCACGATCACCGTGGAGCCGGAGCTTTCCTGGTTCTGGATCATGCCGCGGCGGCGATTGAGATCGCCCACCACGTCGCCCACATGGTCCTGCGGCGTGGTGCATTCCACGTCCATGATCGGCTCCAGAATAACCGGGCCGGCCTTCTTCATGCCCTCGCGGAAACACGCTTTCGCGGCGATTTCGAATGCCAAGGCCGACGAATCGACGTCGTGATATTTGCCGTCGATCAGCGAATAGCGGAAATCCACCGTCGGGAACCCGGCCAGCACGCCGGTATCGGCCTGCACCCGGATGCCCTTTTCAACCGCCGGGATGTATTCCTTCGGCACCGTACCGCCAACCACCTTGTTGACGAACTCGATACCGACATTGCGCTCCAGCGGCTCGAAGATGATTTTCACCTCGGCATACTGGCCCGACCCGCCCGACTGCTTCTTATGCGTATAGGTTTCCGTGTGCGCCTTGGTAATGGTTTCACGATAGGCCACCTGCGGCGCACCCACATTGGCGTCCACGCCATATTCGCGGCGCAGCCGGTCGATGATGATCTCCAGATGCAGCTCGCCCATGCCAGATAGAATCGTCTGGCCGGTTTCCTGGTCGGTCTTCAGGCGCAGGCTCGGGTCTTCGCCAGCCAGCTTCTGCAGGCCCAGCGTCATTTTCTCCACGCCGTCCTTGGTTTTCGGCTCGACAGAGATGTCGATCACCGGCACCGGGAACGCCATGCGCTCCAGGATCACCGGATCGTCGCTGCTCGCCAGCGTATCGCCGGTGCCGGTATCCTTCAGCCCAACGAAGGCCGCGATGTCGCCCGCGAAAACTTCCTTGATTTCCTGCCGCTTGTCGGCATGCATCTGGAACATCCGGCCAATACGCTCGCGATGATCCTTGGTGGTATTCTGCACCATATCGCCCTGCTTGAGCGTGCCGGCATAGACGCGCACGAAGGTGAGTGTGCCGTATTTGTCGTTGATGATCTTGAATGCCAGCCCGGCGAACGGCGCCTTTGGATTGGCCGGGATCACGCGCCGATCATCGTCGATGCGTTCCTCCACGCCTTCCTCGGCGGCAACCTTGATGCCGGGCACGTCGATCGGCGAGGGCAGGTAATCCAGCACCGCATCCAGCAGCGGCTGCACGCCCTTGTTCTTGAACGCGGTGCCGCACAGCACCGGGCGGAACTCGCCGGAGATCGCGCCCTTCTTGATGCAGCGTTTCAGAGTGGCGACATCCACATCGCCCTTCTCGAAATATTCTTCCATCGCCACGGTATCGACCGAGACAGCCGTATCCAGCAGAAGCTGGCGGTATTCCGCCGCCTTCTCCTTCATGTCCTCGGGGATTTCCTCATCATGGAACTTGGCGCCAAGCTCGCCGCCTTCCCAGATGATCGCCTTCATCTCCACCAGATCAACGACGCCGATAAAATTCTCCTCGATGCCGATCGGCAGCTGCAAAGGCAGCGCCACGATATCGAGCTTTTCCTTCAGCGTGTCGAAAGCGCGATAGAAATCAGCGCCGGTGCGATCCAGCTTGTTGATGAAGATCACCCGCGGCACGTTGTAGCGATCGGCCAGGCGCCAATTTGTCTCGGATTGCGGCTGCACGCCGGCCACGCCCTCGATGATGAAAATCGCGCCATCCAGCACGCGCAGTGAGCGGTTCACCTCGATGTTGAAATCGATATGGCCAGGCGTGTCGATGATGTTGATGCGGTGGTCTTTCCACTCGCAGGTCACCGCCGCGGAGGTGATCGTGATGCCACGCTCGCGCTCCTGCTCCATATAATCGGTGGTGGTGTTGCCGTCATGCACCTCGCCGATGCGATGCGACACGCCGGTGTAATACAAGATACGCTCGGTCGTCGTCGTCTTGCCCGCGTCGATATGCGCGGTAATGCCGATATTGCGGATCTTGTCGAGTTCGGTCGCGGCCACTTCTGCCTCCATGCCATAAGGGGCGCAACCGGGGCCCCTTGCCCCTGCGCCCGCCCATGTGCCGGGTGAGTATGGGCTGCACATGCGGCACCCGGGCGGTTTTTGCAAGCATAAGGTCAGAAATTCCAGGGGCTCTGCCCATTTCCTTGCGCCGGCGCCCCCGGTAAGGGCAGGTCCTCGAGCCCTGATTTGGGCGGCTCGCCTCACCCCTAGCAAAGGAAATCCTGTGAGCTCACTCAGCCTCCGCGGCATCTTCATCGGCCATGCCAGGCTGTTCCTGGCGATCGCGATCGGCCTCGCCGCCCTGGTGGCCCTGCCGCACGCCTGGGCCGGGCGGCCGCGAATCATCGCCGCCTGGGATATCGGGTCGGCCGCCTATCTGCTGCTCATCGCCATCCTGTTCGCCACCTCGCCGCCCACCACCATGCAAGGCAATGCCCGCGCCCAGGAAGATGGCGAATGGACCCTGTTCTTCCTGGTGCTGGCCGGCGCCACCGCCAGCTTCGCCGCCATACTGGGCGAATTCGGCAGCATGAAAGATGCCTCCGCGGCGCTGAAAAGCGAAAAAGTGCTCCTCGTCGCCTGCACCCTGGTGCTGTCCTGGCTGCTAACCCAGGCGATCTTCGCCCTGCGTTACGCCCATGAATTCTACAGCAAGACCCCCTCTGGCGAGGCTGGCGCGGATGGCCCGGCCGGCGAGATCGATGGTGGCCTCGAGTTCCCTTCGGAAAACCGCCCGGATTACTGGGATTTCCTCTATTTCTCGATCGTGCTGGGCATGACCTTCCAGGTCAGCGACGTGCAGATCACCGCCCGCAAATTGCGCCGCCTGGCCACCCTGCACGGCCTGCTCGGCTTCCTCTTCAACACCGTCATCATCGCGCTGACGGTGAATTTGGCCAGCGGCTTGCTATGACGGCGTGAATATTTCGTGATCTGATGCAAATTGCGCTTTGAGCGACTCTGTTGCACAAGGGTAGCAAAGATGGGTGGAGATGTGAGCCGTGACTACGACCGAAAGGGTGTACTCCGTGCCTGAAGCTGCCAAGGCGCTAGGCATATCGCCCAGGACTCTCAAAGCCGCCTTGGCTCGGGGTTTGCTCGGCAAGCCGGATCGTGCGGTTGCTTCTCAGTTTGCCCTTGCTGGATTCTCGCCAGCCTGGATCGAATCCGCCATCGAGAAAAAAACCGGCATTAACTTCAAAGCAGTAACCTACCCGCCTGATCGTCGCAAAGAAGCTGTCCCAAATGTGCCGGGGATTACGCGTGTCGAACCCGGCCCAGCATCAGAGCCGGCCGAGACAGCTGACGCACCCAATGAAGCCCAACCATAGCCGGAAGAAGGCATCACCAATGGCCAAGCGCAAATTGCTGATCGAACTGAGCCCAGAGGCCGTGTCCATCGTCGAGGACCTGATGAAGGTGTATGGCGAGACGTCGCATGAAGGCATGATTTCCCGTGCTTTGGGATTTTTGCAGATGGCGGTCCCTTATCTGGACGAGGAAGGCGCACTGACCGTATTCGACCCAGAAGCGGAAGGGGAGAAAGACCTGGTGGCTCTCGTCTTCACCAACGCCCCAAGATCCGCAGTACCAGCCGAAACCGCCCATTAGGCACAATTGCCCGGATCCAAACTTTCCCGGACCGCGGCGCGGCTGGAAATTGGCCCGGCCGGGCGCCGGGTCATGCCAACTGGTCCGAGTGCCTCAGCTTCCGCCTGGCAGGGAACGCCGGCAGATATCCATGCGATCGAGCAAGACCGGCTTGAAAACGAATGGCGCCGCAAGGCAATCGACCGCTTGTTGATCGTCTTCTATGTGATCAACGGTGCAGTTTTGTTTATCATTGTCCTGTTCGGCGTCGCCCAGACCTTTTTGGCCGCTGCACCACACGCAATCACCGAACGCACGTTCATCAGTCTGATCGCAGCCTCCGCGGCCCAACTCGGCGCCCTGGCGGGTTTCGTTGGCCGGTCACTGGCAAAGCGATAGGGCGCATGTTGGCGCTGCACACCGTAGGATTCGCGAGCGCAGCTTTACGCGTTAAACTGCAGTGATGGGATGCGCTGTGCTCACCCATCCTGCAAATTCGCCGATGATAACGCTGCTGCGCGTTTCCGCGGCCCTTCTGCTGCTGTCGGCATGCCAAAGCGGCGGGGTGTGCAAGCTTGGGCATGTCACCGACTTGCCGCTCAGCGGCAATGAAAGGCATTTCTTCACCCCGGCCCTGCTGAACGGCGCCGAGACCAACATGGTGTTCGACACCGGCTCGGACATCACGGTGATCACCAAGGCCACCGCGCAGCGTATGGGGCTAAGTCTGATCCATATCCGGGGCCAGATGAACGGCATTGGCGGCTCCCGCGCCGCCTACGCGTTCTACGCCCAAAGCTTCCAGATCGGCGCGCTGCAAGGAAAAGACCTGCCCCTGATGGTGGGCGAGATGGAACTCTTCCGGCGTGGCAAACCCGTCGATGGGTTGCTCGGTTCGGATTTCCTGAGCCGCTATGATGTCGATCTCGATTTCGGCGAACACAAGGTGATGCTGTTCAAAGCGATGGGCGATTGCAGCGCGCCCGTTGTCGCGCTGGACCAGCCGCTGTTCTCAGCCCCGCTCACCCAAAACACCAAGCCGTTCCAGACCAGCCCGCTCGTCCGGGTGCAGATCGGCGGCACATCTCTGACCGCGCTGATCGATAGCGGTTCGGATCACACGATCATCTTCCGCAACGCCGCGCACCGCCTCGGCCTCAACCTTGCCGACCTCACCGCCGATCCGCATTACCATGTGCATGGTATCGGGCCGAAAGATCCGCAAACAATTATTCACGTCATGGCGCCGATTACCATCGGCGAGATCACCATCGCCAACCTGCCGGTAGAAATCGTCGACCAGCGTTCGCTGAACAGCGCCGACATGCTGCTGGGCCTGGATTTCCTCTCACGCGTGCATGCGTGGCTATCCTTCTCGTCCCACACGCTGGTGATGCAATATCCGCCGAAAGCATCGCCGCGGCAGGAAAAATGAGTCGGTCTATGGCTCGCCGAGATGCCTGGCGATGTAGGGCGGCAGGTTGAAGCTGCCTGCGTGAATCTCCGGCGTCCAATACTGCGATAATCCGGCAATCCCCTGCGCCTCCGCACGCGCGCGGATCGCCTCCACGCTGTGGCTGGAAATCGATGCATCCTTCGCCGCAATTCCCAGCGTCATCAGCCCGCCAACATAGGTCGGCACCGCCACCACATAAGCCGACACATGCGGGAAAAAACGCCGCCGCCGCGCACTGGTTTGGGAAAGCTCCTCCGCCTGCATGAACGGCACGCCGCACTGATTCACCACCAGCCCAAATTGCGTGAGGATACGCGCGCAATTGCGATAGAAATCATCGGAAAACAGCACCTCGCCCACGCCTACCGGGTCGGTGCTATCGACGATGATCACATCGAACGACGCATCAGCCGCGTTGCGAACATAATCGATGCCGTCACCGACAATCACCTCGGCCCGCTTATCGTCCCACGCATCACCGCCAATGCCCGGCAAAAACGCTTTGGCCAGGCGGATCACCTCGCCATCGATCTCCACCATCACCGCGCGGGCAACGTTGCGATGCTGCAATACGCGGCGCAGCACGCCGCCATCGCCGGCACCGATGATCAGCACGCTTTTTGCGTCGCCATGCGCCAGCAATGGCACATGGGCGAGCATCTCCTGATAGACGAATTCGTCTCGTTCAGTGATCTGGATACATCCGTCCAGAACCATCACACGGCCGTGCGAAAAGCTCTCGAACACCACAATATCCTGGAACGCGCTCTGCACATGCGCCAGCTCGCGCTTGACCGCGAAACGCTGGCCCCAGGACGGGTACAGAGTTTCATTCAGCCAGATATCCGCCATCGCACACCCCTCCCAACCGCTTTTAAGGTGGGCTGCAAGCAGCCCACCTTACGGTACCCACCCAACAGCTACTGGATGTTAGGAGACGCGGCCTCGGCGTTGCTCGTCGCAATCAATCCGCTCCGGCGCGAAGGCGGCCTGCAGGATCGGTATCGCCTTGTGCGGATCGCAAGCACCGCACATGAAGATATCGATCGCGGCAAAATCGCGCTCCGGCCAGGTGTGAATCGAGATGTGACTCTCCGCCAACACCACAACACCAGACACGCCACCATTCGGCGTGAAATGGTGGAAATGGCTATGCAAGATCGTCGCACCCGCAACCACGGCACCTTGCCGCAACGCAGCGTCGATCAAACTCGGCTCGTCCAGATTCCTGGCGCCCCACAAATCGATGAGAAGATGCGTGCCGGCAAACTTCATGCCGTCCTTCTCAACGAAATAGTCCGTCCGCTCTTCCCCAACATGCTCCGGGAAAGAGACAACTTCATTCTGGCAATCGCTCGGGAAATCCGAGACCATCCCCAGCTGAGCAAGTGCGTTCATCACGTACCCCCAAACCAGCAGATGACCTGTTGGGCTTTCGCCCCCTTGGGCCGGGATGCGTGAAATAGGGTCCACCCCCCCCCTATGCAAGAAAAATATTTAAGTCAGTCAATAAATTCTATCGCGCCGCCAGCGACGCAGGCAGGGCGCGCACCGCGTCCAGCTCGTGCCCGGCTCTCGGCAAATCGCCAACCGCCTGCACAGGCTCTTGAGTCAACACAGCAAACAGCGCCGCGCCAGGCCCTGCCGCGAATAACGCGCCTTGCGCGCTACGCAGGCGACGCAGAGCGGGCATGTCACCCGCCTCGCTCTCATCATTGGCCAGCCGCAGAATCAGATCGCGCTTTGCCTGATCAGCTTTTGCCGCGAAGGCGTCATTGGCCGACAAGGGCTCCAGCAATTTTGCCGCACCCGCCCAATCATGCCGGCCTTCCAATATTTTTGCCTGCGACAGCACGGCCGCCTCGCCCTGCAAGCCGCCCAGAATACCCAGCGCATCCGCGCTCTTGCCGTCCGCCACCAGCAACCGCGCCCGCAGCAACCCACGCCTGGCCACCAGCTCCGGATCGAGCCCCGAATCGTCCGACGCATCCAGCGCCGCCATCGCTCCCTTGGTATCGCCCTTGTCTGCCAGCAGCCCCGCCAGCCGCACCCCCAGCTCCGCTTTCGGCACCAGCCGGTCTTCGTGATCGAACAATCCCTGGAGAATGGGCTGGGCCCGGGCGGGCAGATCGAGCGCCAGCAATTTATCCACCATCAGCGGCGCCAGGGTGGCATCCGCATCCGCCGCACTCAACAGCGGCGCGGCCTCATCCGCCAGCGCCACCAGGTCGAGCGCACTGAGTTTCGCCGCACGATCGCCACGCAGCAATTCGGCCACCATGCGTGCCTGCAGATCATGGTTCTGCGCATGGGCTTCGGGGAACAGCTCATCCGTCTCGCGCAACAGGGCCAAGGCCTGCCGCCACTGGCCGGCCTGCGCCCGCAGCCCAGCCACCCTGAACCGGAGATCGAGATCGCGGCCATCGCCACGCCAGGCATAAAGCTGCCGCCCGAGCGCCGCGGCGGCGTGTTCAGCGTCCATTTTATGCGCGGCCAGCCTGATCTCCACCGCATCACGCAGCGCCTCGGCCCGGGCGAGACGATCCGGCCGCCTGGCAATCTCATCCAGCAGGGCCAGCGCCTGGTCGGTCTTGCCCTGGCGGTTCAGCAGGCTGGCCCGCACCAGATCGAGCGACGGATCGGGGAAAGCCGAGAGAAACGCCGACAATGCCTTGTCCTGCCGGCCACGCCCCAATGTTTCGCCCACCTCCGGCAAAATCCGCCGGCGCAAGATCGGTGCGTATTGCGACAGGAGCGGCCAGGTGGAGGCCAGCGCCGCCGCTTGCTGGGAGACATCCGGCTGCCCGGCCTGGAACAGCGCCTGCCAGAATCGCGCCTCGTCCGACCCACCCAGAATGGCCGGATCGAACCCATCAGGCAGCTTCATCTGTGACCCGCCAGCCTGCGACCACAGCCAGGCGCCGACCATGCTCAGCCCGGTCGCCGCCGGGTCCTGCGCATGCGCCGGATCGTCGGAGGTCGCGGCATGCAGCACCGCCTGCGCCTCCCGATCCAGGCCTTGCGCCAGCATGGCCTGCGCCACGCTCACCCTGGCGGTGAACCGGGCGAGTTTCGGGGCGAGTGCCGCATCGCGCAGCGCCTGGGTCAGCTGGTTATGCAGCGCGTCTGGCGGCAGGTTCTGCAGATCGAAACAGCGCGTCATGGCGCTGCCATCGGTGCTTGCCCCGGTCGGGGCATCCGCCCAGAGAGCGGCCAGTTTTGGCCCATCCGCCGCCTTCAGCACAAACCCGGTCTGGACCGCCTGCAAGGATAACCGGTCAGAAACCGGTTCAACCACAACGCCCAGCCAGGTCGGGGCCATGGCAAACTCCGCGCTGCGATGCGCCGCCGGCATGGATTGCCCGTCCACACGTTGGGTGCCCACCAGCAGCTTGGTGCCGGTGCTGTCATCGTCCAGCACCACCACCCGCCCTGGTGAGGCGGCCGACAACATCACCACCCCGTCAGCCGCCTTCGATCCGACGGAGGTTAGCGCGGGCAGCCCGTGCACCAAGGCGGCGGCCCAGCCGCCACTGCGCCGGGCAAGCCGCAACTGGGCATCCGCGGCCAGCTTCATGCGCAGATCGATGCCATCCGGCAGCACGCGTTCGGTCACCGAGCCGAAGGCCGGATCGTCCTTCAGCTGCCCCAGATCGAGCGCATGCGGCGAATCGAACACGATATGGGCCTCGCCGCCGCGCCTGAACGCCGCCGCCCCGACATCCGCGCCAAACGGCACCAGCATGGCCGGCCCACCCAAAGCCGCATCCTGGCCCAACATCGTCACCGCGGGTGCGGTGACCGGTGCCGGGACCAGCGATGCGGTTGGCGGCGCCGCCTCCGCCAAACCGGACGACGCCGAGCTGGGGGAAAGCGGCGCCGCCTCAACCGGGGCGGCGGGCGCGGACATCAGAGGCGCCGCCGCCACCGCGACGGTGGGTGCCGGCTTCACCACGGGCATTTTGCCGGCACCAGATGCGCCCGCAGCAATCTTTCGCCCGGGCAAGGCGAGCACATGCGGTGCCGAAGACGCGGTTGGGCTTGGCGCCTTGTCCGGCACAGAAGTACTGGCCACATCCACCACCAGCCGGTCGGTCATGCGATAGATATGCGCATGGGTCGCCTGCGCGAGTTGCAGCGTCAATTCGCCAGCCCCGCCGGCGGCGGCCACCAGGCGGTGCCCCAGCACCGCGAGCCCGGAGACACGCCCAACCCCGGATAGATGCAGCACCAGCGTGGAACCGCTTTGCTGGGTGGTGAACGCAGCGCCGGCGGGCAGCGCGATCACCAGCCGATCAAATTTCGCATGCACGGCAAATCGCGGCGTCACTGTGCCGGATTCCTCTGCCCGCGCCACACCGCAGGCCGCCTGCAGCGCGACGGTGAGACAGCAGAAACGGGCAATCCACCTGTTCAATCGAAACTCGCCAGCAAGGCGTCGATATCGGACTGATCCATCGCCGCTGCCGCCAGTTGCGGGCCGTTCAGCAAGGATGCCGGGTCGTCCACCGAGGCTTCACGCCTCTCTACCGGCTTCGGCGTGGCACCGGGCGCCCCGGCGCTCGGCTGGAACACCTCCATGATATGCGCCATCTTCGCTTCGATCGTCTTCAGCGTGCCGACGATCTTGGTGATTCGCTGGCCGGTAATATCCTGGAAACTGCACGCCTCATAAATCCGCGTCACCACGCCTTGCATGGTCTGCGCATCCTCGGGTGTCAGCCGCGCGGTGACGGTGTCGATCGCCTCGCAGCATTCCAGGATGCTGTCTGTGGCGGTGGCGGTATGCGCGACAATCGCATCCAGCTCGTCGGTCGCTGACGGAATATGGCTTTCGGTGATCTCGTCCGCGCCGATCGCCGCGATCTCGGCGCGCGCATTGGCCACCGTGCGCGCCAGTTCCTCGATTTCGGCCATCAGCGACGCCTCATTCGCGCTCAGATCGCCGCGCATCGTCGTCAGCACCGCGCGCACAATCTCACCCACCAGGTCCGGATCGCCTTGCGGATAAAGCTTTCGCAGCTCCTCCATACGGCGCGGAAATTCGGCCGGGTCAAGCATGCGCCAGCACCTTTTCGATCTTCTCCTTCAGCGTCTCCGCATTGAAGGGTTTCACGATGTAGTTGGAAACGCCGGCCTGCTTGGCGGCCACCACATTCTCCGTCTTGCTCTCGGCGGTGATCATGATGAACGGCAGGCTCTTCAGCCGCGTGTCCTGCCTTACCTCCTGCAACAATTCCAGGCCGGTCATCGGCGCCATGTTCCAGTCACTGATCACCAGCCCGAAATTGCCCGTGCGCAGCTTGCCCAGGGCCTCCGCGCCGTCGGAGGCTTCTTCCACATTGTTGAAATCAATCTGCTTGAGCAGATTGCGGATGATGCGCAGCATCGTCTTGTAGTCATCGACGATCAGCACATTCATCGATTTGTCGATTGCCATGGAGAAATCTCAGCCTTTCGGGTTCGGCGCGGGGGGTGGGGTGATTGCGCGGGTGCGCATTTCGGCCAGAAGCTGGGTGGCCAGCCGCGCGCGATCGGGCTGCATCGCCGCCAGCACCGGGGCGGCCTTCCGATCCTGCATGCGATCGAGCACCTGCAGCAGAACCTGCATGTCCAGCGCATCGAAAATCACCGCCGCATCGCGCGGCTTCATCGCTTCATATACCTTGACCAGCCCGGTCCAGTTCTCCGCCTGGTGCGCCTGGCGTGCGGCTTCCATCGCTTCCAGCCGCGCCTGCAAGGCGCTGAGTTGCTGCACCCGGTCAGCCAGCCGGCGATCCGCGGCATCCAGCTCGGCCGCGCGCTGATCCATCTGGTGGCTGCGCGCATCCAGCGCCTCCCGCCGCTGCCGCAAATCCAGCAGCACGCTGCGTTCGGCTTCGCTCACCGGTGGGTCCGCCGATGCGGCGCCTGGCTTGGGTGTGTCCGGCGCCGGTGGCGGCGGCGGCGGCGGCGCGACAGGCTCGGCCTTGGGAGCGGGTCCCGGTTCTGCCACCGCCGCCTGCACCAGCGCGATTGTTTTCACCGCCAGCAAGGCCGACATCGCCATGATGGTCACCGGCAACAGGCGTGGATGCAAAAGACGCATGGTCAGCGCGCCCCTCGCAATGCCCGCAGCAAGTCGCGCTCCGCCTGGCTGCGCAGGCGCGGCTGCGCGTCGGTGTGTGGGTCCTGCGTCTCCTGCGCCGAATGGGCTCGGTGCGGCATCGCCAAGGCCGGCGGCGTTTCCACCGGTGCGTAGAGCGCGGGCGCGGCGGCGAAGGCGCCCTGCAGCACATTGCCCTCACCAGCCATGCGCGCCGAACGCACCGCCCCCTCCAGGCGCTCGGCAAGCCGGTCGCTGCGCTCCGCCAGAAAGGAAAGATCGTCCCGCAGACGCTGCGCCGTCTCGATCTGCCGTGCCATCTGCCGCCCGGCCCCATCGGCGGCATGGCGCAACCGCTCTATCCCGCTTTCCGCCTGACGCGTGCTGCTATTGAATCCTTCCACCAACTCCTCCAGCACCGCACGGTCGCGCTTCAGCACGCCAAGCGCGCGTTCCAGCCGCAGCGCGTGAAAAAGCGTCGCCGCGAGCAGCAGAACCAAAGCGACTTCCAGAAGCCATTGCGCCCCGGCCATTCTGCGCCCTCCTGGTTAGCGAAACGTCATTTTTGGCGGCTGACGTGGAACCCGCTCAACAGCCAACGTCATGTCTCGGGGCTCGCCAGCACCGGCCGTTCCACCGGCCCTTCGATCCGCACCGCCACATGGTTCTTCCGCCGGCCAACCTGCGCCTGGAACAGTTTTACGCTGCCGCAGCGCACCTGAACGGAGGCGCCAGCACTGGTGTTGAGCAGAATGCGATCACCCGGCTTCAGTGCAACAACATCGGAAAGACGCATGATCTGCTCATCGAGAACCACATCGAGGGAAATATCGGTGCCCCATAGTTCCTCGGTGAGATGCGTCTCCCAGATCGAATCGCGGCCGAATTTCTCGCCCATGAATTGCTGCAGCAGCAGCTCACGCACCGGCTCCAGCGTGGCGTAAGGCAGCATCACTTCCAGCCTGCCGCCACGATCTTCCATATCGATCCGAAGCCGCCCGAGAACCGCCGCGTTCGACAGCCGGGAAATCGCCGCGAACCGAGGATTTACCTCCAATCTTTCAAACCGGAACGTCACCGGGCAGAGCGGGTCGAAACTGGCGGAGAGATCGGCCAGAACCACATGGATCAGCCGTTCGACCAGGTTGCGTTCGATCGTCGTGTAAGGCCGCCCCTCGATCCGCATCGCCGCGGTGCCGCGCCGGCCGCCCAGCAGCACATCGACGATCGAATAGATCATCGCGCTGTCGATCACCATCAGCCCGTAATTATCCCATTCCTCCGCCTTGAACACCGCCAGCATGGCAGGCAGGGGAATGGAATTGAGGTAATCACCAAAGCGCAGCGAGACGATATTGTCGATCGAGACTTCGACATTGTCAGAGGTAAAATTGCGCAGCGAGGTAGACATGATGCGCACCAGCCGGTCGAACACAATTTCCAGCATCGGCAGGCGTTCGTAAGACACCAGCCCTGAGCTGATGATTTTCTGCATGCCGGAGACGGTATCGACGCCCTCCGGCCCATCATCGAAGCCGAGCAGGCTGTCGATTTCGGCCTGGTTGAGAACACGCGCCGGCTGCACCGCCGCCTCGCCACCGGCTTCATCGTCCAGTTCAGCGCCCCAGGCCGCCGCCAGATCGTCTTCCTCGGTGCTCACGCGGCGATTGCTGTCATTCGATAATCAGTTCCAGGAACAACACATCGGTGATCCTGGCCGGCGCCGCCGCCAGGCTTGCACGGTCGATCAGTTCCTCGCGCAACCGGTAACTGCCTTCGGAGCCGCGCAATTCCTCCGGCCGCATGTCGCGCAGATAGGTCTGAAACAGATCGAGAATGCGCGGCATCGCCGCGGTAACGGCGGATTCATCGGCTTTGCCGGACAGCTCCAGCTTGGCATGCAGCTTCATATACGTCGCCCGCTTGCCGGGAACGTTCAGATTGGCAACGATCTCCGGCACGTCGACGTAATCCGGCGGCTCT
>Ga0116229_10009034_pt1 | contig 15323 bp, 14 predicted proteins | sample S1TSphgellanicum_3_FD_87313 | JGI IMG/M metagenome (GOLD analysis project Ga0116229, IMG submission 87313) | Host-associated microbial communities from peat moss isolated from Minnesota, USA - S1T2_Fc - Sphagnum magellanicum MG | ecosystem: Host-associated > Plants > Peat moss > Unclassified... | reverse complement strand
TTGTTTTGGTGCAGATTCATGCTTGATCTACTAAACCTTCTTCCTAGTCTAATCCCGGGGCTCCCAACTCGACCCTCTACCCCTTTCTAGAGTTGGAAGCCGGGAGCGTGCTACCAAGTTCAATTTTCCGCAACTTGATTTTGTGAAACCCTCAAGTGGGTTTCACCCCGTGACTTGGGAGCGCGTCACACATGGCATTATGTGTGCTCTGATGGATGTGCTAGTCAATTCAAATCTTCAATCTTTTGGTATTTTGTGAGTTGGTACTTTAACATGATAAGTGGTTGCAAGATGATGTGGTCATTTTTTGGTTTACGACATGGTAAAGCCCTCGTGATGGGGTAGGTGTAGTGGTGAAGTGGTTCTTATGGCATGAGTAGTTGGATAACCATGGTGCCAAACTACAAAATGTTGTTGAAGTTGTTGAATTTTTCATGAACATTCGTCTGATCTTCATATTCTAGAAAGAGCAAGTCCATTCATAGAAAGTTTTGGCATGTTAAGTTGAGCAATGTGGATCAGACCTTTAATTCATATGTTTGTGATGTTGTGCAAAGTACTATGAAGGTTCATAGTATTTGTGCCACAAATAAGAATATGTTAATTCAACTATTGGTTAAACACCTTGCATGTTTTTGTGTGAATTGTTTTGATGGTTAGTGGGAGTTGTGTACTAATGTGAATTGGATAGGATATTGGGATTCCGAGCATTTGCAACCTATAGATGTTAGCTATGTCACGAATTAAATGTATGATTATTGGGATGGTGATTGGCAACATGGTGTTGATGGCAATGAGTTGGTAGTAAGATTAAAAATTGGAGATAATTTCACTGTAAATGTTAAGGAAAGAAACATGAAGGCCAAGACTTTTAGATCATTTGTCGCACAAAGCTTTTGCATATAGTTTGAAAGGATTTCAAGTGCAAGTGGCGCATTGAATTCATGGAAGGGGATGAAGTAGTTGTAGGAAAATATTATCAAAAGGGGGGGGACTCAGATTCATCATTTGTCCTATTGAAAGATTCTCATGATGTATATATGTATTTTCATTTGATCAGGGCTATCAATTTCTTAATGCCCCCAAAAAACCATCATGTATTTGGGAATGTAACCTATGAATTGCCACCAGACACAATTTCAAGTATAAAGGAAATTATTACATTGCTTGACTTGGGTGATTAATGGGCATTACCCATAGCATTGTTCTTTCCTTCATTTGTTTTTTGAAGTAATGTGTGTGTTATGTTTTATTATATAGGTTGGCCAGAGTAGCAAAGGGATACTTAGCATGGGTTCAATTCCCCTCTCGACATTATCCTAATGTGGGTGTCATGTTGAAGGTGTTTTAGATCTATGAATTTGTTTTGCAATCCTTTTGATATTTGAAATTGTGGAGATTTATAAGGTGCTTTTGACACACAATATACATTAAACTATGTAGTGATTTATCATTGTGCTCTCAATGTGGATTGAATGTTATTTTCTATCCTAATTTTTTTGCAATGTTTTGGGCTAAGATTACACAAACTCAACAATAAAATGATTTTTTTTTTAATGCATTACAATGTAGGCGGTGTGTTTGTATTTATCAAAATTAACACCGACAAGATGGAGAGGGGTACTCAACATGCTTTTTTAGCTTGCAATTAATACATGAAATCTCATTTTTGTAACAATCTTTTAACATCTTTGTGTGTGTGTTTCTATTGAGCTCTCTTGCTACTCCATTAAAACCCTAGTTGCATTGAGGTTTAATTTCTAGAAAAATTATGCACTCACAAAAATATTTATAGACCTTTCTAAATGAACTTGTGAAACCAATTACAAATCATTTATATCAAGATTTAGCTATGTTGCTTGAGCATTAGTTGACATTATGATTGAATATTTCTTCTACTTTTGGAAATTTGAAAGAAAATTAAAACACAAAGTTGTATAATCTCTTGTTGTCAATTTGAACAAATTGTCATTTACCTATCTACACCCAATGTGATGTGACAAAGTGAGTGAAGAGTAATGGGAGCTGGTCAGTTTCAATCATGATGAAGGTGATGGCATGATACCTTGTGAGTGACATCCACAAGGTTACATCTCCACTCAATCTTATTGTGTTTGTTTTTGGCATTGGCCAACTAGTGCAAAATTTACTTATGTGGTGACCTACATGTTTTTGCAGAATTTCCATGTAGTTATAGGAGAACATGTGTAACTCTTGAAAGCCTCCCAAATGTTCAAAGTCCATAAAAATATTCACAGTCCACAATTGATACATGTAATAGTCAAACTCACGTGTAGGTTATTAAAATAGTCCATCAATTTGTATAATACACTCAAACTCCATAAGCACATGTATATATAAATCAAGAATGTACTCACCTGAATTTTTTTCAAACAATCCATGGAGTTTGAATGTATTGTACAAATAGTATGTCATCTATTTTAAGATTGATTTACAACAAAAGACCTAGTTAAATGAAATTTGATTATATTTCATATATAATGTCATATTATACACTAACATATTAATATTATATAAATCATATACAAGTATTATATTTAAGTCATACATTATCATATATAAGTCAAAATTTAGTACATATGTAGAGATAGAGAGGTTGTACTCACATAAAAAACACCATGTCCATCCATTATTGTAAAATCACCTTCAACCCATGGGCATAGTTCTAACTTATCCAACAATATTCATGTAGAATTACAATGACTACAAAATGAAAATGGAAACTTTGAAGTTGCAACTTCACATCTTGGACTCAGTCTTTGCCAGTGCATTATCAAACAATCAACCAACTAAAAAATATATATCTAGAAGCTAAGATAAGTTAAGAAATTCTCCATGTGCATGATTTGTGTTCAAGTCCACAAGTAAAATTGTTTTCAACATACATTCCATAAGAGACTTCCCTTGATAGAATGCTTCTTGACAAACCTCCCTTGACAAATTTTTTTTACTTGTATCATCACATGCAAAGATTGTTCCCAACATAAGTTACTGAAATAAGTTCTACAAATGCCTGCAAACATACTTTTAAAAATTCCAATTGAAGACATCTACAAGGTGTGGGAATAGATTGGGATTGAATTACACTCTTCAATGTTTTCACATTTGTCACACTTATAGGCACACTATCATGAGCACATTTTGTATATTTAGATCCTCCACCTCCTTTATAAAAGAGCATATCCCCAAGATCAACAACCTATTACTACTTGAAAAAATTTGAAAAACTTAATATTGACATCAAGTTTGTTAATAATCTTGAAATAGAAGAAAATGAATTTGCATTCAAATATCAAAAAAAGTTGCAAAGCAAAGAAGCTCACAATTCTAGACAAATCACCAACACCATTGAATTCTTGAATGTGTCTAGCAAGGACATTGAGTAAAGTCCTCTTTGCATTCATTTCATCTATTAAAATTTTTGTTGGTAGTTGATTTTATACATGCACCTCCCACATTTCCTTTTGGTTATTGCCATGTTGCCTCGAAAGATAGAAAAGAGGGCCACTTATATTTAAGACAAGACATTGGACCATTGCATCAACCTTATGTGATTACCAATGTTGTCATAACTAACTGTGCATAATTAGGTGTAAGTGCAAATTGACCACAAACATAATGCCATGATGAAAACCTCCATAAATACCAAAATCAACTAATGCACAAGTAGTAACTTAATAAAGAAGACTAGTTAAGTAGTTAATCAGGCACATAAATTCAAATTTGTGATGAACAAGTTTGAACTCTTACAAACAATCAGTTAGAAGACTAATTTTTTCCTTTGCTAACTCAATTTTTAGCATGTTTAGCTTTAGTAGTCTTTGCAACATAAACCTTTTTATTAATGGGCTTCTTTGTGTTGGTTCCCTTCTTTGATGGTGATCCAATTTTTCACTCCTAGGTTTACCTCTTGTAGTTGTCTGCTTGCAAACAATAAAACCTTTTTTTTTTTTGGGAAGGTGGTTCATGAACATTTTCATTACCCTCCAATTTTTCCTCACCCTTTTCTTCAACCTCCTCTTCATATTCATTCAATTATGATTATTCATGTTCATCACCATCTTCATCATGGGCATATTCTTTATTTGTCCATGAGGCTTCATCAGTGCCTTCTTTACATTGGAAGTTTTTGCACATTGTCGAGCCTCTTGCTTTTGGGTAGAACCTGACATCTCTTGTCCAACTTTACTTGGACTGTTCATTTAATCTACTACCCCTTGTTGGGCAAAGTTGTCAAATGAATACTACCCACATTTGGACTAGCATCTAAAATGCAAGTAGGGCTTGCAATTGGAGGTTGGAATTGTCTAGCTTTCTTCCCCAATGGATGTCTATTTGCAAATGACATTGAAGCACACTCTTGTTGATTTATGGCAAACAACCCTACAAAATGGATCACAACATCATAATAAAAAAACATTAATATACACAGTTCATGGAAAACACATACAACATGCCTACATCTAGTGACAACAAGTATAATAAAAGTGACTCTAATTACACACAAAAGTTACAAGTATTTAACATAAACATATTATGAAAAATTATAAGCCCCATTCAAACCCCATAAGCAAATTTACATAACTAGTCAATAACAATTACATGTGTAGACTATATGTACATTTCAATAGACTTTCAAAGGACTTTGTAGTCCATCCATTAGAATGAAACTACATTAGACTTCATAGGCATATACATACACAAGTCCAGGGTCAATACATAAAGAAACTGGTCTTTCACATAAACAATTTCAATCTTCTATAATCCATGCATTGCAACACATAGACTTAGCATAGTCTGTTTTAGCACATAATGTCTCAACACATAAATTGTTTCAACATTTTATAATATAGATCCATTAACATATAATTAATACATTATGAATCCCCATAAGAATAAGTAAAACAACTCAATAATCACTATGTAAGTATAGATGTATACTCACATAGACTATTGATCACTTTGTAATATGTATCCATAAACACATTAATACATTTAGATTTCATTCACTTATGTATACAACAAGTCAACACTTATTGGACCTATAAACATAATGTACTCACACATATATATACTAAGATTGGACATATATACATATTGTTAAAGGACTCTACATCCATCCATCATCGTATTTATACATTCCAACTCCATAATTGCATATACAAAATAAATGAAAAACACTCATCTATGGAGACAATGTACATGCACAAATTATCAAAGCATTATATAGTCCATCAATTATCACCTCAGTACATTCAGGCAACATACTTGCATATATAAGAGATTTCTAGAACCAATATCTATGGAGATTATGTACTCATACAAACTATCTAAGGATTTTGCAGGCCATCCATTACCACATTAGTACATTTAGACTACATGTTTACACATATAAAAGAAATAAAGAGCCACTATCTATAGAGATAATGTACTCACACAAACTCTCCAAGGACTTTGCAATCCATCCATTACCACATTAGTACATTTAGACTACATGCTTGCACATATAACTTGGGTGAAGAGCCACTATCTATAGAGATAATGTATTAATACAATCTCTTCAAGGACTATGCAATCCATCCATTATCACATTAGCATATTCAAATTCCGTGCTTACACATATAAAAGAGATCAAAAGCCACTATCTAAAGAGATTATGTACTCAAATAGCTTTTTAAAACATGATGTAGTCCAACCATTAACACATATGTACATGTAGAATGTAAAAGACAATGGACATAAATGCAACATGCAAGCAAGATTTACATACACACATCACAACTACAAAGTCATCAAACTTTTATGATGACTACTATACATCTAAGTGAACCATTTGACCAAAAAAAAGTCATGTGAACACAATTCATATAATTTCCATTATAAATATTGCTACCATTTAAAATTACAGATTGTTTTTTACTACGGGTACAAATTGAACATGTAGAAATTGGTAAGAATTAAGTGCACTTGGGTTGTTGGCCATTTCATAGATGGTAGTGTTCTTTTGACCTCCAATCTCCATGTCGTCAAACCTTGGTTTTCTTATACCACTATAGAGCCACCAATTATCATGCATCTTTCCAACACAATGGATCCACACACTTTGTGGATGTGCTGAAATGAACCATTGCACACCATGGATGATACAAGTGCTTGCAAGATGCTAAGGTCCCTACCCATATTGGCTCAAAAGACAAACTACAAAATGAACAACCACCTACCCTAATGCAAGATGGAGATCACATGCATCAATTGTGGTTGTAAGCTAGGAAGGAAGAAGGATGTTCAATGATGATTTTGGCAAACCCCTTTGGATCTTTTTGACAAGTGTTCGCACACTATTCTGATGTTATTTTGCAAACTTGAGATTTTTTTCTATCTATAAATTTTGCTTGCTTTTCCATCAGACAATTTTGACACACGTTCAAGTCTCTTGGAATCCAAATGTGCTTGGGATTTTGACCCTCACAACACATACTATATTTTTCAACAAAATCTTTTGTGAGCAAAGGTTTCCCATCTGACAATTTTGGCATTTTGCCATAGAGGGGTGCAACAAACCAAAGGGGATGACCATGTTCTCCTTCAAGTTTGATTTTTCGAATGCATGTGATCTCATTCTTCAAAGGTGTGGGCAAAACAGTGGCCATATCTCTCCTTACAATATGCATATAAGTTGTGTGTCTTTAGTGGGTATAATTAATACGTGTAAACAATATTCACTACAACAAAGGGTGTCCCTCTACACTAAGTGATTTCATTGAATTTTGAATGAATTCACTGGTCTAGTGAACGGGAATTAGTGAACTACACCCACATTTTGTAGTAGTGTATTAAAACTAGCTACACATCAAAAACTTTGAAAATTGTCTTACAATTTCTTCACGCAAAGTTAGAACATGCAAAACTGGAACATCATTGAGAAAACTATAAAATCGTCATGTACAAGTGCGGGAAAAGTGGTGACCACACGTTTGCATCACCTACACATAGCAAGGTTGAAATTTGAATTACATAAACCTTTTTAAGTGTAAATGGATGGCTAGGATTAAAACTATTATGCGATCCAATGGGATTTAATTCCTAGGCTCAACATAATTTTTTTGAAAAAACATTAAAAAAAGGACTACTAATTTGCCAAAACTAGTCCACCATATTATTTTTTACCCTACATTGTCCTTTGTAATGGGGTCACTAGCGTTTCTAATGTTTGCAGTGTTCGCTTCCTTAGTGTTAACAGGCCTTCTAGCAAATGAAGGCATTGACATAGACTTTAAAATGCACACGATCACAACATATATAATGTGTATTAAAATGTAATTTAGGCAGAAATATTGTTGTTACTTTTGTCAACAAAATCATTTCCTAACATGCACCAACAAGCTCCACTAGCACAATGTAAAAATCAAAATGAACTCAACTTAATCTTGCATCTCTTATGCACCTCAAGGTTTTTTCAAATTCAATTTAATTCCAAGATATAATCAATTAACTGACTTGAGGCAAGGTCTGTTGTCAAATGAAGAACTATCACCAACAAGTTGTTGGAGAGTGGCCTTCGGACTTCCTCTTGACTTGTCTTGAAGGTTGTTGTGGCAAAACAAGTAGTTTTGGCTACACCATCATCAATTGTATGAAGTTGAAGTGGCATAGTTACATTTGTATTTGTACAAATTATATTAACAATTTGTTTTTTGATCAAAGAATCCACCTCACAAAATTTGGGAGAGGAAGGGGGTGTCTTCTCAGGTTCCCCAATCCATGATTTAGGCCAAGGGGCTACTATTTATTCTTGCAAGGCTCCTCCTATGGTTCATTGGATAGATATAATTACTAGAGCCTATAAGTTCAGTTTGCTTGAATTCTAGCATACCTTTTGCAAGCCATGGCACACTTATATAAATTAAAAAATTGAAATGAAACAAAATAAGGAAAAAATAATAATTTAGTAGTGCTTAAGTTAATCCTTGCTTACAATGTGTAATCAATGGAATTATGGAAGAGTCTAATCATAGAAATTGAATAAAAATGAAAGCATTTATATAAAAGCCAATTAGAATTATGCATCCAATGTTTAATAAATTTGAGTTGATGACATTAAGCTTACACATTTGGCACAAACAAGTTATGTCCAACACTATTCCTTTCCAAGAATACTGAACACTATATTCATTGGGCACCTTAAATAAGCACTATTAGTAATGTAAACACCCTTAGTAAGCACTATCAGTAACACCCTCAATAAGCAATGTCAATAGTAAAAGCACCATCCTTAAGCACTATTAGCACATAAACACCTAAATGAACACAATTACTAACATAAGCACTATTAATAAGTATTGTCACCAGTGAAAGCACCTTCCTTAAGCAACATTAGCCATAAGCACCCAAGTAAGCATAGTCAGTAACATAAGCATTGTCAACAATCAAAACACCTTCCTTAAGCAACATTAGCACATAAGCACCCAAGCAAGCACAATTAGTAATATATGCACTATTAGTAAGTATTGTCAATAGTCAAAGCACCTTCCTTTTAAGCAACATTAACACATAAGCACCCAAGTAAACATAGTTAGTAACATAAACACTATTAGTATGTATTGTCAGCAATAAAAGCACCTTCCTTAAGCAACATTAGCACATAAGCACTTGAGTAAGCACTATCAGTAACATAAGCACTATTAGTAAGTAATGTTAATAATAAAAACACCATTAACACATAAGCACTTGAGTAAACATTGTTAGTACATCTAAGCACCTTCAACACATAAACATTGTCAATACCCCTCAAAAACACCCCTAGCACATGAGCACTTGAATAAACATTGCTAGGAATGTATATAAACACCATGTGGACATAAGCATCTTGAATAAACATGATCATTAACATCAAAACCTTGAATGAACATTGTTAGACATTTAAACACCTCTAATAACTTAAATTCGTCAGTAATAACATAAGCACCTCGAATAAGCTCTATTAGTAACACCATTGATAAACACCGGCTGATAAACTTATATCTCCTCACCGACTACATGTAACATAATCCTTCAACATGCACACATAATTGGGTACATTCACAAAGATAATAGCCATAGGAATTGTAATCGATGTTTTGTTTTCATGTTTTTGCGTCAAAAATAATATTAATATTGCACTTTTAAAAATATGTTTTAATGATAATGTTCTTAATATATTGTGGAAACATGTACAATAATTTGAAATGAATCTAATGAAATTTGAATTTTCAAAAACATTTATTGATCATTGTAACCAATGTTTTACAATGCTTTTATTGCTTGAAAAAACTCATAAATGACTTTCAAAGGACTTGAAAATGACAATTTTGGAGAGTTTTCTAAAACACATATTCACTTAAAAATCTTATGTAACATATTTTTGAGTCAAAATGACTTTCTTATGAGTTTTTGCAACTTACGAATGGAATATTTATAGTATATACACAATGCCAAAACATGGCATTTATGACTACATTTACGACTACAAAACTAGTTGTAAATGCCACTAATCGCCAAAATGGTCACAGTTGTAACCACCATTGTGACTACACCTACAACTACAAAATATTATTTTATAAAATATATGTGTATATAATCAAATTATGTATATTTATAATATAATATGATATAATATTAATATTTAAATATATTTTCGAATATTGATTTTACAAAATAATTATTCATTTATTTTGATTATTTATATATCATATACATATGGGTTGTACACGAATCGTATAATCGTATATACAACCGTGTAAAAAATTATTATATTATTTGTTATTATACAAACCATTGGTCAACAAAGTCATTATATGTCACAAGTTTTGATCCTTAGATTTCCTTGAATTGGTCCAAAGCCCTTCCCATCAACCTGCCACATCCCATGTGACACAATGTTGTCACATAAAAAGTTTATCATTTTCCAATGTTTGAATGTATAAAAATACAAAGTTTAATTTCTTTTCCAATACTTAATCAAATGAACATATGAATATAAATGATTAAACTTTGGAGCATAATCTACATATATGGATCAACTAAATATTCAAACAAAAAATTTATTACATAGAAAATCACTTTTGAATTTTTAAAAATTTAACATGTCTGTTATGTTTCAATACATGATAAACTTACATATATATATAATTTGAATATAAAAAATTGAATTTTTTAAAATTTATTTTGTAATTCTGAAATATGAATATAATATGATATTATAATATATTATATGTATATATTATTATGTATCATATGTATATAATATACATATACATATACATCTATTCAATATTTATATTTTATATATGAATATTTAATTTTCATTATATCATTTAATTTAATAATCATATATTAATTCCAATTCTATATTTATTTTCAATATATTGTAAGTTAATTAATAGAATTGATATTAGAAAAAAATATTACCAATTAATTTTATTAATTTTATTATGATCCAACTACTTAACATAACATTATAATTGTTCTGGTTTTTCATTATTTCAATTTTTTATAATTTTAAATTTATTAAAATCAACATATTTAACACAATATATATACATAAATATGCAATCTTATATGTTTAAAATATATACATAATACAATAAATATTTTGTAACAAATTAAAATTTCAAAAATTGTAAATTATATTTAATCATATTTTTCTAAAAGGTCATTTTATATATAAATTTAATATATTGTAAATTTTTGGTTTAAATAGCATAAAATTGTTTGAATTATTATTTTTTGTTATTAAAATAAGATATTTAAATTAAACTTGACTAGACTAAAGCTAATGTTCATTAATTTTGTTTAATTTTGGTAAAGTAATATAAATGAAGATAAAGTAGGTTATTATGGCTAAAATAGGAATTTTTAAAAATATTTTGATAAACTTGGTTAAACTTAGTTAAGCTTGGTTAAATGAAAATACAGTTCTCTAAACTAAATGATTTTGGTTAAACTTGGTTAAACTTAGCAAAATTTTATTTAAATTTGATTAATTTTTGTTGAAATTGAATAAATTTGGTTAAACCCCTAAAAAACAAAGTTAAATTTGGTTATGTATAAATTAGGCTAAACTTGGATAAATTTAAATATTTAGGTTAAAATTTGATATTGAAATTAAATTTGGTTAAAATTGACGAAATCAAGTTACATGAAAGCACCTAGGCTAAACATGGTCAATTAAACTTGGTTAAATTTGAATTTAAAAATAAAATAAAAATTTAATGTATTTTGTTGGAATTGAAGCCAACTAGGCTAAATTGAGTTAATTAATCTAAACTTGGCAAAATTTAGCAAAATTTAAATGTTGCTAAAGTTGGTTACATTTGGTTAAACTAAATTAAATTAGCTTTCATATGTTAAAATATGTTACATTAAGTTAAAATATAAGATTATTTATAATAAATTAGGTTATTTAGGCTACTTAAGGTGAACTAGCCTTAGGTGGATTAAATTAGGATTGATTAACTTAAAATAAATAGATTTCAATTAAACTAGGTTTAAATCAATTCATATTAAACTAGGAATTATTTAAATTGCATTAAATTAAGGTAAATTAAACTAAATTAGGTTTTTACTACAAATTTGACCATGTTGATATGGATTTAAATTATTTTTTTAAACTTGCTGAAACAAAGTCAAGTAATTACTTTAATATGGTTACATTAGTTCTATACTCATATTTGTAATCATAATTACTTCTAGTTATAATCATAGTCATATTTGTAATCACAAACTCATAATTATGACTATAGTCGACAAAATGACTATGACTCAAATCCACTTACAACTACCTGATTATTTTGGGCAATACTCACAACATGTCTTAGTCATAGAAACCACATTTTGGTGGCAGTGATACCAAGAATCTTTCCAAATAAGTAGTCACTAAAGTCCTTATTAAGGGTGCATCTTCGATTCCTTATTTTGTGAATGTATTCAATTCTTAAAAATAACATCAGTGATGCTATGGAATTCACCACCAATAGCATAGATTCCAAGCTCTTTGTGTAATGATTATTTCAATTCATCCCATAATGCATCTATCTACATTGTAGTAACAAGCAATTCCAAGTCTTCATTTCGTTCACAAAACCAAAACTAGACCACCACTTAGGGTTGAGCAATTCTCCACAAACTAAACATTTGTTATCATCCTTTATCATTTCACCCAGACAAAATGGGTGATACATATTCTTCCAAAAAGTCACTGTAATGTCATAATAGTTATACCCACCCGAAAAAACCTATATGGCTTAACCATGATGGCACAACTTGAATCTTTATGATAGGGTAGGTAGGGTGCAACATTGGTTTTTCTGGCCAAAATGAGGTCCCCCCCCCCTCTTTCCATGCATCTTAATTGTTGATGAATAGCAAGTCATTGTTTTCCTAAATCTACCAAATCCTTCTTCACCTTAGTGATGTTAGCTTCGACTTCCCAATGGTCCAACTTTGTATCTTGAAACACATCTTCACCTTGTGTCGCCCTTGATTTTTTGTCTAATAGTAGGGCTTTAGTGGTGTCAAAATCTTTATGTGTAATTTGTTGTTGATGAACAAACAATTCCAGATCTAACTTTTCTTGCTCACCAACATCGTTAAAAACCTAGCACAAAATGCAGAACAATGAATATTAAACACCACCAAAACAAAGTTTTAACCTAAAATATGAAAGCATTCAATGAAACCAATGCACCACATTTTGAACTTAAGCCTACTCTTTCAATAGCTTCACTTGATTTGTGAGCTTCAGTAGTCTAGATTTAGATAAATCAAAGCATTTTTGGGCCTCGACTATAACAACCTTGTAATCATCCATGTTATACCACAACCTTATCAACCTTTTTGAAAACTTCCTTGCCTCCCCTTCAAGAATGACAACTTTTTGTTCCAAGTTCTTAAATAATTCATTCAAAAAACAAACAAGATCTTGCACCCTAGCTATTTCTCCTAATGGGACACCATACTTGGACAAATTGTTGCCTTGCTTTTAGTGCCTTCTAGAATTATAGAACTTTTGCACACAACATCACTTCTGTTTTGTAAGATATATTTCCTCCACTAAACTCAACACATCTAAAGACTTATTACTTCTTGTCTTTTCTACAACCACCCTATGGGCCTTTTCTTTTGCAATCGATGTAGCTACTTTTACCCAAGTTATATCAAACCTTTTCACTTCTGCTATGTACCCCTTCACCACCCATGACATGAATTCATCGTTTGTGACATTGGAGGAGCCATAGATCTTGCTGCACAAATTTAACAACTCTTTCCTAGTGTTAGCATGGAATTGGGTGTTTGTAGTTTTGAACTTTGATATTTTGTTGAATACCTCTTTTATGTTCAGTAGTAATATCACACTTAGGATTAATTCATGTATCATTCAAATGCCTAACCTTGACAAATAAATCCTATGTCTGAACTGCATACTCTACATTTTCCCATTTTGGCTTGTGGTGTACATCCATGTTTTTAGCCATATTTGTTGTAAACCCTAATCCGAGTAAGACAAAAAAATGCCTTTGAGCTTTGGCTTACAACTCTTTGTCTTTCTTGTTTTGTGTAAATCTATAAGAAATGGATTCAATGCATAAACAAAGCAAATAATGCAAAGAAACATTTGAAAGAAAAGAAAATTCACCAAGAGTTACCAAATTGATGACAAGGGTGTGCATGTGTAGCAACGAAGCAATGACCTTCTTAATTATCAATGGTGCATTTCCCCATGTGGTGCATTATTCCTCCATTCAAATTATAGGTGTCTTCATAGGAGTGCCTTCATAATAGGTGGTTTGTAGGCTATTTTTGAATAGAAGGAAAGTCCATTCCTGCCTTACACTTTGATAAATGAAAATCATCATTGATAATTTTGTTGGGAGTTCTTAGTAGGACTGCCTGAGGACGTCACTTTTGGTTCCTTATAACATGATTGGACCCCATTCTACCTATTAGGATGAACAACAAGTTGAAAGAATTCAAGGAATTATTACTAGACAATACACTACTCAAAGTGCAAAATCAAAGCCTTGGGAGATAAAAACCCCAAGTGGAAGGAGTGGTGGCAAACCATTCAAGAGTTCACTGAAGAGCGGATTCGAAAAAGCATGGAATTTCCATGCTCTGATGAATAGGGTTACCAACTAGAACTACAAGTATATCAAACCACTTTTCCTAACTTCAAATACAAACCCCTTAGTTTTGTATATGTGGAAATTAAAACCAGTAGTAGAACACTAACAACAACATTTGTGGTACAACTTGTTGCCAATATTAAAACAATTAGTCCATTAAAAGGTGGAACATGTTTAGAGATCGTACCTTTACATGTTCATATTTTTACCATACATGTTCAAGTCACCACTGTTACTACTAAACTTATGAGAGGTGGTGAAAAATTTGTCAAGGAATAGGTTGAACCTTTCGATCCTTCATTTACTATACTAGATAGTGGAATAGGACCCTTGGAGTTCTTATCTACTAGTTTACTTTTGACCCCACACCAAATAGGTATAGGTCATGAGATTATTTTGATTTCTAGTACCTTGCATGCTTTCAAGGTATTCACAACACCCATAGCGACCTTTGAAGAAACATTTGATCGATAGAGGATTATAGCATTAACAGGTCATTAGATTTTGAATCAAAACTAAACTTGTGGAGGAAGTAGGTGCTAAATCTATTGAAAGAACCATCAATCAACTGTTTACAAAAGACTATGCTAACCTAGGATTTTGAGCTTCAAACACTAGTAGAATTCAACCAAAATGTAACCATTCCATTTACAACTACATGCGACTTATAGTCGTTTGCAACTAGATTTGAGAATATTTGCAAGTACAAGACCAACTTTCAACTATTTTGGTCATTTTCACAACTATGATGCAACTATTAGAAATTTCATCCTATTGATTGCATCAATTTTACATTTATTTTCATCCAATAATAGGTTGATATGTCCCATTAGTTGCAATAGTCACCAAATTAGTTACATCCTAAAGGTATTCTACAATGACATAAAGGTGTATTTTAATGTATGTACCAAAATTATATATATATAATATGCATACATATGTATATTGATCATATAATGACTATCAAAAATAATATTTGAACTTTGAATTTTTTTATGAAATTTGATATTTCAATTATGAAAATTGTTATTTCAATTGTTTAAAACATTATTTGAATTTGAAAATTTTGATTTGAATATGATATTTTCAATTTCAATTCAAAAAGACTTATTTGATCTAAAAATTGATTTTGAATTCTAA
>Ga0116229_10009033_pt1 | contig 15324 bp, 13 predicted proteins | sample S1TSphgellanicum_3_FD_87313 | JGI IMG/M metagenome (GOLD analysis project Ga0116229, IMG submission 87313) | Host-associated microbial communities from peat moss isolated from Minnesota, USA - S1T2_Fc - Sphagnum magellanicum MG | ecosystem: Host-associated > Plants > Peat moss > Unclassified... | reverse complement strand
CGGGTGAGCACGATGAGAGCGTGACCTGATTGCGCAGGACTGGGCCGAGTTCGGGATCGTGATGCTGCACGATGTCGAGCAGCATCCCGTAGAGCAAGCCGGCGAGTACGCTGCCGTCGCCGTCCGTCGCTGAGTCGCGCGGCGCCTGGGAGTCCATCAGGCGGCCCGGCGTTTCTTGTCCAGCAGGGCGGCGACGGTCGATCCGAGCTCGCCGGCGCTGGGGGCGACCGTCAGGCCATACGAGGCCATGATGTCGGCCTTCTCGGCGGCACTGTCGCCCACGCCTGAGATAATGGCGCCGGCATGGCCCATGCGGCGGCCTTTCGGCGCGGTGAGGCCGGCGACATAGCCGATGACGGGCTTGCTCATGTTGCTCTTGATCCAGGCGGCGGCTTCGGCCTCTTGTGCGCCGCCGATTTCACCGATCATGAGCACAGCGTGGGTCTCTGGGTCCTGCTCGAACAAGGCAAGGTGATCGAGGAAGGAGCTGCCGTTGATCGGGTCACCACCGATGCCGACGCTGGTGGATACACCGATGCCGAGCGCTTTCAGCTGGGAGGCGGCTTCGTAGCCCAGCGTGCCGCTGCGGGAGACGATGCCGACATTGCCCTGGATGTAGATATGGCTTGGCATGATGCCGAGCATCGCCTTGCCGGGGCTGATGATGCCGGCGCAATTTGGGCCGACCAGGCAGGTGCGGCGCTCCTTCGGGAAGCGGCGGAGGTAGCGTTTGACTCGCATCATGTCCTGCGCGGGGATGCCGTCGGTGATGGCGCAGATCAGGCGGAGGCCGGCGGTGGCACCCTCCATGATGGCGTCGGCGCAGAAGGGCGGGGCGACGAAGGTGATCGAGGCATCCGCTCCGGTGGCTGCAACGGCGTCGTGCACGGTGTCGAACACCGGCAGGCCGAGATGGGTGCGGCCGCCCTTGCCCGGGGTCACGCCGCCAACGACGTTGCCGCCATATTCCTGCATCTCCTTGCCGTGGAAGGAGCCTTTGTCACCGGTGAAACCCTGGATGAGAATCTTCGTGGATTTGTCTATCAGAATGCTCATGCTACCCGACCTTCTTTTGGAACGTTCCCTGCTGAAGAAAACACGGCGTTTCGTGCCTGCGTCACGAAAGCTGCCCCTTCGCCGCCTTCACGGCCTTGTCGGCAGCCTCCGACAAGGTTTCAGCCGTGATCAGGGGCAATCCGCTTTCCGCGAGTATCTTCTGCCCGGCTTCGACATTGGTGCCGGCGAGGCGAACGATGAGCGGCACCTTGATCTGCGTTTCGCGGGCGGCCTGCACAACGCCTTCGGCGACCCAGTCGCAGCGGTTGATGCCGGCGAAAATATTGACCAGGATGGATTGCACCCGGCTGTCGGAGAGGACCAGGCGAAACGCGGTGGCGACGCGTTCGGGGCTGGCGCCGCCGCCGACATCGAGGAAATTGGCCGGCTCGCCGCCGGCATATTTGATCACGTCCATGGTGGCCATGGCGAGGCCGGCGCCGTTGACGATGCAGCCGATTGTGCCGTCCAGCCCTACATAGTTCAGATTGTGTTCGGCCGCCTGGGCTTCACGCGGGTCGTCTTGCGATGGATCGCGCATGCCCTCGATGGCGCGCTGGCGGAACAGCGCGTTGTCGTCCACCACCATCTTGGCATCTAGCGCAACGACGCGTTCGTCATGGGTGAGGACAAGCGGATTGATTTCGAGCATGGTGGCGTCGGCGTCGCGGAACGCCCGATAGGCGCCCATGATGGTCTGCACGGCGCGCTGCACTTGCTTGATGTTCAGGCCTAGCCCGAAGGCGATTTCGCGCGCCTGAAAGGGTTGCAGACCGACGGCGGGTTCAACGATCACGGTGATCAGCGCATCGGGCTTTTCGGCGGCGATCTGTTCGATTTCCATGCCGCCTTCGCGCGAGGCGATAACGCGGATGCGCTCTTCCTTCCGGTCCAGCACATAGCCGAGATAGAATTCGCGGTCGAATTTGTCGGCGGCTTCGATATAGACCCGCTGGACCGGTTTGCCTTCGGGGCCGGTCTGGTGGGTGACGAGGCGATGGCCCAGCATCGCTTCGGCGGCGTCGCGCACTTCGCCATAGGTGCGGCATAATTTGATGCCGCCGGCCTTGCCGCGGGCGCCGGCATGGATCTGCGCCTTCACCGCCCAGTGCCAGCCGCCGATTTCGGTGGCGGCATATACGGCCTGGTCGGGGCTGAAAGCGACGGCGCCACGGGGCACATCGACGCCCGCACTCTGCAACAATTCCTTGGCCTGATACTCGTGAAGGTTCACTGGGCGTCTCCCGCGACAGGTAGGCGAGGCGCCGCACTAGGCCGGCGCCGTGGCCCGGTTGGTATTGCGTGCAAAACAGGCGATTGGCGGGCCTAGAACAACCCGGTCATTAGTCCTGCCGGGGGTGAACGCGCTGCCGTTCGCCTCGGGCATTTCGGCTGCCGGAGCCTGTTCAGGGCTGAATTTCAATCACGGCCAGCAGGCTGTTCCACGGTTTCCGCCGCAATTCCCGGCCGGCAAGCCTGCGCTGCAACCGGCTGGGCGCGCAACAATCGGCGCGACCGGATGCTCAAGGCCTGAGCCGAAACGACAGCCTTCCTTGAACCTGGCCTGGACTTAGGTACTGTGTCAGCCAATGCGCCAGCTCCTGCTCCTTCGCCACGCAAAATCGTCCTGGGATGACCCGGCCCAGTCCGACCATGCGCGCCCGCTGAACGCCAGAGGGCGGCGCGCCGCTGCCTGCATGCGCGCCTCGATGCACGAGCTCGGCCTGGTGCCAGATGTCGTTCTTGTCTCCTCCGCCCGCCGAACGCTCCAGACATTGGAGGCGCTGGGCCCCTGGGACGAAACACCGATCATCGAGCCGATGAACGGGCTCTACCTCGCCAGCGCCGCGCAGATCCTCACCGTGCTGCGCAGCGTCTCCGATACGGTGCGCAGCCTGATGGTGGTTGGCCATAATCCCGGCCTGCACGATCTTGCGATCACCCTGGTGGGCGCGCATGCCATGGCATCGAACGGGCAAACGGCGCGCCGACTGGCCGAGGGGTTTCCGGCCGGGGCGCTGGCGGAATTCACGATCGCCCAAACCTGGCGCGCGCTGGGCGAGGGAGACGGCGAAGGCGGCGGCCGACTGGTACGGTTCCTCTCCCCTCGCGACCTGCCGGAGATGGCGAACTGAACGATTTTGTGATCGACGCCGCATCGCCCAAGCAGGTGCCAGCCCAGCCGGGCAACGGCGCAACCGACGCTCAACCGAAGCCTGGCCCGACGCCCCCACGCGCCGCCCTGCTTGAATTCGAGCTGAAGCCGGAAGACGCCGCCAGAATTTTACGTGCGCCCACGCTCGCCGCCCATCGCACTGGCCGGCCTAGAACATCCACGCTGACCACGATCTGGCACGATAGCCCGTCCGGCGATTTGTTCGACCGTGGCCTGTCGCTCGGCAAGACCCGCGATGTCTGGCGCCTGGAAGCCCTGGTTCCAGACGCGGCCCCTATCTGGCACCCGGCCACGCCGGCGCCGGTGCTGGCGGAAGCCGCGAGCATAGAAGGCCTTCCCGCATCTATGCTCGGCCGGCCGGTGCCGAATGTCGTGCCCATCGCCGCCTTCACTGCGCGGGTGCGCGAGATCCCGCTGGTGATCGAGGGCCTCCCTGCCCTGCTCACCGTTCTCGACGGCACTATGCGCGGGGTGGCGCAGGATCGGCCTGCCTGCCGCCTGGTGCTCTCCGGCGATTTGCCCGCGATGACCCGGCTGGCCGCCAATCTGGCCGGCGATCTGCCCTTGCAGGTGCCGCTTGCCGGCCTTGCCGCGCAGGCCCTTGCGGTCGCTCGCGGCACAGACCCGGCGCCGCGCCGGCTTGGCACGCCGTGCTTGCACACCAACACCAGCGTCGGCGCGGCGCTGACCACTATTCTCGCGCATCTGGCCGACGTTATCCTCTATTGGGCATCGCTGGTGCCGCGTGCGGCTTCGCCCGAACCGGTGCACCAGATGCGGGTGGCGGTCAGACGGCTCCGCTCGGCGCTCGCGGTCTTTCGCAGGGCCGTGCGGGACGATACCATTTGGCTGGACGATCTGGCGGTACAGCTCAAGGCTCTCGCCGGCGCTCTCGGCGCCGCCCGCGACTGGGATGTGTTTCTCGGCGAAACCGGGGAAGCCGTGCGGCAGGCCTTCCCCAGCGACGCGCGTATCGAGCGCCTGGTTGCCGCCGCCCGCCGGAAACGCGCCACCGCCTATGCCGATCTCGGCATAGTTCTGGCGAGCCCCGAATGGCACCGCCTGGCACTGAGCCTCGCCTTGCTGCCGTCGCGGCGCCCCTGGGCCGGCACGCCCGAGCCATCCGCCCACCTGGCAGCCGATGCTGGCGGGTATGCCGCCAATGGCCTGGACCGCCGGCTGAAACACGTGCTGGAACCGGGCTCAGACCTCTCCGGCCTGCCGATCGAAAAATTGCATGACATTCGCAAGCAGGCCAAGGCCTTGCGCTACGCCATCGAGTTCTTTGCCCCGCTTTTCCCCGAGAAGGCGGTGCGCAAATATCTGCCGAAGCTGGAAGAGCTGCAGGAGGATTTCGGCGCGCTCAACGATGCCGCGGTGATCGTCAAACTGATGGAAAGCCTCGGAAACGGCCCGCATCACGCCTTCGCGGCCGGGGTTATGCAAGGCTTCGGCGCCGCTTCCACTCTGCGCGCGGCCAGGCGCCTGCATCGCGCCTGGCCCAAATTCTACCGCGCCACCCCGTTCTGGGATTAGCGCCACCGGCTGGAATTGCCTGACCGCCCAGGCCGTCGGCGGTAACCGCAGATTTCTCGACCGAATGATGGCGCGCCGCCCGGCTCGGTATCCGGGCAGTTCCTCACTTGGCGCAAAAAGGGCTTTGGATTTCGCAGCGCTTCACGCATCCTCGACCTGGAACGTTTTTGGGCTCGGCGGGAACCACGGAGGGGCCATATTTGTCGCTACAATCGCCCCGCCGCATCTTCGTGCGTTCGAACCGGATTTTCGGCCCCGGCTCGGTCTCTCGCGCGGCGGCCCTGTTGATGCTGGCATCAACAGCCGCGTTTTGGGTAACGGTGATGGCCGCCGAATGGCCGGCGCAGCAATCGCCACCTGACCACGCTTCCGGCATCGCGGTGATCAACCTGGCCGCCACCACACTGAAAACCGCCGCCCCGCAGGGCAAGGCACACCCCCAGGCGCGCTTCTGAGCCGACCGCCGGGTTGGCACATGGCACGGCCGTATTGCTGCGGCTGCGAAGGTTGCGCTGGCCTTGAATCCGCCCTTATGTTCCGTGTGCGGCCGGTTCGCCGCAGTGCAAACCCATCTCGGCCGGCCGGCTTTGCCGCCGCATTATCAGGATATTCTTCATGAGCGGAACCGCGATCGGGTCTGTCAGCGTCACCCTGGATGGGACGGATCACACCATAAAGCTGCCCTTGCTGCCCGGCACCATCGGGCCATCGGTGTTCGATATCCGCAGGCTATATGGCGAGCTGGGGGTGTTCACCTATGATCCGGGCTATGGCGGCACGGCCGCCTGCGAAAGCAAGATCACCTATATCGACGGCGACGAAGGCGTTTTGCTGCATCGCGGCTACCCGATCGACCAGCTGGCCGAAGGCGCCACCTTTCTGGAAGTCGCCCATCTGCTGCTGAACGGCGACCTTCCGAACAAGGCGGAACTGGTGGAATTCGAGCGCGGCGTGTTGCTGCATACCATGGTCCATGAGCAATTGCGCCAATTCTATAACGGATTCCGCCGCGATGCCCATCCGATGGCGGTGATCTGCGGCGTGGTAGGCGCGCTCTCCGCTTTCTATCACGACAGCCTGGACGTGAATAACCCGGAGCATCGCCGCATCAGCGCCTTCCGGCTGATCGCCAAAGTGCCCACCATCGCCGCCTGGGCCTATAAATACTCGCTCGGCCAGCCCTTCATGTATCCGCGCAACGATCTCGGCTACGCGGAGAACTTCCTCTACATGATGAACGCGGTACCGGCGGAGCCGTACCATGTGAACCCGATCCTGGCCCGCGCCATGGACCGCATTCTCATTCTCCACGCCGACCACGAGCAGAACGCCTCGACCAGCACGGTGCGGCTGGCCGGTTCCACCGGGGCCAACCCGTTCGCTTGTGTGGCCGCCGGCATTGCCAGCCTGTGGGGCCCCGCCCATGGCGGCGCCAACGAGGCGGTGCTGAAAATGCTCGCCGAAATCGGCAGCAAGGAGGCCATCCCCGAGTTCATCGCCAAGGTGAAGGACAAGAACAGCCATGTGCGGCTGATGGGCTTCGGCCACCGCGTATACAAAAACTACGATCCGCGGGCGAAGATCATGGAGCGCACCTGCCACGAGGTGCTGGATGAGCTCGGCATCAAGGACGACCCCTTGCTCGACCTGGCGCTGGAGCTGGAGCGGATTGCCCTGCACGATGAGTATTTTATCAGCAAGAAGCTCTACCCGAACGTCGATTTCTATTCGGGCATCATCCTCAAGGCGATGGGCATCCCCACCAGCATGTTCACCGTGCTGTTCGCGGTGGCGCGCACGGTGGGGTGGATCAGCCAATGGAAGGAGATGATGGAGGATCCGCTCCAGCGGATCGGCCGTCCCCGCCAGGTCTATACCGGCGCGCCAAAGCGCGACTTCGTGCCGCTCGACTCACGGGTCTGAGCGAAACAACGCTCCTGCGTTCAATCCTCGTCCGCACAATCGCAGCCGGGTGTCGCGCCGGTCTGCGCGCGGGTGATATGATGATCGATCCATTCCGACACCAGCGCGCGCGCCTCGCTGAGCTTGGACTCGGGATGGTGGATGCGGAACAGGGTAGTACAGCTCTGGAATGCGGCCATGTCGTCGGTGCCGCCTTTCCGCAATTCGCGATAAGCGTTCACCACAGCACGTTCGCAACGCCGCCCGATCTCGACCAAACCCGCCTCCAATTGCGAATAACTCTCAATAACAGACACCATACCAGCACTGATGATGCCGCCGCAACAGCGTCGCGCGGCCTGCCTCACCACGACAATGTGGCGCTTGCAGGTCAAAGCAGGGCGATGCAGAACGTTCCAGCCTTATAAGCTGGCTGACCGAAGGACGGGTAATGGCGCTGAACGAGACGACCGAAGCCGACAGGGACGCCGCGCTGACCACGGCACGCATCCTGCTGGAAATCGGCGCGCTGAATTTCCGCCCCGAGGAACCCTACACGCTGACATCAGGCTGGAAATCGCCGGTCTATATCGATTGCCGGAGGATCATCTACTTCCCCCGTGCCCGCGCCCGCATCTGCGAGCTCGGCGTGCAGAAGCTCAACCGGCATATCGGCTATGAGCAGATCGAAGTGGTGGCAGGCGGCGAGACCGCAGGCATCCCCTTCGCCGCCTGGATCGCCGACCGGCTGCAGACCCCGATGGCCTATGTGCGCAAGCAGCCGAAAGGGTTTGGCAAGAACGCGCTGATCGAGGGCGACGTGCCGGATGGCCGGCGCACCTTGCTGGTGGAGGATCTGACCACCGATGGCCGGTCGAAGATCAAATTCACCCAGGCGCTGCGCGATGCCGGCGCCATCGTGAACCATGCGTTTGTCGTGTTCTATTACGGCGTGTTCCCGGGCAGCCTGGAAAAACTGGCGCAGATGGATATCCAGCTGCACCATTTATGCACCTGGTGGGACGTGCTGGAGGCCTGCAAGGACCGCCCTTATTTCCCCGATCAGCATCTGGCCGAAGTCAGGCGCTTTCTGGAAAACCCGGTCGCCTGGTCGAAAGCCCACGGCGCGGATATCGAGGCCGCCGCCGCCACCTAGAGCATGATCCGGCACTATGCGGTCAGCTGCCGGATGAACATGCTCGCCAAAACAAAGGACTAGAGCGGGATGCGACACGCGACAACGATTCGATCAGATCGCATCCCGCTCTAGGCTGCTGGTCGAAATCCGCCGACGCCGCCATCTCTGTCCAAAGACTCACCTCTCAGGGCGGTAGATGCGCCGGATGGCCGCGGCGACCGTTTTGTGGTCGGTCACGCGGGCAGCAACGGTTTTTGACATGTGGAACAGCGTAAACAGACATTTCAAGCCTCGATGACCGTGCCATAGCCACGCAGGGTATTGCTCCATCGCAATGTTACGCGCCATGGTATGGTAGTTTCAGTGTGGGGGGTCTCGATGTATCGACTGGTTGTGCTTGTCGGGTTCTTGATTGGTGCGGCACTGGGTGCGGGGCCGGCCGTTGCAGCCTCCAGCCAGTCGTCTGCCGCGGGGGGCGCCTATTGCGTGAACAATGGCGGGGTGGTGCAGGTGCGCCAGGCGACATTCGGCACCAATGGCGGCACGCCGCTCAAGCTTGCGGGGGTGCAGGCCTTTTGCCAGTTCACCTCGAAAAAGGACGGATCCTCGATCTATCTGCTGATCGATACCCTGACGACGAAGAAGCCGACATTGGCGGCGCTCGCCTATTACGCGAAGGTGAAATACAATGGCAGCACCTGCGAGGGCAGCCCGGGATCATGCTATTGCTCGCAACTCGGCGGCACCGATCTGTTCGGCGGCGTGAATGCGGCAGGCGGCGGATGGGTGCTGACCACGGATTCCACCGATGTGCTGGATGCCTGCATCTTCCCCGATGAGTCCTCGATCGACTCCTACGGGTTATTCTATCACTCCGCCGGCATCGTGCGCGGCCGGAACCTGGCGAAGGTTCTGGTGTATAAAAACCCGAATTGACGTCGCAACGATGGGCATAGCTTCGGGAAGGTGACGACCCTTCCCGCAAGAAAAACTAGGCCGCTGCGCGCGCGAGGGGGTGGTGCAGCCGTGCCAGCACCTCGGCGACCGCCTTCGCCGGCACCGGACGACTCAGATAATAGCCCTGCACGCAGGTGCAGCCATAGGCGGTGATCTGCTCCAGCTGCGCCTGCGTCTCCACGCCCTCGGCGGTACTGGGAATGCCAAGGCTGGCGGCCAGCGCAGCGATGGAGCGAACGATGGCGCTGTTTTCGATCGCCGCGTCCTGCGCGCTGACGAAGGAGCGATCGATCTTGATCTTGTCGAACCGGAAGCGGCTCAACTGGCTGAGCGAGGCGAAGCCGGTGCCGAAATCATCCAGCACCAGCCGCACGCCAAGCTGGTGCAGCGCCGCCAGGGTATTTTTCACCGTGCCGGTGTCGCGCAGCAACAGGCTTTCGGTGATCTCGATTTCCAGCCGCCGCGCCGCCAGGCCGGTCGAGGCAAGCGCGTCGGCCACCGAGGCCGCGAAGTCACCATGCTCGAATTGCAGCGGCGAGGCATTCACCGCCACGGTGATCTCCTCCGGCCAGCCGACCGCCTCGCGGCACGCCTCACGCAGCACCCAATCGCCGATCTCGACGATCAGTCCGATCTCCTCGGCCAGCGGGATGAAGTCGATCGGCGGCACCAGGCCGCGCGACGGGCTGTTCCAGCGAATCAGGGCCTCCAGCCCGGTGACGCAGCCATGATGCACGTCCACTTGCGCCTGGTAATGGAGGGCGAACTCGCGGCCCTCGAGCGCATGGCGCAGATCCGCCTCAAGACCGCGCCGGCGCTCGGCGCGCTGCGTCAACCCGGCATCGAAAAATCGTATCTGGCTTGGCGCGGCGACATCGAGGGCCTGCAGCGCCAAGGCGGCGTTGCCCAGCAGATCCTCGGGCGTACCGCCATCCTCCCAGGCCATGGCAATGCCGATCTGCGCGCCGAGGGTGATCGATTGGCCGTCGATGGCATAGGGGCCGGAGAGCGTCTGCAGCAGGCTGGCGGCCCGTGCGGCAATCGCCGGGCGTCCTTCGGTGTGGGAGACGGCGATAGCGAATTCATTGCCGGCGGAGCGGGCGAGCATATCCTCCTCAGGCAGGGCGCCAGCGAGGCGATCGCCGACCATGCGCAGCAGCATATCCCCCATCTGGGTACCCAGCGTATCGTTCACCAGCTTGAACCGGTGCAGGCCCACCAGCAGCACCGAAGGCGGTCCCCGGTTGTTGTCTGCCGCCTGGCTTGCGGCCAGGGCATCTTGCAGCATCAGCATGAAATGCTGCCGGTTCCATAATCCGGTCACCGGATCGGAGGAGACATGCTCCAGCAGCCAATCCTGCGACTGGCGGCTTTCAGTCACATCCTCCAGGCTCAGAACCAGGCCGAGCTGCCCCGCCGGCCGGATATCGACGGCCAGCGAGCGCGGGCCGTCGCTGTGGTGCAAGGTAAGCACCACCTCGCGCGCAGTTTCGCTGCCATGGTCGAGCGCGGCGGCCAGCATCATCCGCGACGTCCGGTCCAGAGCCGAGCAGCGTGCGAGCAGCCGGGCAGCCGGGGTTGGTGCCGTTACCCGGCGAAGCCCCAATAATTCGGCCGCAGCTTGGGTGACGAGCTGGACGAGTCCCTGGCGGTCCAGCACCACCAGGCCAACGGGCGCGCTATCAAGCGCAACCGATACCAGCTTGCTGAGACCCTGCCCCGGCTGTGCGTGCACTCGCCACCGGCCGCCAGGCCGAGGGGCCTGCAAAGCCGGCCGGGAGGGTAAGCCGTTCTGATCCATGAAGACCCCGTCACAGAGTCTTGAAGCTAGGGCGCAATTATTTCCAGAAGATTTATGAGTGCGGGTGGAGGGCAGGCTGGGAATGGCCGCAACGCCCTCTGTTCACACACTTCTTGTCACTCGACCGCGCCGCGCAGCGCAGCCCCCGCCGCCACAGGACATAATGGCAGGCACGCCGCCAGATAGGCCCCGAGCAGCAACAGATGCGGCCGCATTGGCAGCCCCGCAGAGGCCGCATCCGCGGCGGCGGCGCCAAAGATCAGCACCGGAGTCGTCAGCGGCAGCACCAGAACCGGCAGCAGCACCCCGCCCCGCCTGGCGCCCAGAACAATCGCCGCGCAGGCCGTGCCCAGCAAGGAGAGTACCGCGGTTCCCATCGCCAGCCCGGCCAGCAAGGCGGGCAGGGCAGCGCCCGGCAGACGCAGCATCACCGCCAGCGGCACTGCCGCCAGCAGCAGCGGCACCCCGGTCACCAGCCAATGGGAGATCGCCTTGCCCAAGGCAACCAGACTCGCCGGCAGGCCGCTGAGCAGAAGCTGGTCGAGCGAGCCATCCTCGAAATCGGCGCCGAACAGACGGTCCAGAGGCAGCAAGGCGGCCAGCAGCGCGCAAACCCAGACGATGCCTGGTGCCAGCCGGGCCAGGGTTTCCGGCGCCGGCCCGATGGCCAGCGGAAACAGCGCACCGGCGACAAAAAAGAACAGCAGCGCACCAAAACTATCGCCGCCATGGCGCCACGCCAGCCGCAGCTCCCGCGCCAGCACTGCCCGGAACGCGGTCATCCCAGCCGCAATTCGGCAGCCCCGGGCAAGGGCAGCGGCAGATGCGTCGCTGCCAGCACCACGCCGCCGGAGGCGCGATGCGCGGCCAATATGTCGCCAAACGCCGCCACCGAGGCGGTATCCACGCCCAAGGTCGGCTCATCCAGCAGCCAGAGCGGGGCCGCCGACACCACCAGCCGCGCCAAGGCCAGCCGCCTTTTCTGGCCGGCCGAGAGCATGCGCGCCGGCAGCCCCGCCAGCGGCCCGAGCTGCAGCGATTCCAGCGCATCCTGGATTTTTCCGCCGGAGAGCCGGGACGCGAATAGCAGGTTCTCGGTCGCGGTCAGCCCGGGCTTGATCCCGTCCTGATGCCCCAGATACGCCGCCCGGCCGGCAAAGTCCTCTGCGCCATCGAACAGGAACCGGCCGCCATCCAGCCGCTTCAGCCCTGCCACCGCCCGCAGCAAGGTGGATTTCCCCGCGCCGTTGGGCCCGAGCAGCAGCAAGGCGCCACCCGCTGCCACCTGGAAAGCGAGACGATCGAGAACCAGCTTCTCGCCCCGAAAGGCGCTGACGCCATCGGCCACCAGGCGCTGCATGACCGGCACTTATTGCAGCTGTTCGATCTTGGCCCAGACCCGCTTGAACAAGGCCTCCCGCACCGACCGCTCGGGGGTGTCGGCGCGGGCGAGGTCGGGGTGCAGTTCGCGCGCCAGGAAGCGGCGCAGCTGATCGAATCTCTTATCCACGCCAGCCCTCTGCATCGGCATCGATTCGAGATCGGCCTGCAGCACCCGCAGACGGTCCTCCGCCGCCGCTGACGACATCTGATATAGGTCGCGCTGCTTTTCCGCCTCCGTCAGCCGCAGCGAGAGCTGCGCCAGCTCGGCCTCCAGCCCGGCGCAGCGCTCCTCCAGCTCGGTCTTCTCCCGTGCCCAGGCATTTATGGCGTTGCGCTCCGCCGCCTGGCGCTCCTGCTCCTGACGCAATTCAGCCAGGCGGCTCTCCACCGCGCTCGCCTCCGGACGGCGCGGCGCCTCCGCCAGCACCACCGAATCGTAGCGCCGGTTCGGCGCCTCGGCGCCGGGCGGCGGCGTTTCGAACGGCGAAGCGGAATAGCGTCCGCTAAGGTCCGACCGGCCATCGCCATAGCGATCGGCCTCGGCAAAGGCGGCGGCATCGATGCGCAAGCCCTGGCGCTCGGCGAATTCCAGGAATTCGCGCGCCGAAGCGACAATGCGAGGCAGTCGCGCTTCCTTGTCGATGATGATGGAACGCGGCTGAACACGTAGCTTGAAGCCCCGGCGCTCGAGGCCAGTACGGGCTGCCTCGAACCAGACCTCTTCCTCAATTCCGTACCTATGCATGTATCTCCAGGCCCGGCGGCTTCCACGCCGATCCAAATCTGCCGCCAACCGAGCCGCGATACTATCGCAAAGACATGGAGTGCCGAAATGCCGGGCGTGACGGACGTTGTGCCATTCTTCACCGCCCCCTCGTCAACTGTTTATCCAAGGCATGATGTCAATCGGCGGTCATTCCGCCCATCGGCGTTTCACGGGTTGTGGGGCTGATATGCGGGCGTATAACGCGGGGTGCAACGCAGCATTAGGATACCGAGAATGAAGGCCACCGGTCAGGACAGTCTTGATACACGCCGCACCCTGACCGTCCAGGGGAAGGAATTCTCCTATTTTTCCATCCCGGAAGCGGAAAAGACCCTGGGCGATGTGAGCCGCCTGCCGATCAGCCTGAAAGTGCTGCTGGAAAATGTGCTGCGCTTCGAGGATGGCCAGAGCTACACGATCGATGACGCGAAGAAGATTGCCGGCTGGCTGACGGCAGGGCGCAGCACCGAGGAAGTGCCGTTCAAACCAGCGCGCATCCTGATGCAGGATTTTACCGGCGTGCCTGCAGTGGTCGATCTGGCGGCGATGCGCGACGGCATCCTGAAACTGAATGGCGACCCGCAAAAAGTTAATCCGCTGGTGCCTGTCGATCTGGTGATCGATCATTCCGTCATGGTCGATGTCAGCGGCACGCCGGATGCGCTGCAGCGCAACGTGGAAATCGAGTTCGAGCGCAATGGCGAGCGTTACGCCTTTCTCCGCTGGGGCCAGGAAGCCTTCGAGAATTTCAGCGTGGTGCCGCCCGGTGCTGGCATCTGTCACCAGGTGAACCTGGAATATATCAGCCAGGTGGTCTGGACCGCCGATATCGCCGGCACGACCTATGCCTATCCGGATACGCTCTATGGCACCGATAGCCACACCACAATGGTGAACGGCGCCGGCGTGCTGGGCTGGGGCGTCGGCGGCATCGAGGCGGAGGCTGCCATGCTCGGCCAGCCGATCGCCATGCTGATCCCGGATGTGATCGGCTTCAAGCTCACCGGCCAGATGCCGGAAGGGGCGACCGCCACCGACCTGGTGCTGACGGTAACGCAGATCCTGCGCAAGAAAGGCGTGGTGGGCAAATTCGTCGAATTCTTCGGCCCGGCTCTGGACCATCTGACGGTGGCCGACCGCGCCACCATCGCCAATATGGCGCCCGAATACGGCGCCACCTGCGGCTTCTTCCCGGTCGATCGCAAGACGCTGGACTATCTGCACCTCACCGGCCGCGACGAAGCGCGGATCGAGCTGGTGGAAGCCTATCTGAAGGCGCAGGGCATGTTCCGCGCCAGCGATACGCCCGACCCGGTGTTCACCGATCTGGTGGAGCTGGACATGTCGACCGTGGTGCCGAGCCTGGCCGGCCCGAAGCGGCCGCAGGACCGCGTTTCGCTGACCGATGCATCTGCCGCCTTCAAGGCCGATCTGGTGAAAAACCAGAAGGTTGCGGAGCCGGCGATCGCCGCCCGCCTGCCGGTTGCAGGGAAGAATTACGATCTCGGCCATGGCGATGTGGTGATCGCGGCGATTACCAGCTGCACCAACACCTCAAACCCCTATGTGCTGGTCGCGGCCGGGCTGGTGGCGCGCAAGGCGCGGGCCCTCGGGCTGCACCCGAAACCATGGGTAAAAACCAGTCTGGCGCCCGGTAGCCAGGTGGTAACGGAATACCTGGATAAATCGGGGCTTTCGGCCGATCTCGATGCGCTGGGGTTCCAGACCACCGGCTATGGCTGCACCACCTGCATCGGCAATTCCGGCCCGCTGGACGATGCGATTGTCGATACCATAGAAGGCAACAAGCTGATCGCCGTCAGTGTGCTCTCAGGCAACCGCAATTTTGAGGGCCGCGTGCATGCCAATGTGCGGGCCAATTACCTGGCGAGCCCGCCTTTGGTCGTTGCCTATGCGCTGCTGGGCAATATGCGGCAGGATATCACCACCGAGGCACTCGGCACCAGCAGCGATGGCAAGCCGGTCTATCTGCGCGATGTGTGGCCCAGCAACACCGAGATCGAGGCGCTGGTGGCCGCCAGCGTCACCCGCCCGCAATTCATCGCGCGCTACAGCGTGGTTACCCAAGGCACCAAGGAATGGCAGGCGCTGAAGGTTGAAACCGGCAGCGAAACCTATCGCTGGAACGACGGCTCAACCTACGTGAAGAACCCGCCTTATTTCGATGGCATGACGATGGAACCGGCCGCCCGCGGCGATATTTTCGGCGCCCGCATCCTGGGCCTGTTCGGCGACAATATCACCACCGACCATATCAGCCCCGCCGGCAGCATCAAGAAAACCTCGCCAGCCGGCGAATATCTGGGTGAGCACCAGATCCTGCAAAAGGATTTCAATTCCTATGGCAGCCGCCGCGGCAACCACGAGGTGATGATGCGCGGCACCTTCGCCAATATCCGCATCCGCAACGAAATGGTCTCCGGCGAAGGCGGCGACACCCGCCATTATCCCGGCGGCACGACAATGCCGATCTACGACGCCGCCATGCTCTACAAGAAAGAGGGTGTGCCCCTGGTGGTGTTCGGCGGCAAGGAATACGGCATGGGCAGCTCGCGCGACTGGGCGGCGAAAGGCACCATGCTGCTCGG